>Ga0187844_10000052_pt1 | contig 77365 bp, 67 predicted proteins | sample SpaLakP09_SKY_50_FD_134517 | JGI IMG/M metagenome (GOLD analysis project Ga0187844, IMG submission 134517) | Oligotrophic lake water microbial communities from Sparkling Lake, Wisconsin, USA - SP09_SKY_50 | ecosystem: Environmental > Aquatic > Freshwater > Lake | place: USA: Sparkling Lake...
CTTCTGCTCGATGAAGATCACGCAGGAGGTACGGGATTATGCGGCCGGCCAGGGCATCGCCGCGAACGCCGCGCTGGAACAGGGCATGCAGGTGAAGGCCGTCGAGTTCATGAAGCGCGGCGCCGAGCTGTATCACAAGGAATAAGGGAATGGTCGAGATCGAACTGAACGGCGCCGCGCACACGCTGCCGGCGCAGGCCAGCCTGCACGACCTCGTGGAATCACTGGGCCTCGCGGGCCAGAAGCTCGCGCTGGCCGTGAACCGCCAGGTCGTGCCGCGCGAGCGCTGGCGCGACACGCCCTTGCAGGCGCGCGACCGCGTGGACGTGGTGCGCGCCATCGGCGGCGGCTGAAACTCGAACGATACGGAGACGACATGACGAAAACGACGCTTGCGGACCGGCCTTTGATCATCGCCGGCAAGGAATACAACTCGCGCCTGCTGGTGGGCAGCGGCAAATACCGCGACCTGGAACAGACGCGCGCGGCGACGGAAGCATCGGGCGCCGACATCATCACGGTGGCGATCCGCCGCGTGAACATCGGCCAGCACGCGAACGAACCGAACCTGCTCGACGCGGTGCCGCCGTCGCGCTGGACGATCCTGCCCAACACGGCGGGCTGCTACAACGCGAAGGATGCCGTGTACACCTTGCAGCTGGCGCGCGAACTGCTGAACGGGCACAAGCTCGTCAAGCTGGAAGTGCTGGGCGACGAGAAGACGCTGTTCCCCAACATGCCCGAGACGCTCGTCGCCGCGCGCGAACTGGTGCGCGACGGCTTCGACGTGATGGTCTATTGCAGCGACGACCCGATCCAGGCGCGCATGCTGGAAGACATCGGCTGCGCGGCGATCATGCCGCTCGCGTCGCTGATCGGTTCCGGCATGGGCATCCTGAATCCGTGGAACCTGGCGCTGATCATCGAGCAGGCGCACGTGCCGGTGATCGTCGACGCGGGCGTCGGCACGGCGTCCGATGCGGCCATCGCGATGGAACTGGGCTGCGACGGCGTGCTGATGAACAGCGCCATCGCCGGCGCGAAGGACCCGGTGCGCATGGCCGGGGCGATGCGCCTCGCCGTGGAAGCGGGCCGCGAAGCGTATCTGGCGGGCCGCATGCCGCGCAGGTTCGCGGCATCGCCGTCGTCGCCGATGGCGGGCCGGCTCTGATGGACGCGGCCCTGCGGCCCTGCGTCCTCGTGTGCGCCGGCCTCGATCCGTCGGGCGGCGCCGGCATCCAGGCCGACATCGAAGCGATTTCCGCGCAGGGCGCGCACGCGCTGCCGCTCGTGACGGCGCTGACGGTCCAGGACAATAACACCGTGCGCGAAGTGGTGCCCGTCGACGCGGGCCTGCTGCTGCGCCAGGCCGTGGTGCTGGCCGACACGATGCCGATTTACGCGGTCAAGATCGGCATCCCCGGCAGCCGGGACAACGCGGAAGCCATCGCCGGCATCATCCGCATGCTGCGCGTGCGCCGGCCCGGCCTGCCCGTCGTCCTCGACCCGGTGCTGGCCAGCGGCCGCGGCGACAGCCTGGCGCGCGGCGACGCCCTGGCCGCGCTGGCGCCGCTGCTGGCCCTGGCGACGCTCGTCGTGCCGAACCTGCCGGAAGCGGCGGCGCTCGGCATCGACAGCAGGACGCCGCTGCCCTGCCCTCACGTGCTGGTGACGGGCGGGCACGCGGATGGCGCCGACGTCGTCAACCGCTGGCTCAGCGCCGCCGGCGCGCGCGAATGGCGCTGGCCGCGGCTGCGCGGCGAGTTCCACGGCAGCGGTTGCACGCTTGCGTCGAGCATCGCGGCGCGCCTGGCGCTGGGCGACACGATGGCGCAGGCGCTCGAACTGGGCCAGCGCTACTGCGACCGGACGCTTGCCCACGCGTACGCCATCGCGCCGGGCCAGCGCATCCCGCGCCGCATCCATCCATAGGAGAATCGAACATGCGAGGTTTGTACCTGGTGACCCCGAACTGGGACGACACCGACCGGCTGCTGGCGGTGACGGAACAGGCGCTGCGCGCCGGGGCCGCGCTGATCCAGTACCGCCACAAGGATGCGGGACCGGAACTGGCCCGCGAACAGGCGGCCGCCCTGCTCGCGCTGTGCCGCCGCAATGCCCGGACGCTGATCATCAACGACCACGTCACGTTGTGCACGGAGCTCGATGCGGACGGCATCCACGTCGGCGGCCTCGATGCGCCGGTGGCGGCCGTGCGCGGCCTCGTCGGCCCGGACAAGATCGTGGGTGCGTCGTGCTACGGCGACCTGGAACTGGCGCGCCACGCGCAGGGCGCGGGTGCGAGCTATGTCGCGTTCGGCGGCTTTTATCCGTCGCTCGTGAAGAAGTATGCGGTGACGACGCCGCTGGACATCGTCCTGCAGGCGAAGGCCAGCCTGTGCGTGCCGGTGGTCGTGATCGGCGGGATGACGGCGGCGAACGCAAGGCCGCTCGTGTCGCGCGGCGCCGATATGGTCGCGGCGATCAGCAGCGTGGTGCAGGCGCCGGATCCGTATTCGGCGGCGCGGGAGTTCGTGGCGCTCTTTTGAGTGGCCTGCGGCCTCTAAACGTCGCCCCGCGAAGGCGGGGGCCCAAGTTTTGCGCCGCGTGAATGCATCGAAATTGGGCCCCTGCCTCCGCAGGGGCGACGGTTCATACGTGAGTGGTTATGCCTTCGCCAGCTTGAACTGCGCCAGCTCACCGGTCAGATACCCGACCGCGGCCCCGAACTTGTCCTTGTAGTTGGCCTTGATGAGCGGCTCCAGCGTGCCCTTGACGTTGGCGTGGATGCCGCCCCAGTCGCCCGGATGCTGGAAGTTGCTCATGATGTAGGTCCAGCCGTTGACGTCGTCGACGGCATGCAGGCCCGTCGACTCGCCGCCGGCCGGCACGGACAGCAGGCGCGAGAGCTGCTTCGTGTCGACGTTGTACGCCCACAGGAAGTTGTTCACGTGCTGGCTGCTGTCCTCGCCGATGAACAGCGTGCGCATCTTTTCCGAGAACTTCAGGTTGTCCGGGTTGGCCACCTTGTCCGGGTTCGCCGTGTTGCCGAGGGCGTCAGCGGCGGTGTCTTCGCCCACCAGCAGCGCCTTCGTATCCGCCGGCATCCACTCGCTGTTGATGGCGTTGCCGGCCGTGTCTTTCTGGCCGCCCTTCAGGTTCAGCATCATGACTGCGCCCGCGACCAGGGCCTTCGGGATCGAGATGCCGTTGCCCGGCACGTTCAGCGCATTCCCGGCCACCATCGAGGCCTGGCAGTTCTGCAGGGCCGAGTAGGCGATCTTGTCCTTGATGTTGACGGTCGTGCCTTCCATCTTCGTGAAGCCCATCGACGCGCCGACGAAGGAAGCGTAGCGGTGCGTCTCCAGGAACGCGGCCGCTTTTTCCATGCCGGGTTTTACCTTGATCCACTCGACGCGGCCGTTGGCCGTGACCTTCGTGTAGGTCGCATCCGCCGGGTCGGTCGTCTTGACATCCATGATGTCGGCCGGTTTCAGCGACGCGGCCAGCGAGCGGATCTCGGCGCTCGTCGCGGAACCGAGCTTGATCCACGTGAGCGGTGCGGCGGCGGCGGCTGGGTCCAGCGAGAAGCCGGTGCCGACCTTGGCCACGTACAGCGTGCCCGCGGACAGGTCTTTCTCTTTATCGGCCACGAACACGAAGTAGCCGCTGTTGGTGGCGTCGTCGCCCATGATCACGGTGCGGTTGTCCGGCATGACCTGCACCAGCTCGTGCGAAATGCGGCCCAGGCAGTAGTGCTTCTTGATCGACGCGGTACCGTCCGTGTTGACCGTCACTTCCGGCAGGTGGCCGTAGTTGTACGGGTTCGCCTTCGTCTCGTCGCCGTACAGGTTCTTGCTGAAGGCCTTGAATTGCGCATCGGTGGCCGCCAGGTAGGCGTTCGGCTCGTACTCTTCGCTCGACAGGTGCGTGCCCCACGGCGACAGGCTGGCGCCGCACGTGATCCACAGGCCGTTCACGCTGGACGTGTCGACGTTGTGGTACTTCACGAGCGTCAGCTTGCCGGTGGTCTTGTCCTGGTCGAGGGTCAGCACGGCGATCGGCGACGGGAGCCGGCCGTACATGTCGGTCTTGCCGTCCTGCGCCCACGTCGTGTACTCGAACTGCACGACGGCGAACACGGGGTTGCCCTTCACGCCGGCGACGCTCGCGTTCGGGACCGTCAGCAGCGACGTGCCGTCCGGCGAATCGGAGAAGAACTGGCGCTCCTTGCCGGCGACGGTGGTGTCGACGATAGCCTTGTTGTTGATGTCGTAGTAGCCGCCGGCGAGGATGGTGCCGCCGCTGCCGTTCGGGACCATGTCGCCCGTGATGAAGAACGGTTGATACGACAGCTTGAAATCGAGCTTGCTGCTGTCGCTGAAGTTGACCGTCATCGTCGAGCCGACGGACGTCGTCGCCATCGCGGCGGCTGCGGCCAGGGTCGGCGCCGTCATCGACCCGAACGACACGCTGGCGAGGGTCACGGCCGGCGTCGTCGGCGCGGTGGTCGTCGGGGTGTCGTTGTCACTGCCGCCGCAGCCGGCCAGCAAAGCAGCCACGCCGCCGGCGCCCAGCGGCAGCATCGGGGTGGCGCCCATCAGTCGAAGCAGGCGGCGGCGGGACACGTCGGGATTCGGGTTCATGCGTCAATTCTCCAGGGTTCACAAAAAGGAATGCCCGGAGGTTAGTTGACAAATATTTCACCCTAATTACAAGAATCGCCCGTCATCAAGCCGTCATCCGCCGCTCATATGATGCGACCGGTTTTTCCGCTTTGACACCACATTGAAGGGTTTCGCATGCACCGTCTTTCTCTCGCCATCGCTGCCGGCACCCTGCTCGCGCTGACAGCCTGCGGCGGCTCCGATCGCAACGACAATACCGAGACCGTACTCGTCATTCCGGCCGCACCCGCCGACCAGGGTGCGCCCGACACGGCACCGGTACCGTCCGCGCCGGCCTTCGTCGACACGGCCGCCACCAACCAGCGTGGCGACGCCCGTTATGCAACCCTGGCGACCAACGCCGGCGTGCGCGTACTCGGCGGCATGCTCGACATCTGGAAACCCTTGACCGAGATCGTCGACGCCGGCGTCACCGCGCCCGCCGTGGATGGCTTCCCCGCGGTGGTCAGTTCGACCTGGACCGGCCTGCCCAACGACGGCACCAATGGCGGCACCATCGTCAACGCGGCCGTTCACAACGCGAACATCGACTACGTGGTCAAAGCCACCGCCAATCGCACCGCCGAGCAGACGCTGCAGGCCTACCTGGACGATCGCCGCAACAAGGGCTACAGCGTGACCGAAGGCATGGGTCCGCTGACCGGCGCCTGGCGCACGGCCACGCGCCAGACCACCACGATCACCGGCATTCCAGCGGATGCCACCACCGTCAAATACGACGATGGCGGCAACAACAACGGCGTCGGCGGCGATGCCAATGCCGACTTCGGCAAGGTCGTCGGCCTGATCAACTCGATGGGTAACAATGGCTCGACCGAGCCCGCCAAGCGTTTCTACAAATATGCGCGTCCCTACCGCTGGAGCAGCGCGGTGAAGGTCGTGCCGCAACTGGAGCCGGCCAAGAGCACGACCCCGCCCACCGACGGCGGTTTCACCAGCGGCCACGCGGCCGAAGCGACCCGCAACGCCGTCGGCATGGCGTACGTGCTGCCGGAGCGCTACCAGGAACTGGTCGGCCGCGGCCTGGAACTGGGCGAAAGCCGCATCCTCGCCGGCATGCATTCGCCGCTGGACGTCATCAGCGGCCGGGTCCAGGCGCAGGCCGTGGCTGCCGCCAACCTGATCGCCGCCGGCGCCACCGTCCGCTCGGCTGCCGTGGCCCAGGCCCACACGACCCTCATGAAGCTGACCGGCACCACGCCGGCGACCTTTGCGGCCTATGCAGTCTCGGGCACCGCCGCCAACGACCGTTTCGCCGACTACGCCACCAGCCGTGCCAACTACATCCGGCGCATGACCTACAACCTGCCGCAGACCGGGGCCACGAACCTGCCGGCCGTGGTGCCGAAGGGCGCCGAAGTGCTGCTCGAGACGCGGCTGCCTTACCTGACCGATGCGCAGCGCCGCGTCGTGCTGAAAACCACTGCGATCGCCTCCGGTTACCCGGTGCTGGACGATCCTGAAGGTTGGGGCCGCCTGAATCTGTTCGCCGCGGCCGAAGGCTATGCCGCCTTCACCGGTAACGTGATCGTGAACATGGATGCGGGCAATGGCGGCTTCAGCGCAGCCGACCGCTGGCGCAACGACATTGCCGGCAGCGGCAAGCTGGTCAAGCAAGGTACCGGTGCGCTCAAGCTGGGCGGTCAGAATAGCTGGACCGGCGGCACCCAGGTCGAAGGGGGCACGCTCGAGGCGCTGTCGGCCAAGGCGTTCGGCAACGGCGATGTCTACGTCGCCGGTGGCGGTACCGTAGTCAGCAACGCGCCGGCTGCGCTGGCCGTAGGCGGCAACTACACGCAACTGGCCGGTGCAACGCTCGAATTGCGCCTGGGTGCCAGCGAGCAGGGACGCGTCAACGTCGGCGCCGCCGCGACGATCGCCGGCGGCACGCTGCGGATCAAGTTCCTGGACGGCTACAAGCCGGCCATTGGCGACACGCTGACCGTCATTGCCGCCACGAGCCTGAAAGGGAAGTTCGACACCATCGCCGTCGACGGTCTCACCGCGACCCCGATCTACTCAGCAACGGGTCTGCAGCTGCGTTTGAGCAAATAGCGCTTACACCGAGGCGGGACGGCGCCGGCGGACCGCCGCGACGCCGAGCAGACCGGCGCCGAGCAGGCCCAGCGAAGCCGGTTCCGGCACGGCCGCGACGGGGTCGGCGTTCAGGTTCGCGATATTGCCGATCGTGCCATTGGTGGCCGTCATCGTCACCCGCCACGCGGCCCAGTCCAGGTTGCCGGCGCGCGGATTGAAATAGGTGTTGGTGGCATAACCGCGCAGCGCATCGAAGGCGGAGCGGCCATGTTCGCCGATCGCCATCGTGTACGTGCCGGCCTGGCTGAAGGTGTGGCTGAAGGCCGTGTCGTAGCGGTGGACGGAGCCGTCGCCGAAGGTCAGGGACGAATCGTCCTCGTCGCGCAGCAGGGTCGTGCCCTTGAACAGCCACATGTTGACGTCGAAGCCGGTGATGACGCCGTCGCCGTTCAGGTCGACGTTCGTCGCCTCGTAGGCCAGCGAATCGAAGAACACCGTCGTCCCGGCCGTGACGGTGAACGTGAACTGCGAGATGCGGACATCGTCCACCTGGCCATCCTTGTCGCCGTCGATCTTGTGGATCGTGCCGTTGATGACGGTGGCGTGGGCGGCCCCCGCCAGTACGAATCCGGCAGCGCACATCAGGGTAACGAACAGCTTTTGCATGGTTCCTCCTTGTTGAAAAACCCATACTCAGCAATTGGTGTGCCAGCCCGTAAATGCCCGAAAAATCAAGGACTTGCGTGACAAATCGGGGGCCGTTGTCAGCGTGGACGGCACCCCATCGCTGGGGGTAGTTTCCCTAAATCATGCATATGCCCTGCGCATAGCGGCTGGATTGACGCGGTGGTGCAGGAAATCTGCCCGGATCACGGGGTCCACAGCGGCAAAAGTCGTGTCAAAACTGTCGTCACCCCTTGCATGGGGGCAAAAAGCCATACCCGGCAGCACATAACCGCATGCGGCCGGCATGGCAATGGCCACCGTCAGTATTGATTATTGGAATCCTTGCGCTTCTTCAACGTTGCGATATTTCCGGCGCGTTAGTTTCCCAGAGCAATCAAACCACCGACGAAAGGGGACGCAACGCATGAAACCCGGATACTTCAGCTTGGCCCTGTGCCTGATCCCGCTGGCCGCGACGGCCGCACCGGTCGCGACACCGTACGCGGACAACAACGGCGCGCTGCCGCCCGCGAGCCAGTACAACGGCCCGTTGTTCAAACTCAGCCACGCGTACCCCGCCAAGGTCGCCGCACCGGCCATGCCCTGGCGCGACGCCATCCAGAACGGCCGGATCACGACGCAGAACGCGAGCGCCTACGCGGAGGCGTTGAAGGCCGCGGTCGGCAAGGATATGCAGACCCTGCTGTTCGATTACGCCCACTGGAACGCCGCGGCGCGCGGCTGGTACAACGAACCCTGGCTGGGCAGCGCCAACGGCAGCTATGGCGGGCGCGAAGCGATCCACGGCATGTACGTCGGCAGCAACCCGCTGGACGCCTCGCTGTTCGCCGCCAGCGGCCTCAAAAAGCCGATCACGACGTATGTGCTGACCTACTACGACAAGGTCGCGGCCCAGACGCTGAACCACGTGTGGACGGCGGGCGCGGGCATGAAGCCGAACGTCACGCCCACGAGTACCCAGTTCGCGGAAGGGTCGATGATCATCAAGGCCGCGTTCATCACGGCCGGCCCGGACGTGTGGCCCGTGATGGCCGGCACCCAGACCTGGCCCCTGTACATCACGACCAACGCCACGTCGGGCGACACCAAGCTGCCGAAGGTGACGAACACGTACCTGATGCAGTTCGACATCATCGTCAAGGACAGCCAGTCCGCGCCGGACACCGGCTGGGTCTTCTCGACGCTCGTCTACGACAAGAGCGTCAAGCCCGGCCCGAACGGCATCTGGGACCAGATGGTCGTGCTGGGCGCGCAATGGGGTAACGACCCGCAGGCCAACAGCACGGTCAACCCGGCCGCGCCCCTGCTGCAGAACTGGAACAACCCGGCCGCGCCGGCGTACGGCGGCGCGACGTTCGGCTGGGGCAACCGGCTGTCCGGCCCGAACGACGGCGCCATGAACGACATCGCGTACCAGGACGGGAGCGTACAGAAGCAGGTCAAGAATGCCCAGAACTCCTCGTGCATGAGCTGCCACAGCACGGCGCAATGGAACACGAAGACGAACACCATGCCGACGTTCCTGCTGCCCGCCACGTCGAACCCGCCGCAGATCGCGGCCAACGAGTACATCGTGTCGCCGCCGCCCGGCTCCCCGGACTGGCTGCGCTGGTTCCAGAACCGCAAGGGCAACGTGCCGATGGACGCCGGCAGCATCGCGGGCGACTTCGACATGGTGCTGACCTTCAAGTCCCTGCCGCTGTGGTACAGCGCCACGTCGCATAAACCGCACCTGCTGAACGGCCTCGACCTGCGCGGCAAGCCGGTCGCCAAATAAGGAGGCACCATGTCGATCAACTACAAACGCTTTTATACGACGAAGGCCGGCGCGATGCCGGCCGGGATCAACGAAGGCTACCCGGTGCCGGGCCCGCAGACGGCGGACGCCGACCGCATCGCGACCAGCGCCTTCTTCACGACCGACTGGGCGCAGGCGCAAGCGGCCCAGTACGACTTCATCGTCATCGGCACGGGTCCCACCGCCGTCGCGTTCATCGACCGCGCGCTGGCCCGCAATCCGCAGGTACGCATCCTCGTGCTGGAGCGCGGCGGCTACTGGCTGCCCGTCCATTACCAGATGCTGCCGGCGGCCTTCCAGGCCACCAGCGCGCCCAGCACGACGTACCCGTGGACGCGCAGCACGGCGATGGCCACGACCGGCTCGAAGTTCTTCCAGGCCGGCTACATCCCCGTGCTGGGCGGGCGCTCGACCTACTGGAGCGCCTGGTGCCCGGCCCCGGACCCGGACCTGATGCGCGACTGGCCGCAGGCGCTCGTCGACGTCACGCGGCGCCCCGGCTTCTGGGACGGCGCCCGCGCCTTTCTGCACGTGACGACGGCGGACCGGATCGACGACGGCGTCTACGGTAGCCTGCAGCGCCAGCTCGACACCAACCTGCACGAGAACTTCAAGCGCTTCGTGCCGTCGGCCGAAGGCGCGTTCCCGGCGCCGATGGCCGTCGGCCACAGCGAATGGCAGGGCGTGAAGTTCTACAAGTACTCGACGGTCGGCACCCTGCTCGGCCTGCAGCAGCGCCAGCAGGCCCTCGCGGACGAGGGCCACGGCCAGGAACTGGCGCTCGTCGACCAGTGCATCGTCCAGCGCCTGCTGCACGACGGCCAGGGCACCGTCACGGCGCTCGAGACGAGCCGCGGCCCCTTAAGCGTGGGCAATGCGCGCATCGTGCTGGCGATGGGCACGATCCCGCCCGCCACCCTGCTGATGAACTCCTTCGGCGACCTGTTGCCGAACATCGGCAAGCGCTACACGGGCCACTTCATGTCGCACGTGATCGCACGCGTCAAGCGGTCCGCGTTCAAGGACCTCGCCGCGCTGGAACTGGGTGCGCAATACCTGCACGGCAAGGACGAGCAAGGCCTGCAATACCACGTGCAGGTCAGTGCCTTCGCGTCCGGCGACCCGGCCCGCGACGCCGCCACCATTGCCTACGAGGCTCCGGACGCGGCGGCCGTCGCATCGCTGGCGCAGCTGGCCGGTTCGGAAGACTACGTCGTGTTCGTGTGCGCCACCCTGGGCGAGGTCGGCGAGAACAATCCCGACAACTGGATCCGCCCGAACGGCGGCCCCGATCCGACCACGAACATCACCGTGCAACTGCAGGCCGGCCCGCGCGAACAGCATCTGTGGGACGTGCTGGACGAAGCGACGTACCAGACCATCGCCGCCCTGGCCAGCCGGGGCAGCGGCGCGACGCCGGAGATCGAATACTGGATCGAAGACGGCACGGCGGAACAGGGCTTCTGGCAGGCACGCCGGCCGGGCAAGCAGCAGATCCGCCTGCCGATCATCGTGCACGAGGCGTCGTCGCTGTGGATCGGGGAGGATCCGGCTACGTCCGTCGTCGGGCTGGATTATCGGCCGCACGGGGTCAGGAATGTCTATGTCACCGGGGGTGGGTTGTTTCCGACGTCGGGGTCGTGGAATCCGACGCTCACGATGTGCGGACTGGCGCAGGATCTGGCGGAGAGGTTGAGCTGAAAAGCATTCACTTGCTGATCTCCGGCGCCGGGCTGTTCGCAGCAGGTCTGGCCGTGGGCGCGGCGCTGGCAAGTTGGGCATCGGCGCCGGCCCACGTGGCTATCCGGGAGGGCGACACGCTGGCGAGTTACCTTCCGGACGCCGTGATGTCGCTGACCTATGCGACATCGAATGGCATCACGACAGCGCAGCGGTCGATGCCGGGTGCGCCTTTCGAAATGCTGGCCACGTTCGCGGATGGCCGGCCGGTGCAGCGGTGCAGTGTATCGGCCGATATCGACGGACATCTCGGCGGGTTGACGACGCTGACTGCCCTGCGTGGCCTCTCGCGGCAACAGCGCGAAAACGAGTTTCCCGTGCAGTTGGGCATCGTCGATGTCCGGGATGCCGTCGTCGGTGAGCCGCCCATTCCCGCGCTGGTGTTCACGAACAAGGAGCGGACTGCGGTTGCCATCATTCTTGACGGCGTTGCCGCGGAGGTCACGCTACGAACAGCGGAGCTCGATGGGCTAAGAACGGCCTGCGCAAGCGATTGAAGCCGTAATCAACTCTCGGCATTTGTAAAAAGCCAAGCAATAGGAGACCACATGCGCGCGATACCTTGTGCTTCCATCGCGATTTGTCTGCTCACGCTGACTACGGCGCGAGCGGAAACAAGTTCGTTCACGGGCCGCTTTCAAGGAACCGGCCGCACCTGTTATGGCACTCTTGCGGTGCAAGCCAAAACTATTTCCTGGCTCACGCCTTTCAGCGGATGCAGACCAGTGCGCTATCAGATCATCGAGCACGATGCTCAGAACGAACAAATGAAAACGGTGTACCGTCTCGAGCCCGGTGCTACAAGTTGCCGATACGCCATTCTCATTCTGACACACAGCGGAACGTCGACCGACAGCGGGTGGGAAGTGACCGGATACGGCTCGGAGCAGAGCTACCGAACCGGCAAGTCGAGTGACTATAAAACCAGTTCAGAGGACATGATGTCCTGTCCGCTGGTTCGCGAACACAGGTAATAAAAAGCCCCGGCACCGGAGGGCATCGGGGCTTTCCTGGTCAATCGGAATCCGGCAGGACTCCGACCTGATGCTTACACGTTGCACCGGGTAGTTTCGGCCCGTCCAAAAGGCGTAATGTCCATCTAAGACAATTGGCCTTCACGTCCTTTGGACCTCAAACCGGTCCTCATATCGAGGAAATCAACTTTGCACCGCAAGCCGTGAGGTCGTTGTCATACGCATACGGCCGGCCCTTGTGTTTGGCGCCGGCACCGTCCGGCTTGATAGGAAACTTCCCTTTGCATTTGGGGAAGAAGGTAAGATCGTCCGCAAGCGCTGCTTCAGTACCCATCACGATAGTGCCCGACGAAACAGAAATAACCTGGCCACCGTGGTCCGTCTTGTCATTCAATCGAATTATTCCACGCCCTTCATGCTTCATGTTCAATCACCTCCCGATGCTAATTGATGGCCGGCCCGCCACGGTGCCCTGCCCAAGGCAACGGAGTTGCGCGAGCGCGACCTTTAGACATCGCCAGCGTGTGTCATTTCTCCCTTGGCTTATTTGCCACTAGCAGGTGCCATTTCAACTCGGCACCGTCCAGCGACAGCATCCAGTCGCGCTTGGGGCCAAACCGTTGGCGCAGTTCTCACAGCCGCCCCCTTACGTCCTCATGCGGGGCTCGCATGACGCGGTTGCGAGTTTACGGGATCTCTCCACCTTATTTTCCGATCTGATGTCAAGTAGATAGCCTGAATCTCAGCCAACCTTGCCACTGAAGAAGGAAATCATTAACCAGAAATAACCGGAAATGAGCACTGTTGGCACGCCAAGGAAAAGCGAGCTCAAGAAATAAATTTTCCACTGTCCACTGGGTTGCGTTACCGCCAGGAAGAACATTGGCGCCACGGCCACGATGACAGGTGGCCAAATGGCCCAAAGGGCCAGATTGGAGAGAAAAAGAACGCCGAACGCGAGCAGCACACACAACAGGTGCAATACAACAAATACGGCTGGGCGCAAAGATGAATTCAGATGAGGCATTACGATCTCCCGGCAGTTCAAGTAAAAAACGAGGGAGCGCCCCAGCAAAGTAGCGTGACGGGCGGCGCTGTACAGCTGCTCATCAACATGTCAGGGAAGCTGGGAGCAGCACCGATTAGAAATAAGTCGAAACATTCCCCGTCGTTCGCGTGACCGTTATTTGCGTATAGACGTTTCCGCCTCAAGCAAGTGCCACCTCAATTCCGTACTGTCCAGCGGCAGCATCCAGTCACGTTTCGGGTCGGGGAAGGGATGGCCGGCGGTCAGCCAGCGCTGTCGCCACGCTTGATTGACTGTCTGCTCCAGCGGGTGACCGGGCGCAAGCCATGGCTGCCAGGTCCCCGTGATCGGACAAACTTTGTTCCCGCTACATTCCACAGGCGGCGCTAAGCGTGGCACTTGCCGGGACAACCTGAGTGCCGTGCGCGGCGCGACCATGCCGCCGTTGTTGTGGACGGTAAGCACGCGCTGCCAGACAATCCCGGCAATGGCCCCCGTTCGCGTGCCGCTCGGGTAGCGCGGCTGTTCGAATGCCTCGTCCCTGCTGTAGAGGCCGGGCGGAATCGTGGCCAGGAAGGCGCGTACCTCGGCGGATTCCTTTGGCGCTGTCGGTTGCCAGTAGCTAGCGAAAGGCGCCTGGAGCGCGTCCGTCGTTTCCGCTAAAGGCCGGAAGGCATAGGCACTGTCGAGGAAATAGCGGCCCTTCCTGAGCGAGGCTTCGGTCGGTGCCGGAGCTACCAGCTCGGGCACGACGGCCATGGCCGCCGCGAGCAGGCTTTCGCGGGTGCCGTCCCAAGGCGGTAGTGGTGCCGGCGGCAGGGGCAGAATCTTGTCGAGGTTCGGGAAGCGGCGGTCGGGGTTGGACTCGAGTGCGTTGCCGAGCATGTTATAGCGCTGGGCGCGGGCCTTGTCGATGAACGGCACGAACATTGTTTCCAACTTGCTGGGATGGTCGAACTCGATAGCCAAGCTGTTTGCACAGTTCATGCAGCCGCCCTTCACGCCTTCGTGCAGAGCGTGCATCACACGGTCGAGGGTTTCCGAGGTCCTTTGTCCGAGCGGCATTCCATCTGGGGTCCTTGGCACGGCGTACATGTATTCCAGTTCTTCGGCGGCCGGACCGTAGCCTTGGGCCAGCGCACACTCGAACATCTTGATCGCAATCGGGATGTTGCCCCAGTAGCCCGGCTTCAGGTTGTCTGCGCCCGCGTCCATCTGCTCGCCCAGGAAGGCCATGGCATGCGGACTGCCCAACGCGGCGGCCTTCTGGAAAAAGGCGTAGGCCCGGTCGGGATCGCCATTCACGCCCGTGGCGTTGAGGTAATAGGTTCCCATCCTGTCGTAGGCGGCCGGTACGCCCAGTTCCATGGCCTCGGACACCAAGGCCACCGCTTCGGTTTCGCCATGCGGCGGATCGTGCTTTTCCACATACAGGCTGGCCAGGTTCAGCATCGCCTTCCAGTGATGCCGTTCGGCAGCCTGCCGGGTCATCTGGACGACCTTCTTATAATCCACGTCGATATAGAACGTTAAATCCTCCAGCGCGCGTGCCTCGAGGAACCAGTCCTCGGCCTGGGCGTCGATCGGCGGGGTCTTGCTCGCCTCGGTCTGGCATTCGAACGAGGCGATGTGCGGGTTGAAGGGCGGCAGAGGTTGCATGTGGGGGGGAACCTTGGTTTTGTCCATGTTGCAGGCCACTAGGAAAGTAAGTGCTATCAAAAAGGTTGCCAAATTGCGGCAACGCCGTAGGGGAAAAGCGGCAGGGGCGTGCATGGTTCAACCGTAGCGAATGGTCGAGCTTCGGCCATCGTCCAGCGGGACGATGAAGCCCTCCATTTGTTTGTCGACCGGGGCGGTGGACGGCGACTTCTGTCTTTCCTTGTTTTTTTTCATGAGCGCTACCCAATGTTTAAAGGTTTGTTCGATTTCCTGTGGTGTTGCGCTTCCGCCGCTATTTTCTTCTGTCGCGAGCTGTGACCAAATTCGCTTGCGCAGTGCAGCCGCATGGCGCGGGTCGTCCGTGGCGAGGTTGATCTCGCTGTCAACTGCCATGCTGCGCTGGTTCAGGTTGGCGCTGCCGAGCGTGAAAAAGCCATCGTCGACCAGCAGCAACTTGGAGTGGATGTAAATTTCACGGTAGCGCCACTGACGTAGCGCCTGGTTGAATTCGCAGGTGTTGAGCACGGCGACGCATACGCGCAAGCCGAATGTGTCCTTGAGGATCAGTTCGGAAGGCTTGTCGATCCTGTTTGCCGCGACAACGACATCGGACAGCGCTTGCGTCGTACTCAACCTCGCCCGCCTGTCTGCCGCATCCTCGAAAAGCGCCTGCTTTGGCTGTGCATTGGCCTGTTCGATCATCTTGACTTGGCCGGTCATGCCGCCCTGCTGGCCCAGCGTGGCCAAGGTGTCGTAGGTGCGGGGAATCATCTCCGCCATTTCGGGTGCAGGGATGACGACAAAGACGTGCATGACAGGCAGGTCCTCAATACCCTTGCCGATCTTCGCGCAGCTGCGCTTCCACCCTGCGATCACGTTTTTTCGGATCGCAAGCAAGTGCTCGGCCCAGTCCTGGTATTGGAAATACTGGTTTTCCATGTACAGGTAGCCCGTGCCCCCGGCGGCCACCCGGGTCGCGTTGAAGTAGATGTCCTTGATTGTGAAGTCCTTTTCCTCGGGTTGGGTCCTGACGATCTGCACCGTCGAGTCGCCACTTGCGGCCTTGCGCAGCAAGGCGGATGGCGGCTTGTCGCACGTATATTGGCCGGCCTTCGTATCGCCACCCGCGCGCGCCCAGGCACGCTCGAAATTCTCATGGATCGGTATCAGTGCCCGGCCGCCTTCGATCCGGCAGGCGTAGTCGCGGTAGGGTTTCAAGGTCTCGAAGTCGAAAACGTCTTTGACACCCTGTGCATGCTCCTGTTTCGTCTTGGCGGCGCCTTGTTCTCGCAACGGATTCTCTACGCCATGTTCGGGGGTGTCCCAGTAATTGGTCACGGAGTTCAGCCCCATGACGTAAGCGACCGCCTTCTTGCCGTCGTTATAGGCGAAGTCGATGAGGACTGGCTTTTGATGATGGGTCCCGGCACCTACCTCCAACCCGTACTCGATGGCATCAGGCTTTCTCGTCTCTTGGCCAAGCGATTTTGCGATGCTGCCGGCATCGCCGTCACGCGTGCGAATGGTGATGCCCGGCAGCCGGCCGGCGAATGCAGCTTTGTACCAGCTACAGCAATACTCCTCCCTGGCCATGGCCGCGAGCTTGTCGCCCGAAAGATTCCATTCCTTCTTGTGGCGATTAACCCGGGCATGCTCGTGTATCAGTTGCACGCTGCGCTTGGAATCGATTTGCTGGACTTCCACATCGCTATCCAAGATGCGCCAAGGACTCGTCCCATGGGTGTGCCCCGGCATATGCTTCTGCTTCTTGCCGCCGGAATAGCTGTACCAGACCAATAGCCGGACCTGCACGCCCCGTCGTCCCGCTGCAATCAAGAGATCGCCATAGGTCTCGGCCCGCGGCCAGTTGTACCCATTTCGCACCAGCTCCATTCCAGGGTCAAAGCCCCAGCACACCAGGTCGATGCTGCCTTTCGCTTCCTGGATGTCCTTGGCGATGGCGGCGAAGCCCTCCTTCCCACAGAAATGAAGGCTGAGCTTGTTATTGTGCGTAATGGGATGGGTGGCGTCCCCCTTCTTGTTCTTGTTCTCCGCAAACCACTGGATGGTGCTTGTCGCATTGCAGCTGACTTCGTCGATGTGAACCGTTTCGGTTCGCAGATAGTTTTCAGAGCCCATGAGATCCCCTGTTCAGTTCGCTGCTAATTCAGGAATGCGTGCGCCCGTCTGCCGATCCATCGAGCGCACGCGCCCCCTGGTTCGACAGCATCTGTTCGCTGTGCAAGGCTTTGTCCTTGGGATCGAACTTCTCCCAAGCCCTGAGATCGAATTTTTCGCCGTTCGCCAGCTCGACCGTGTAGCCCGGTGTCCCGCCCGTATGCTCGATGGCGATACGTCCCAGGTCGTCGGTGATGCCTTCGTCAACCTGGCTGCCGTTCTTGTAGAGCGTGTAGGGGACGCTCGCAAACGGGCGTCCGCTTTCGGGATGGGTCTGCAGCATGAAGAGCAACTGCTTCGGATCTTCCGGCGTCTTCGGTTCCGCAATAGTGACCTTGTGCTCCGTCGACGGTTGCGGCCGATTCTGGGGCGCGAGGGTCTCGAGGTTGCCGTGGAATAGCGCAGGCTTGGGCGCGAAGACCTGCATGCGGTCGGTGATTTCGACCATGCATTCGGGGCCATGCAGCCGCACCCCTTTCTTCCCCTTCAGGTCGATCCAATCGGTTTGGCTGATCAGGGACAGGACCTTGTTGGCAATGACCTGGATGTCGTCGTCATGCGCCTGCACCGTGATCTTGCCGGCCGCTGCGACCAGCTTCATGCCCGCCTTGTGGACGAACAGGCGGAACGTTTGCTTGATGCTTGCGAACAGGCTGTCGCCTGTTGCGATCGAGAGGCTGCGTCCGGCCGTCAGCGCCGTGTGCTCGGCGCTGACGATATGGGTCGATTGTGCCGAGGTCATCTCGATTCCGGCCGGGCTGGCGAGGACGAGGTGGGGCTGGGAAAGCTCCGGAAACTGGTTGCCGGTGCCGCGTACCGCGTCGTTTTGCGCCTTCAGCGAATCGGCAACGTCGTGCTGCTGCCCGCTTTCCTGAGCGAGCCCTTGCAGTGCGGCCGTTGCCTGGTCATCGTGCAGCTTGTGCGCAGCATCCAGCCGGTTTGCCGTTTCGCCCATGTCCTTGATCGGCCCGCGCCCGGCTTGCCGCGCTTCGGTCGTGATCAACAGTCCCTTGGCTGCGCGCGCCACGCCATGCCCGTCGGTGCGCAGCTCCCAACCCTCCCCGCGCGCGTCCTTGCGGCCAGCGTTGTCTTCGATGCGCGTGATGTGGCCGAGCGACAGCTGACTGCACTGGTGATCGCTTTTCAGCTGTGCCTGGATTTTATTTTGCGTGTCGTCGAGCACGAGGTGGTTGCCGCGCGCCCCGCCGCCCAGTTCTCGGCTGCGCAGGCCGGCGAGCGTCTGCTGTTCCGGCAAGGACCAGGGCGGCATATGGGTTTGGTTGTAGAGCGCGCCGAGTATGAGGGGATGGTCGATATTACCGTTGGCGTACACAACGGCCACCTCTTCTCCAACGCGGGGCAGCCGAATCTGTCCGAACTCGTTGCCCGCTGCCGGCGTCATCACACGAATCCACGGCGAGCTACGTTCGTTGTAGTCGCCCAGCCGGTCCCAGTGAAACTGCAGCTTGACGCGCCCGTAGCCGTCCGTGTGGATGTCGGCGCCAGCCGGGCCGACGACGATGGCCGTGTGCAGTCCCGTGTAGGTAGCCGGCTCGCTGTTGTAGTTGCGGCCGGGACGCCAGCGGATGTCCTGGCGGACGCACGTGAAGCGATTTGCGTAGCGCGAGGGTGCGCCTGCACTCGCCTGGTAATTATTCGATACCTCATGATCGGCAGACAGGATCAGGTAATAACGATCTCCAATGTCTCGGCGCGGGTCGGGGTCGTATTCGCGCAAGCGCGGCTCGGTGCTGAAGTGGCCGCCGAGCTTGAACCTGCGACCGGGCAGCACGAAGCGTTCGTTGCCCTTCGCTTCGAAATACTGCCTGTCCTTGTCCGCTTCCTCCATGCGCCGCGCCGCCAGCTGTTCGCCGTCGGTGTTCAAGCGAAAGCCATAGGAGCCAGTGTCCTCGTAGACCTCGTAAGGGAAAATGTCCCCTTGCTGGTTGAGGGAAACGACTTCAGCGCGTTGCGCGCGAGGGTTCTTGTAGTCGAAAGTCGCCAGCGTGGTCTGTCCTGAGCCCAGGCGCCGGATTGCCGTCCACTCGTGAATGCCGTCGTCTTCGCGCGAGCCGCTCTTGTCATGGAAGGAGATCACGTACGCTTCCTCGTCGATGGGCGCGGCCAGGAAGCTGTTGTCCGAAATCATGAGCTGATGGCCGTCGAACCTGTGCTCGTACCAGTAGTACAGGCCGAGGGTTTCCCAGCGCCGATGCAGGTGGTTGTAGTCGGTCTCGTTGTACTGGTTGGCGACGGTCAGCTTCGACTCGTCGATGAGGTACAGTTGCCAGTCGGCCTGACGGTAGTGCCGCAGGGTTTCCTCGGTGATCTCCCGCACGTTTTTATTGTGGAACGAAACGCAGTTCTTGCGCAGGCGTGCGAATGCGAGCCAGGGTTCGAGCACCATCCGGTAAAAGGCGAAGCCGCCATCGCTGCTCAGGAGGCGGAATTCGGTGATGTATCCGTTGAAGTAGCGTAGTGACCCGTCTTCCCGGACCAGGGAGATCGTCACCATCCGGCCCATCAGCATTTTCAGCGGGATGCGCGCGTCGTCCGACAGCACTTCGACATCGAAGCGGAAGCTCCGCGAAACTTCCTCATGAGCGACCAGTTTGTTCGGCAGCAGGATCGCGGGTGGCCCATCCTCCAACGGAAAATCGAGCCGCATGAGCCGATTGTCCTGGGATACGCCGTCGAACACCGACCGAGCGGCACCCGCCGCGATTTCCTGGCTTTCGCCCATTGATTACCTCCCGATACCCGTGCGACCTTGGCCGAAGTGAAAAATGTTCAGCGAACACGTTACCCGGAGGCTGCCAAAAGGAACTTAATCGGCATCAACACGTTTCTCTGCGTCATATCTAAAGTTTTCCTGACAGTTTTCCTTGAGGAGAGCGGCAATGCCGAAAAACCTGAAGCAGTATGGACAAGCGCGTGCCACAAATATGCAGGGTCAGCAACCCGCGCGGATGGACGGGTTCGTCAACATCGGACCGGCGTTGGTTCGCAGCCCTGTGACGCAGCTTTTTGGTCGGCCCTATCCCATACAGTTTCGGACGCAGGGGGCGCTGGACGCTTGGGCGCATGCGCTCGGGAACACTGGACTTTGGCCCCTTTGGCAGGCTCCTGGCACGCTGTGCTGGCAAATTAGACGGGAAATACTCCGGCAGCTGGAATGCACGCGCTCCTCGTCTTCGCTAGTCGCGCAGATAAGCGACGAGGATTGCCTACGGCTCGCGTTCCAGGTCAGCACGAACCTCAAGTACCATTTGAGCGAGGGGACAGTAATCGAAGCCACGGCGGCGCTGGAAACGCTGCTGGCGAATTCGGACGTGGATCTCAGTCTTCCGATGAGCATGGTTGCACCGCCCTACCGCGCTCAGTACTTGCGGTTCGGTGAAGTGGCCAAACGGTATTTGAAAGTGCCGGACCCGCAATCTCCCGATCACTGCTTCGGCGGAGTTTTCTGTTTCCTGACGCGGCATGCCTCGTCAGGCGACCCAGAGGAGAAGTGCTGGACGCTGGAACTCGTCTTCATCAGCAAGCGCCAGGACAGCTATGGTGGACATGTCTCGCTTCTCGGCGAAACGGATCGCGGGGACCTCACGGTCGGCGAATGGCTCGCTGAGATCCTCGGCAACGTCAAGGCGGCGGACGAGAGTGAAATTCATCGGTCAATGCACGCCGCGGTCGGCTACGTGGTACGTGTGTTTCTCTACATGGCCTTGAAGCAGGCACGAGTGACGCCTCACTGCGAATACGACGAAGCGCTACGCCGCGCAGCCGGCCTGGGAGAGCGCAAGCGCGCCAAACTGTTGCAGAGAGCGGCGTCACTCTACGATGGCATCCTTGTCGGGCCCGAGGCATTGTCGCCGGGCGTTTCCGAAGGCGCGGCAGGGAACGGCGTAACGCCGCACTGGCGCCGTGGGCATTTTCGTATGCAGCCCTTCGGCATCGGCAATCAGCAGCGCAAACTCATCTTTGTTGCGCCGACCCTGATTCATGCGGAGCAGCTGCAGGGCGATGTGCCCGCACCGAAATCGTACCGAGCCGGCGCCGCTGTCGTTAGTACGACCTGATCACGCCAATCACTGGCTATGTGGGATTTGCCCCGGCCCGAAGATGTCTTGCAGAGGCCCGTCGCTCGGGATCGCGGATAAGACAAAGCCCCGGCTCCCGAAGGGAACCGAGGCTTTCATGATCGGTCGGATTCCGACCCGATGCTTACACGTTGAACAGGAAGTTCAACACATCCCCATCCTTGACGATGTATTCCTTGCCTTCCGCCCGCATCTTGCCCGCTTCCTTGGCACCGGCTTCACCCTTGTAGGTGATGTAGTCGTCGAAGGAAATGGTCTGCGCGCGGATGAAGCCGCGTTCGAAGTCCGTGTGGATCACGCCGGCCGCCTGCGGGGCGGTGGCGCCGATCGGGACGGTCCAGGCGCGCACTTCCTTCACGCCGGCCGTGAAATAGGTCTGCAGGCCCAGCAGCTTGAAGGCGGCGCGGATCAGGCGGTCGAGGCCCGGCTCTTCCATGCCGAGGTCGGCCAGGAATTCCAGTTTGTCGGCGTCGTCCAGGTTCGCGATTTCCGATTCGATGGCGGCGGAGATCGCGACGATCGGCGCGTTCTGCTTGTTGGCGAATTCCGTCAGCAGGTCCAGCAGCGGGTTGTCCTTGAAGCCGCTCTCCGACACGTTGGCCACGAACATCGCCGGCTTCGCCGTGATCAGGCACAGCGGCTTGATCAGTTCCAGCTGGTCGGCGTCCAGGCCCAGCGTGCGCGCGGGCTGGCCTTCGTTCAGGTGCGGCAGCAGCTTTTCCAGGATCGCGACCAGCTTAATCGCGTCCTTGTCGCCGGCACGCGCCTTCTTCTGCTCGCGGTGCAGGGCTTTCTCGGCGGTGCCCATGTCGGCCAGCGCCAGCTCGGTCTGGATGACTTCGATGTCGTCGATCGGGCTGACCTTGCCGGCCACGTGGATGACATTCGGGTCCTCGAAGCAACGCACGACGTTGACGATGGCGTCCGTCTCGCGGATGTGCGACAGGAACTGGTTGCCCAAGCCCTCACCCTTCGACGCGCCGGCCACGAGGCCCGCGATGTCGACGAACTCGACGATGGCCTTGACGACGCGCTCCGGCTTGACGATGGCCGACAGCTGGTCGATGCGCGGATCCGGCACCTCGACGACGCCGACGTTCGGCTCGATGGTGCAGAACGGATAGTTTTCAGCCGGGATGCCGGCCTTGGTCAGGGCGTTGAACAGGGTGGACTTGCCGACGTTGGGCAGGCCGACGATGCCGCATTTGAGACTCATGGGAAGCTTTCAGGGGTCGAATTTACGAAACCCCGTATTGTACCTCCGCTTGCCTGCAAAGACCGCAAACAAGCCGCGAACTGGCCAGTTTACGTCGCTTAAAGCGGACGAATCCGTGCAAGATCCGGCTTGTTCACGAACGCTTCGAACTCCTCCTGGAGCCGCTCGCCCTCGTCCATCGCCAATCGCCACGCGCGGATGCGGGCGTCGTGATCCAGCCCATAAAACTTGAAATCGCTGCGGTCGATGATTTTTCCGCACGGCATTTTTGCCAAAAATTCATTGCTCGGCGCCACGATCAAGACGTTGTCCAGCCAGCCGCGATTCGGTCCGCGGGCGGCGCGGCGCCACGGCAGCGCCTTGTCCAGCCAGCCGGGCACGATGTGCTCGGAGAAATGAGGATACAGCACGATGTCGCCCGACGCCTGCTCCGCCACCCGAGAATACGGCAGCGCCAGGTTGTAGTCGATGATGCCGCCGTCCCAGTAGTGGCCAGGCGGCGCGCCGGCGATGTCGCGCACCGGTTTCATCAGCATGGGCAACGTGCCGGAGGCCAGCAGGCCGGCCGCGAGATTGTCCGGTGTGAGCGGCGAGAAATGCGTGGCGAAGCTGTCGAAGCGGTCGCGCAGCCAGGGCGTGTCTGCCCGGCGGTCGCCGAGCACGACACGGTCCATCAGGTGCGCCAGCTTGTCGCGCGAAAAGAGGTTGTGCAGCGCGGCCGCGGCGAATCCGCGCAGCTCGGCGTGACGGTGGCCGGGCGCCGCGAGGGCCCGCTTGCCGCGCACCGTCAGCACGTGCAGGCGGTGGTGCGGGTGGTTGACGATGTCGTCCTCGTGGCCGCGCACGAATTCGTTCAAGAGGCCCTGCACGACGGCATCGATCTGTTCCTGCGACGGCTTCGTGCTCGTATAGCGCTGGCCGCTGTAAAGCTCGCCCAGGCGCGCAAACGCTTTCACGGGATCGCGCTGGCACGCGGCGGCCATGCGCCAGGCGCCGATCGACGAGCCGATCAGCACGCGCTCGCGCGGCGCGCGCGGGAACCACTCGCCGAACACCCACTGGTCGAGCGCGCGGAACACGAGGCCCTTCGGTCCGCCGGCCGCGGCGGGCACGACGGCGATGTCTTCCGCGCGCAAGCCATGCGTGCGGATCCGGGCCAGGGCCAGCGGGCCCGCGTGGAAAGTCAGTGCAGTCATCACGAAATTATCGCAGGAAGAGCACGATTGCGTGGGCTCAAGGATCAACCGGTCCTCCTCCGTAACATGGTCCGGTCGCCCTGCCTGGACCTAGCATGATCAGTAGATATTGTGCCCTGCTAATGCTGATGATCGTCACGTTGCTGGCGCCGTTTGGCCATGTACATGCTGGCACGGACATCGATACCTCCGTCGTCGTCGAGCGCCATGCGCGGCACTACGTCGTCGAGGCGGACGGCACCTATCGGCTCACGGTCGACGACGTCCGCACCGTCGCCGGACCGCACGCCATGCAAGACCAGGGCCGGTTCGTCATCCCCTGCGACAAGGCGCTCGACGAGCTCCTGACGGTGGAGGCCTACATACAAAAGCCCGGCGGACGGCGCATTCCCGTTCCGCAGGACGCGCACACAAGAACCGTCGTGTTCCCCGATGCGGCGCTGGGCGACCAGCTGGTCGTGCACTACGTCATCCACCGTCGCGTACCGCGCTTGCCCGGCCAGTTCGAAGACGTCGCGGTGATGCCTGCTCACTTCCACAGGAACACCACGCTGATCTATGACATGCCGGCAGCACTGCCGCTGCACGCGGATGCCGTCGGTTTCGTAGCGATACCGGCGGACAGTCCGCCGGGCCGGCGGCGCTACCAGTGGCGCTACGTGAACGGGCGTGAGATACGTATCGAGGGCGGTGCCGTCAGCGTGCTCGACGACGGGCATCGTCTGGCGGTGTCCACCATTGCCGACTACCCGGCCCTCGCGGCCGCCGTACGCGACGCCCTGTCCGGCAAGCCCCTGCCCTCCCCGGCCGTCGCGGCGCTGGCGCACCAGCTGACTTCCGCATTGCCCGATACGCGCGCCCGCGTGCTGGCGCTGTCCGACTGGGTGCGAAAACATGGCGGCCAGGGCGACGACAAGGACCGCGCCGCGCAGCTGCACGCCATGCTGGCGGCCATCGGCATCAGCAATACGCCGGCGCTCGTCAACGGCGGCAACGCCTACCGGCTGCCGGACGCGCCCGTCCTGGCCGTCCTCGACCACATGATCCTGTACGTGCCGGCGTTGGACCTGTTCGTCGACCCGGCGGCCGCATCCGTCCAGGCCGGCTATTTGCCGCCTGCCCTGCTGGGCAAGCCCGTGCTGCTGCTCGACAGCGGCACGTTTGCGATGACGCCCGTGGTGCAGCCGCAGAAGGTGCGCGCGGTGGCCACGGTCGGTGTCGGGCAGGATGGACACGTCGACGTCAGCGTGGACCGGACCGTGTCCGGCGCGCTGGCCGAGCCATTGCGCACAAAGCCGCTGCTGCGCGATGTGAAACTGGGCGATGACAACGCCACGCTGACGTCATCCCGCACCGACGCCATCGGTAGCGTGCGCACGGGCCGGACGCTGGCCACGCACCACCCGGCCTGGAGCGCCGTGGACGCCGCCATGGCAGGCCTGACGCAGGAACGCGAGCGGCACCACGATTTCGTCTGCCCGGCCATCGATGCGGAGGACGAGATCCGCCTGCGGCTGCCGCAAGGCCTGCACGCCGCTTCGCTGCCGGCCCCGGCCAGCGTGATTACCGGCGGCATCTTCTATCGCGCGACCTATGTGCGCGAGAGCGATGGCGTGCTGGTCACACGCCGCCTCACCTTCCGCCACGGCCGCGCGACCTGCACGCCTGAGGACAATCGCGCCATGCAGCCGGCACTGGAACGCATCCGGCGCGACCTGCGCAGCCGCGTTACCGTGGCGTCAAGCGCCAGCGTCACGCGCAAACGCATCCCGCCACCCGTGCGCGCGCAACCCGGCCACGGCCTCGTCCGTGAGATCGAAGCGCAGGTCGACGCGGTCCCGGCCCGAGCGGTAGCCGCCGGGCCAGCGGGCGATCTCGACGAAGCCGCAGCGTTTGAAAAAGCCGGCCGTGTGCGGATGCGTATCGACCGTCACGTAGCGGGGCCGCAGCTTGCGTCCGGCCATGTGCAGCAGGCGATAGGCCAGCAGCGCGCGGCCGATGCCCGTGCCGTGGCGGTCGGCCCGCACGAGGCCGAACACGAGCGTGCCGAGGCTATAAAACTCGGACAATTCGTAACCGCCGAAGCCGACGATCTCGCCCGCCTCCACGACGACGAACAGCGGACCGTCCGGGTCGTCCAGCGCGGAACGCAACCATGATTCTTCCGACGCCGGGAAGTGATCCGGCACGTTGGAGCGAAAGGCCGCCAGCACGGCCTTGCGGTCGTCCGGACGGTAGCGGCGGATACTGATCTTCATGACGGCAGCCTAGCACAGTGAACTGTCGCGCGCCTTGTACGCCAGGGCAATGGCCGTTACATTAGTGCCATGCAACCCGATGAAACCATTACCGTCGAAGACGCCGTGCAGGTGCTGGCCATGGTCGGCGACCTGTCCATGGGCCTGCCGCCGGATCACTCCATCCGCACGGCACGCCTCGCCGCACGGCTGGCGGAGGAAAACGGCGACGGTGCCGACGCGTGCACGAGCACAAGACTGGTGGCGCTGCTGCGTTGGTCGGGCAGCACGGCGACGGCGGCCGGGTTTGCGCACCTGCTGGGCGACGACGTCCGGGGCCGCCATGCGATGGTCACACGGACGCTGTCCGGCCACGCCGGCCTCACGTTCACCAACGTGATGCCGCTGGCGCAGATGCAATGCGAAGTGGCGGGCGATATCGCCGTGCTGCTCGGATTGCCGGGCGACGTCGAGAACAGCCTGCGCCACCTGTTCGGCAGCCACCACCGCGGCGACATGCAGGACGTGCTGTTCGCCCCGAACATCCCGCGCGCCGTATTCTACGTGCGCCTGGCCGGCGACCTGGAAGTGCTCGCGCCCGCGCACGGCACCGACGGCGCCCTGCGCCTGATCGGCGAGCGCGCCGGCGTGAAATATCCGGCGACACTCGCGCAGCGGCTCTCTCCGCATGCGCAGGACTGGCTCAACATGCTGGAAGAGCCGACCTGCGCGGCCGATTATGCCGGCCACGACCGGCGCGTGCCGTTGTCGATCGTGGCCGACGTCATCGAACTGAAACTGCCGTGGCTCACGGGCTATTCGCGCCGCGTGGCCGCGCTGGCGCGGCGCAGCGCGTCGCTGGCGGGCATGATGGCGCTGGAAGAAAGCCCGCTGGTGCGGGCCGCGCTGCTGCACGGCATCGGCAAGGTGGCCATCCCGAACGTCGTGTGGGAGCGGCCCGGCAAGCTCAATGCCGACGACTGGGACCAGGTCCGCAAGGTGCCGTTCTGGACGGCACGCGCGGGCACGCAGATCCCGGCGATCCAGAACGAGGCCACGCTCGCGTCGTTCATCTACGAGCGCCTCGACGGCTCCGGTTATTTCCGCAAGGCGCGCGGAGAAGCCCTGGGCATGCAGGAACGCCTGCTCGGCGCGGCCGCCGCGTTCGTCTCGCTGTGTTCGCCGCGGCCGTGGCGTCCCGCACACGGGGAGGCGGCCGCGTCCACGTTGATGACGGCACAGGCGGCGGCCGGACGCTTCGACCGGCACGCCGTGGAAGCCGTCCTCGCGGCAGCCCGCGGCGCGGAGAAGCCGCGGCCCGTGCGCGACCGCCTGTTGTCCGATCGGGAACTCGAAGTGCTGCGCCACATCACCCAGGGAGAGACGAGCCGGGAAGCGGCCCGCGCCATGCGTATCACGCCGGCGAGCGTGCGCATGCACGTCGACAATATCTTCCAGAAGCTGGAATCGGGCTCGCGCCCGGCCGCCACGCTGAAGGCGCTGGCGCGCGGGCTCATCTGAGCGTCGAGCTCAGTCCGTGTGCAGCTGCATCGTCGCAGCGCTCATCTTGCCTTCGCACACCATCGGAATGATGCGCAGGCTTTTGTCGATGGCTTCTTCGATCAGGGTCTGCTCTTCGCGGCGCGGGCGATGCAACACGAAGTCGGCGACGGCTTGCTGCAGGTTCAACGTGCGCGGATGACCGATGCCCAGGCGCAGGCGCCAGTAATCCTGCGTGCCGAGCGCGGCCGTGATGTCCTTCAGGCCGTTGTGGCCGCCCGAGGAGCCGCCGCGCTTGAGCTTGGCGGCGCCGGGCGGCAGGTCGAGTTCGTCGTGCACGACGAGGATCTCTTCCGGCCCGATCTTGAAGAAGCGCGCCAGGCCGCCCACGGACTGGCCGGAGCGGTTCATGAAGGTCAGCGGTTCGAGCAGCCAGACATCCTTTCCGGAGATCGATGTCTTGGCGACCATGGCGTTGAAGCGCGACTCGCGTTGCAACTGGCAGCCGGGCAAGGCGTTGGCGAGATTGTCCACGAGCCAGAAGCCGGCGTTGTGACGGGTTTGTTCGTATTCCGGGCCGGGGTTGCCGAGGCCGACGATCAGGCGGATGTGCATAAAACGAATAAGCGAGCGTAAAAAGGCAATTATCGCGTAAAACGCGCCTCTCATTCTCGCGGAAAACGCGGCCGTGCAGGCTGTGCACGGCCGCGTTACCTTTATTTGCTCGCGGCCACCGCGTCCAGGATCACCTTGGCGACGTCGGCCGGACGCGACTGCTGCGGCACGTGGCTGGCCGGCAGCTCGGTCGTCTTCGCGCCGATGGTCTTCGCGAAGCGGCGTTCCAGGTCCGGCTGGATCATGCGGTCGTTCTTGCTGACGATGTACCAGCTCGGGTGGTTTTTCCACGCGGCGACGGTCGTCTTCTCGCCGAAGGCTTTCACGGCGATCGGGCCTTGCGTGGCGGCCATCACGGCAGCCTGGGCGGCGGGCACGTCCTGGGCGAAGTCTTCCTTCAGCACGGCGGGCGACAGGCTGGCGAACCCGGCCTTGTCGACCGTCAGCCTGGTGATGCCCGGCGCCGGCGGCAGGTCCTTGCCGAGGTCGGCGGTAGCCTGGCCGGCGTCCGGTGCGAAGGCGGCGACGTAGACGAGGCTCGCGACCTTGTCGCCTGCGCCTGCTTCCGTGATCACGGTGCCGCCCCAGGAATGACCGACGAGCACGACCTTGCCCGGCTGGTTGTCGATCGCGCGCCTGGTGGCGGCGACGTCGTCGGCCAGCGAGGTCAGGCTGTTCTGCACGGCCGTGACCTTGACGCCCTTGGCCTGCAGCAGCGGAATGACCTTGGCCCAGTCGGAACCGTCGGCGAACGCGCCGTGAACGATGACGACGGACGGCTGCTCGGCGGCGGTGGCGGCCTGGGCGAAACCGGTGCCGGCGGCGGCGATGGCGGCGGCGGCGGCGACGTTACGGAGGACGGTGTTGATCGATGCTTTCATGATGGCTCCTTGGTGATTCGTTGTTGGGGTGTCGATGGAAGCCAGTGTAGAGAGACCGCCCGATACGCGGTATCGGTTGAACGACCGACCCCGGCGCTTGCCGCCGTCGGCCATCGTCGTTACAGTACCGGGATGCAAATCGACAACACCGTCACCGTCGAAGACGCCGTTCAGGCCCTGGCCCTCGTCGGCGACTTGTCCATGGGCCAGCCGACCGATGGCTCCATCCGCGCCGCACGGCTCGCGGCACGCCTCGCGCACGCGGACGGGGCCACGCTTGATACCTGCTGCCACGCGCGCCTCGTCGCGCTGCTGCGCTGGTCCGGCTGCACGGCGAACGCGTCCGGCTTCGCGACCCTGCTCGGCGACGACGTCGGCGGCCGCGATGCCATGCTCACGCAGACACTGCCTGCGGACAATCCGCTGACGGTGCAAAGCGTGACGCCGCTGGCGCGCATCCATTGCGAGGTATCGGGCGACATCGCCGGTCTGCTGGGCCTGCCGGCGGAAGTCGAGGCCGGGCTGCGCCACGTCTGGGAACATTACGACGGCAATGGCTTGCCGGAACGGCTGCGCGGATCGGCCATCCCGACCGTCGTCTTCTACACGAGCCTGGCCGGCGATCTCGAGATTCTCGCGCGCACCCACGGCGTCGACGATGCGCTGCAGATGATCGCCCGGATGGCCGACCGCAAATATCCGGCGCCGCTCGCGCGCCTGCTGGCCGGTCACGCGCAGGCGTGGCTGGACGAACTGGACACGCCGGCACCCGCGGCCGTCGACCCGCTGCTGGCGCGGCACGTGCCGCTGTCCATCGTGGCCGACATGTTGGAGCTGAAGCTGCCGTGGCTGGCGGGTTACTCGCGCCGCGTGGCCGAGCTGGTGGAGGCGGCGGCGGCGCGCGCCGACCTGCCGCCGGCCCAGCAGCAATGCCTCGGCCGCGCCGCCCTCATCCACGGCATGGGCCGCGCGGCGGTGTCGAACACGATCTGGGAACGGGAGGGCAAGCTCAGCGCTGCGGATTGGGAAAAGATCCGGCTCGTGCCGTACTGGACCGCGCGGGCCGGCGTCCAGATCCCGACCTTGCGTCTCGAAGCGGCGCTGGCATCGCACGCGTACGAACGGCTGGATGGCAGCGGCTATTTCCGCAATCTGGATGCCGACGCGCTCGGCCTGCCGCACCGCCTGCTGGCGGCCGCGTGCGCGTATGTCGCGTTGTGCATGCCGCGGCCGTGGCGCCCGGCGTATGCGCCCGATGAGGCCGCGCGCGTGCTGGCGGAACAGGCATCATGCTTCGATACGAACGCCGTGCGCCACGTCGTCGAAGCGGCCGGCGGTCATGCGACACCGGCGGCAACTGCCCGCAAGAACCTGCTCTCCGACCGCGAAGTCGAAGTCCTGCGCCGCATCAGCCTAGGCGAAAGCAACAAGGAAGCGGCACGGGTCATGCAGATCAGCCCGTCGACCGTGCGCACGCACGTGGAAAGCATTTTCCGCAAGCTGGAATGCTCGTCGCGGGCCGCGGCCACGCTCAAGGCGCTGACCTTGGGCTTGATCTGAAAAACAAAAAACCCGCCGGACTCGCGTCGCGACGGGTTTTGTGATGCTGAGTAAAAATTACTCTGCAGCGGCTTCGGCCGTTGCGGCACCGCGCGGGATCGACGAGGTGGCGACGGTCTGGTCCTGGCCGTGGGCGACCACGGTCACGCCTTCCGGCAGGGTCAGTTGCGACACGTGGATCGACTGGCCGGCTTCCAGCGTCGACAGGTCGACGGTGATGAATTCCGGCAGTTTGCCCGGCAGGCAGGACACGTCCAGTTCGTTCAGCACGTGCGACACGATGGCGCCGCTCAGCTTGACGGCCGGCGAGACTTCGGCGTTGACGAAGTGCAGGGCGACCTTGGCGTGGATCGGCTGCGAAGCGTCGACGCGCTGGAAGTCAGCGTGCAGGACCAGTTGCTTGTATGCGTGCATCTGGAAGTCGCGCAGCAGGACTTGCTGGGTCTGGCCGTCCAGGTCCAGATCCAGGATCGAGCCGTGGAAAGCTTCTTTCTTGAGCGCGTGGAACAGGGCGTTGCCGTCCAGGGCGATCAGTTGCGGGGCAGCGGTGCCACCGTAGATGATGCCCGGGGTCTGGCCAGCCTTGCGCAGGCGGCGGCTCGCTCCGGTCCCCTGCTGAGTACGTGCAAATGCGACTACTTTCATGGTGTTACTCCAAAGTGTGGGCCCGAATGCCGGCGCGTGCCGGCCCGGTTGCCCGGGTTGTGATGTCCCCGCGACCAGGGACATCGGTAAAGAGCGCACTCGCGCACGCTCAAGAAATTCTGTACGACTTATGTGCTAACGGCGCGCTGGCTTTTCGCCTTGCGCGCCGTGTATCGGCTGATCTGAGTTTTGGTGGGCACGGGTGCCCACCCTACAGTGACATCCGATCGTGGGGTGGGCTCCCCGAGCCCACCGTGCATCGCCGAATTAATCGACGAACAGCGAGATGACCGAGTCGCCCTTGACGATACGCTTGAACGTTTCGGCCAGCAGCGGTGCGCAGGTCAGCTGGCGGATCTTGCCGCAAGCCTGGCCAGCCGGGCTCAGCGGGATCGTGTCGGTGACGACCAGTTCGTCCAGCGGCGAGTTCGAGATGCGCTCGATCGCCGGGCCGGACAGCACCGGGTGCGTGCAGTACGCGACGACTTTCTTCGCGCCACGCTCTTTCAGGACTTCGGCAGCTTTCGTCAGCGTGCCTGCGGTGTCGACCATGTCGTCCATGATCACGCAGTTGCGGCCTTCGACTTCACCGATGATGTTCATGACTTCCGACACGTTCGCCTTCGGGCGGCGCTTGTCGATGATCGCCAGGTCGCAGCCGAGGCGCTTGGCCAGCGCACGGGCACGCACCACGCCGCCGACGTCCGGCGACACGACGAGCAGGTCGTCGTAGTTGCGCTTCTGCAGGTCACCCAGCAGCAGCGGCGACGCGTAGATGTTGTCGACCGGGATATCGAAGAAGCCCTGGATCTGGTCGGCGTGCAGGTCCATGATCAGGACGCGCTCGACGCCAGCTTCCTGCAGCATGTTCGCAACGACTTTCGCCGAGATTGCGACACGTGCGGAACGCGGACGGCGGTCCTGGCGTGCATAGCCGAAGTACGGAATCGCCGCGGTGATGCGGCCTGCCGATGCGCGCTTGAGAGCGTCGACCATCAGCATGATTTCCATAAGACTGTCATTGGTGGGAGCGCAGGTCGATTGCAGAACGAAGACGTCCTTGCCGCGAACGTTCTCGTTGATTTCGACCATCACTTCGCCGTCGGAGAACTTCGAAACTACGGCTTTGCCGAGAGGAATGCCGAGGTTTTTTGCGACCCCTTCTGCTAGCGCCGGATTGGCATTGCCGGTAAAAACCATCAGGTTTTCGTAAGCCATGGGAGTCCCAGAGATGTAAGAGCGTTGAAAGAAACTTGAAAAGTCGCTAATCGTCGGGTGATTAACGCTGAACCACAAAAAAAAATGAGCCGCTCATTGGCGGCTCCATTTTTATCTGCCTGCTGGAGCACTCGTCATCATCAGCTCAGGCAAAGAAACTTTGGCAGGGGAACAAGGATTCGAACCTTGGTATGCCGGAATCAAAATCCGGTGCCTTAACCAGCTTGGCGATTCCCCTACACTGAAACTTACAGCTTGTCGCTGCACTCGATTATTATATCGTCAAATGCGTCGACAGGCAAAATTTTATTCTACAACTCATTGATTTGCAAGAGCGATTTTCATCGGATGTCGTGTTAGCGCTTTCGCTTTCCACGCTCTCCACCGGGCCGGCACCTGCTTCAGTACCTGTTCAGCTTCCTGCTCTGTGGAAAATGCGCAAAACACACACGATCCGGAACCAGTCATCCTGGCCGCTCCGTAACCACCCAACCATTCGATCGCCTCTGCTACCGGCGGGAACAGGCGGGCTGCCACGTCCTGCAAATCATTTTTCCCGAAACCTATCAAGTCTTTCGACTCGACATGTCGTCTGGAAAAGTCCGATATTGTGATGGCTTTCGTGTCTCTTGTCAAATCGGGGGCCGTAAAAATTGCAACGGTGGGCACGGACACACCCGGTTCGATGACGACATACCAGCAATCCGGCCCCGGCACGGCCTGCAATGCTTCTCCCACGCCCTCGGCAAACGCGGTCTCGCCGAACAGGAAAAACGGGATGTCCGCGCCGAGCGGCAAGCCCAGCGCGATCAGCTCGGCATCCGTCAGGCCGGCCTGCCATAAATGGTTGGCCGCCATCAGTGCCGTGGCCGCATCGGACGAACCGCCGCCGAGCCCGCCACCCATCGGCAGGCATTTTTCGACGGCGACGGCTATCCCAGGCGGCAGGCGGCCGTGGCGGCGCTGATATTCCGCCTGCAGCGCCCGCAGCGCGCGGACGATCAGGTCCTGCTCTTCCGGGACACCGGGCACATCCGTCGTGCGCACGATGCGCTCGTCGCTCCGTAAATCGAAGTGCAGCGTGTCGCTGCGGTCGATCAGTTGAAACACGGATTGCAGCAGATGGTAGCCGTCGGGCCGGCGGCCCACGACGTGCAGGAACAGGTTCAGCTTGGCCGGTGCCGGGCAGTTGTGCAAAGAGGTCGTCGCCATGTCAAGCCACCGGATCGATGACGATGCGGATCGTCAGCGCATCGCCGACGGCCGTCGTGCTGCGCTCGGCATCGATGCGGCGCGGCATCGGGGCGCCGCCCGGGCCGTTCTGCCATTCCACAAAGCGCAGGCGCCAGCCATCGTTCGTGACGACGGAATCGTGCGCGGGCGACGCCGCGAAACGCTTGCCGTTTGCATCGACGGCATAGCCTTGCAGCCAGTCGCGCAGGCCGCTCACGGGCAGCGTCCAGCCGAGGGACTTTGCCGTCAGCGTGTCGATGTCCTTTTCCACACGCGGCTCGCGGCCCGACTGTTTCAGGGTCGCGGTGTCGGGCGTCACCGTGATCTCGGCGACCGTCTGGCCCAGCGGCGAGAACAGGGCGACGTCGATGCGGCCGGGGCGCTGCGCCCACGTGAAATTGCCGTTGATCGATTGGGGCTGGCCATCTTTCTGATAATTCGCGGCCAGGCGGCCGTTCAGGTCGATGGTGTCGCGGTAGGTGCCCACCTGGGCCGTTGGGTTGCTCAGCGGGACGTTGGGGGTGGTGGCGCAGCCGGCCAGGGTCGCAGCACAGGCGGCTGCAAGAACAAAGCGGGAAACAAAGCGGGAAAGTGCGTGCATCGGCATGAAAGGAGAGTGTCAATAAACCGACGGACGCCGCAGCGTCCGTCCTTGTCATTATTTCACAGAGTCTGGTGGAGCCGCGCCAGCGTACTCTTGAGCGCATCGTTTTTTGGATCCTTGGCCTGTGCTTCGCGCCACAGCTTGCGGGCATCTTCCTGATTGCCCTTCTTCCACAGCACTTCGCCCAGGTGAACGGCGATTTCCGGATCGTTGCGCAAGGTATAGGCCTTGCGCAGATGGGTCTCGGCCTCGTCCAGCTTGCCCATGCGATAGTTCACCCAGCCCATGCTGTCGAGGATGAACGGGTCGGCCGGCGCCATCTTGAGGGCCTTGGTGATCAGCCGATAGGCTTCCTTCAGGCGGACGTTGCGGTCGGCCAGCGAATAGCCGAGCGCGTTGTACGCCTGCATATTGTCCGGCGACTTGGCGATCACTTTACGCAGCGATTTTTCCATCACGGCCGTCTTGCCCATCTTTTCGGCCATCAGCGCATAGTCGTACAGGAAATCCATATTGTCCGGGAAGCGCTTGACGCCCTGCTCCATCAGCTTGAACGCGTCCTTGGGCTGGCCCGCGTCGCGCAGGATCTGGGCTTCCACGAGGACGATCTGCGCCTGTTCCGTCTTGTCGTCCGTTTTGAGGGTGCCCAGCAGCTTACGCGCGCCGGCGACGTCGCCCTGCTTTGCGGTCAGTTGGGCACGGCGCAGCGCGGCACCGAACTGGACCTTCGGGTCCTCGGTGTCGAGCCGGTCGAGCCAGTCGGCCGCGGCCTTGTAATCGCCCCGTTCCTCGGCGATCTGGGACAGGATCATCACGGCCTTGGACGGGTCGCGCTCGTCTGCCGGTGCCTTGTCCATCAGGTCCACGAAGCGGCTGAAGTATTGTTCGGCGGCCGGACGGTCGTTCATCTGCATCGACAGGATGCCGAGCGCGTACAAGGTGCCCGGATTGTCGGGCTGGGCTTTATCCAGCGTGAGGAATTCCTGGCGTGCGGCTTCGTACTGCTTTTCGTTGACGAGCAGGCGCGCGTACGCGGAGCGCACTTCGCGCGCTTCCGGGTGGGCGGCGAGGAAATCCTTCAGCACCTTGATGGCGCCGCCTTCGTCCTCGCTGACCTGGGCCACGGTCAGCGCGGCGATCTCGGAATCGGGTTTCAGTTGCAGGGCCGCCTGCGCCTCGCGCTTCGCGGCCGCCTTGTCGTTGCGCGCCAACGCGGCCTGGGCCAGCACGACGTGCGTTTCCATCAGGTTGCCGTACGGTGCGACGAGGCGCTCGAGCATGGCGCCGGCGGCTTCCTTGTCCTTGGCACGCAGCAGCAACTGCTGCATCTGGAACATGACGAGGCCGCGCGCGGCCGGGGTCGCGTCCGCCAGACGCTGTTTCAAGATGGATTCGGCCTCGCCGAGGTTGTCAGAAAGGATGATCAACCCCAGATAGTACTGGCTGGCCTCTTCGGAGTCCGGCGCGTACTGGCGCCACAGCTTCACGGCGGCGAGCGCGTCGTCGGCCTGCTTGGCGGTCAGCGCCATCTCGGCGGCGCGTTTGGCCAGGCGCGGGTCCTTCGTCTGCTGGGCCAGGCTCATCATCGTCAAATACGGGCCTTGCCAGTCCCCGTTCTTGAAGGCCATCTCGGCCTGCATGAGCTGGGTCATCATGGCCGGGGACATCTCGACGTTCGGGAGCTTTTCGGCCTGCTCGCCTTCCTTGGCCTGATCGGGGTGGTCCCGGGCTTCGGCGGCGGCGAGCGGCTGGTCGGACAGGTCCTGGGCCGGTTGCTGCTGCTTGGGAGCCACAGCGCAGGCCGACAGCAGTGCGGAGAGGGTTACAATGGCGAAAGCGTTTTTCAAGGCAAGTCCCACGTCGTCGAGATTGTCCGATTCTACGCCATGCACCCGCCGCGCGTGCGCCGCTGCAACACGAATTTACATTCCTCTCACGTTGTTAATCTCACATGCCTGAATTACCAGAAGTCGAAGTGACCAGGAGGGGCGTTGCCCCGCATCTGGAAGACCGTGTCGTCGAAGACGTCGTGCTGCGCCGCGAAGGCCTGCGCTGGCCGTTTCCCCCGAATCTGCGCGAGCTGCTTGCGGGCCGCCGCATTCTCGGCACGGGCCGGCGCGGCAAGTATCTGCTGTTGACATTCGAACATGGCACGTTGATCGTCCACCTGGGCATGTCGGGCCATTTGCGCGTGCTGCCGGAAGGCGTCGACCTGAAAAAGCACGACCACTTCGACCTCATCGTGCGGGGCCCGGAAGGCCGGCGGGTGCTGCGCCTGCACGACCCGCGCCGCTTCGGCGCCGTTCTCTGGCACGGTCACGACGACGGCGAGCTGGAGCAGCACGTGCTGCTGCGCGACCTGGGCGTGGAACCGCTGGAAGACAAATTCTCCGGCGCCCTGCTCCACCAGGCGACGAGACACCGCAGCGCCCCGATCAAGCAGGTGCTGCTGGCCGGCGACATCGTCGTCGGCGTCGGCAACATCTATGCGTGCGAAAGCCTGTTCCGCGCCGGCATCAACCCGAAGACGGCCGCCGGCAAGATCAGCCGCGCCCGCTACGACAAACTGGCCGACGCGATCCGCGACATCCTCGCCGCCGCCATCGTGCAGGGCGGCAGCACGCTGCGTGACTTTATTGCCGTAAATGGCCAGTCGGGCTATTTCCAGCAGACATATTTCGTCTATGATCGTGCAGGAGTTCCTTGCCGCAACTGTGGCACGCCGGTCCGCCAGATCAAGCAGGGCCAGCGGTCCACGTTTTACTGCGCGGTCTGCCAGCGGTAAGGTCATCGACGAGGCGACGGGACACGCGGGATATCACTATGCAGGATTTGCAACAGTACGCGGCCTGGCGCGCGCAGGTCGCCCAGGCGCTGGAACAGTATCGCAGCTGGGCCCACGAGGCCGAGCTGCTGGACGGGGCGGCGGAACAGCGCGTCGCACGTGCGCTCGCGCGGCTGCGCGACGACCGGCTGTCGGTCGCGTTCGTGGCCGAGTTCTCGCGCGGTAAATCCGAGCTGATCAACGCCATCTTCTTTGCCGACTACGGCCAGCGCATCGTGCCGTCGAGCCCCGGCCGCACGACGATGTGCCCGACCGAATTCGCGTGGGAGCCGGCCCTCGCCCCCAGCATCCGCCTGCTCCCGATCGAGACGCGCGCCGAGCGCCTGGCCACCGGCGACTACCGCGACGTCCCGGATGCGTGGACCGTGCTGCCGCTGGACCTGTCCGCGCCGGAGCGCATGCACGAGACCTTCCTGCAGGTCAGTCTCACGCGCCGCGTCACGCCGGCCGAGGCGCAGCGCTACGGCCTGTACGATCCAGACGATCCCGATCTCGCGGCGACCCTCGGTGCGGACGGCCTCGTGGAAATCCCGCGCTGGCGCCACGCGCTGATCAACGTGCCCCATCCGCTGCTCAAGCAGGGCCTCGTGATCCTCGACACGCCGGGCCTGAACGCGATCGGCACGGAGCCGGAACTGACGCTGAACCTGATCCCGAACGCGCACGCCGTGCTGTTCATCCTGGCCGCCGAGACGGGCGTCACGAAGAGCGACATCGACGTGTGGCGCACGCATATCGGCAACGAATCTTCGTCCACCTCGGGGCGCATCGTCGTCCTGAACAAGATCGACGCGCTGTGGGACGAACTGCGCACGCCTCAGGACAACGACGCCGCCATCGCACGCCAGCAGCACGATGCCGCGCGGCTGCTGGGCGTGCCGGATGCGCAGGTGTTCCCGGTGTCCGCGCAAAAGGCCCTCGTCGGCAAGATCACCGGAGATCTCGGGCTGTTCGAAAAGAGCCGCGTGGGCGCGCTGGAATCGGCGCTGTTCCACGAACTGATCCCGGCGCGCCAGGACATCCTGCGGCGCCAGTTGCAGGACGATCTCGCGACGTTGACGGGTGCCCAATCCGCGCTGCTCGCCGCGCGCGGGCGCGACCTCGTCGAACAGCTGCAGGAACTGCAAAGCCTGCGCGGCAAGAACCAGGGCGTGATCGCCCACATGATGCGCCGCGTCGAGATGGAAAAGAAGGAATTCGACGCGAGCCTGTTCAAGCTGCAGGGCACGCGCGCCGTGTTCACCACGCTGTCGACGGAGCTGTACTCGGCCATCGGCATGGACGTCGTGCAGGACCACGTCGACGCCGTGCGCGCCGCGATGGAGGCCGCGCGTTTCTCGACCGGCATGCGCGCGCCGGTGCGCACGTTCTTCGACCAGGCGCGCGCCAGCCTGGCTGCGGCGGACGCGAAAATCGCCGAGATCGCGGCGATGATGGAGACGATGGTGCGGCGCTTCGCCACCGAACACGGGCTCGCACTGGCGCTGCCGGCCGCGCTGTCGCTGGAACGCTACCGCCGCGAGATCGACGCCATCGAAGCGATCTACGTGAAGCAGTTCGGCACGGCGACCCTGCTCATCACGAGCCGTGGCACCCTGCTGGAACGCTTCTTCGACACGATCGCCTCGCGCATCAAATTCGTATTCCGCGAAGCGAACGGCGATGCCGAGGCGTGGCTGAAGGTGGTCATGGCACCGCTGGAAGCGCAGATCCGCCAGCACCGCGACCAGCTGCGCCACCGCCAGGCGTCGATCCAGCGCATCCTGGAAGCCACCGACAGCCTGGAACAGAAAATCGCCGCCTTCGAGGCGGCCCAACACGACCTGGAGCAGGTCAAGGCGCGGCTGGCCGGTTTATCCGGCATCGTCGCGGACGCATTGCGCGCCGACCTGCCCGAATTGCGAGCAGCCTGATCAATGAAACGCAGCACCGACACCGACATCCTGTCCGACCCGAGCTTCTCGCGCGCCGTCATCGACTGGCAGCGCGCCCACGGCCGCCACGCCCTGCCGTGGCAGAACACGCGCGACGCGTACCGCATCTGGCTCTCCGAAATCATGCTGCAGCAGACGCAGGTGACGGCGGTGCTGGGCTATTACGCGCGCTTCCTCGAGCGCTTCCCGACCGTGCACGACCTCGCCGCGGCGCCCGCGGAAGACGTGATGGCGCAGTGGAGCGGCCTCGGTTACTACACGCGGGCGCGCAACCTGCACGCATGCGCGAAACGCGTCGTGGCGGACTATGGCGGCGTATTCCCCAGCGATCCTGCGCTGCTGGCCGACCTGCCCGGCATCGGCCGCTCGACGGCCGCCGCCATCGCCGCATTTTCCGCCGGCGCGCGCGCCGCGATTTTGGACGGCAACGTCAAGCGCGTGTTCGCACGCGTGTTCGGCATCGACGCCTACCCGGGCATCAAGCCGGTGGAAGACGCGCTGTGGCGCCGCGCCGACGCGCTGCTGCCGGAAGGCGACGGCATCGAGGCGTACACGCAGGGCCTGATGGACCTGGGCGCCACGCTGTGCACGCGCGGCAAACCGGACTGCGACCGCTGCCCGCTGCGGGACCGCTGCGTGGCTTTCGCCACCGACCGCACGGCCGTGCTGCCCGTGCTGAAGCCGAAAAAGGCGACGCCGGAGCGGCGCGCGCTGATGCTGGCCGTCGTCGACAACGGCCAGGTATTGCTGCAGCAACGACCGGATGCCGGCATCTGGGGCGGCCTGCTGTCGCTGCCGGAATACGACGGCCACGTGGCGCTGGACGAGGCGGACGACGTGTCGCCGACGACGCTGGCCGGCGCCGCCGGCGAATTCGGCACCGTGGCCGAGGTGGAACCGCTGCTGCCCCTGGTGCACGGTTTTACGCACTACCGCCTGCACATCCAGCCGTACCGCATGGGCGTCTCCGCGCGCACCGACACGCCGCCCGGCCACGTGTGGTGGGACCTGGCGACCATCGCGGGCGCACCGCTGCCGGCGCCGATCAAGAAGCTGCTGGGGCAACTTGCGGCGCCGTCGCTGTTCTCCTGAAATTCGGGGTCAGAGCACATTTCGGAGCAATGTCTCGAAAAAGTGCTCTGACCCCGAATTTTTCTCCTGACAGGAATTGACAGTGGTCCGGCCTAGACTGGCCGCACTGTCAACCACCGAAGGAGAACAACATGCTGACCCCAACCTATACCATCCTCTACGTCGCCGATCCGCAGGCAAGCGCGCGCCTGTACGGCAAGCTGCTGGACGCGCAGCACGTCGAAAGCTCGCCCACGTTCGTGCTGTTCCCGCTGGAGAATGGCCGCATGCTGGGCCTGTGGAAGACATCGGATGCGGTGCCCGCTGCCGACTTCCACGGCAGCGGCAGCGAGCTCGCGTTCCGTGTCGGCGCCGATGCCGAAGTCGATGCGCTGCATGACAAGTGGCGCGAGGCCGGACTGCGCATCCTGCAGGCGCCGGGCAAAGTGGATTTCGGTTATACGTTCACCGCGGCCGATCCGGACGGCCACCGCCTGCGCGTGTTCGCACGCGGCGAATAGGAATCAGAACGTATCGAGCGAATAAATGCGCCGGTGTTCCTTGATCGCATACCGGTCCGTCATCCCCGCGATGTAATCCGCGATCTTGCGCGCCTGCTTCATCGTGTCCCCTGGCGCCACCTGGTAGTCCGGCGGCAGCAGCACGGGATCGGTCATGAAGGCGTCGAACAGCTCGTGCACGATGCGGCTCGCCTTCACGCGCATGCGGTTCACCTGGTAGTGGCGGTACAGGTTCGCGTGCAGGAAGCGCTTCAGTGCCGTCGTCTCCTCGCGCATCGTTTGCGAGAAACGGATCAGCGGCGGACCGGCACGTACGTCCTCGATGCTCTGCGGCGCGGCGTCCGCCAGCAGCTCGGCCGACGTCGCGGCCAGGTCGGCCGTCATCGCCGTGATCATCAGGCGGATCGTCTCGTACAGCTCGCGCCGCCCCTGCAGGCCGGGGTACTGCCGCACGACCTCGCGGTGCAGGCGCGCGAACAGGTCCACCTGTTCCATCTGCTTCATCGTGAGCAGGCCCGAACGCAGGCCGTCGTCGATGTCGTGGTTGTTGTACGCGATTTCGTCGGCGAGGTTCGTCAGCTGCGCTTCCAGGCTCGGTTGCGTGCGGTCGATGAAGCGCTGGCCGAGCTCTCCCAGCTGGCGCGCATTCGTCAGCGAGCAGTGCTTCAGGATGCCTTCGCGCGTCTCGAACGTGAGATTCAGGCCGTCGAAGGCGCCGTAGTGCTCCTCGAGATGGTCGACGACGCGCAGGCTTTGCAGGTTGTGCTCGAAGCCGCCGTAGTCCTTCATGCACTCGTTCAGTACGTCCTGGCCGACGTGGCCGAACGGCGTGTGCCCGAGGTCGTGCGCGAGCGCCGTCGCTTCGACGAGGTCTTCGTTCAGGCGCAGGCTGCGCGCCAGCGTGCGTGCGATCTGGGCGACTTCGATCGAGTGCGTCAGGCGGGTGCGGAACAGGTCGCCCTCGTGATTGAGGAAGACCTGGGTTTTGTACTCGAGCCGGCGGAACGCGGTCGAGTGGATGATGCGGTCGCGGTCGCGCTGGAATTCGCTGCGCGAGCCGGGCGACGGTTCGGGATGACGACGCCCACGGCTCTTCGACGACTGCGCCGCGTAAGGAGCCAGGTGGGCGTCGAAATCGATCATGATGTGCAGGCCTCTAAAGTGGCATCGAGCAGTTCGCGCGGCGCATTCGTGATGCTCGGGCTGCCCAGAGGTTTCAGCAGGATGAACTTGATGGCGCCGCCCTCGTTCTTCTTGTCGACTTCCATCAGCTCGATCCAGCGCTCGTTGCCGAGATCCGGCGCGACGACCGGCAGCCCGGCCGCCCTCACCAGCGCGCGCACGCGCTCGACCGCGGCGTCGTCGATGAGGTTCAAACGGCGCGACAGGTCGGCCGCCATCACCATGCCGCAGCCGACGGCTTCGCCGTGCAGCCAGGCGCCATAGCCCAGGCCCGCCTCGATGGCGTGGCCGAACGTGTGGCCGAAGTTCAGCACCGCGCGCAGGCCGCCTTCGCGTTCGTCGCGGGCGACGACGTCGGCCTTGATCTCGCACGAGCGCGCGATCGCGTGCGCGAGGGCCGCGTGGTCGCGCGCCACCAGTTTCCCGATGTTCGCCTCGATCCAGTCGAAGAAGCCGGCGTCGAGGATGGCGCCATGCTTGATCACTTCCGCGAGGCCCGCCGACAATTCGCGGTCCGGCAGGGTGTCGAGCGTGGCGGTGTCCGCGATCACGGCGCGCGGCTGGTAGAACGCGCCGATCATGTTCTTGCCCAGCGGGTGGTTGATACCCGTCTTGCCGCCGACGGAGGAATCGACCTGCGCGAGCAAGGTGGTCGGGATCTGCACGAACGGCACGCCGCGCATGTAGGTCGCGGCCGCGAAACCGGTCACGTCGCCGATCACGCCGCCGCCCAGCGCCACCAGGGTCGTCTTGCGGTCGCACTTGTTGGCCAGCAGCGCGTCGAACACCTCGTTCAGGCTCTCCCAGGTCTTGAACTCTTCGCCGTCGCGCAGGATGATGGGCACGACCTCGCGCCCGGCCGCGCGCAGGGGCGCAGCAACCTTCTCCAGGTACAGCGGCGCGACCGTCGTGTTGGTGACGATGGCCACCTTGCTGCCGCCGCCGATGTGGCGATTGAGGAGTGAAGCGTCGTCCAGCAGGCCGCGTCCGATCGCGATCGGATAGCTGCGGTCGCCCAGCTCGACGTTAAGAGAGATGCATGCCTGTTCGTTCATTGTCGTCTTTGCGTTGGCCTGCTCGCGTGCGGCGTGGTCCGCCTCGAGCTGGTCCAGGATTGTCTGAACCATCGATTGTACGTTAGGTCGGCCCGTGTCGATGACGATGTCGGCGATCTCGCGGTACAGGGGTTCCCGCTGCGCGGTCAGGTCTTCCAGCTTCCTGCGCGGGTCGGCCGTCTGCAGCAGCGGGCGGTTCTTGTCGTGCGCCGTGCGCGCCAGGATGCTGGAAACGCTCGCGCGCAGGTAGATCACGGTGCCCCGCTCCGCCAGCAGCGCGCGGCTGGCCGGATCCAGCACGGCGCCCCCGCCGGTCGCCAGCACGATGCCGTTCTGCGCGGTGAGTTCGCGGATCACGTCGGCTTCGCGGCGGCGGAAGCTGGCCTCGCCCTCGATCTCGAAGATCCACGGAATCGTGGCGCCCGTACGCGCTTCGATCTCGTGGTCGGAATCGATGAAGGTCATGTCCAGGCGCCGCGCCAGCAGGCGGCCGATGGTGGTCTTGCCGGCTCCCATCAGGCCGACGAGGAAGATGTTGTTGTTCTTACAGTCAGACACGTGTACGCGTTCAAATAAAAACGGCCAGGTTACCCTGGCCGTTTTGTTGCAATCGGGCATCCCCTAAGAAAACTTACGGGCAGGTGAACGACAGTTTAAACGGAATACTGGTTACGGAGCCAGCGGGCGTCGTGACCGTGACGTTGAAGGTGGCCGTGGACGGGCCCGTGCAATTGGTCGGGCTCGTGCTGCCGACGCTGAACAGGTGCGTGAAGCCCTGCGGGGTGCTGCCCACCGTCAGGCCGGTCGGATCGTCGATGGCGCTGTTCGTGTGCGGCGCGACGTTCGGCACGGTAGCGGGCGTCACCGGCGCGGCGGTGCCGTTGAGGAGTGCCGTGATCGCGACCGTGGAATTGGCCGGCATCGGGTTGTTGTTCACGTCGTTGAACTGCAGCCGGAAGCTCTTGGTCGCGCTGGACGGGAGCGTGCCCAGGTCGACCGTGCCGCCCGTGAGCGGCGTGGGGCTGCCGTCCATGTAGACGTACTTCACGGCGCTGCCGCTCATGAAGATCGCGGTGCGGGCGTAGACGGTATTGGTGCCGTCCGTCGAGCTGGCGCAGATCGTGGCCAGGCCGGGGCGGGTCGCGTCCGGGGTGATGGCGTTGCACGGCGTGGCCGGGGTGCCCGGGATCGCGACGCGCGGGGCCTGGGTGCGGAACGCCACCGAGCACACGCCGTTGACGGTATTGCAGCCGCCCTTGTCGGACGAGCCGACGGCGCCCATGTTCGTCTGGAACACGACCGGCGTGCCGTCCGGGACCGGGTTGCCGAAGGCATCGGCCACCATCACCTGCACGGTCGTGGCGGACGCGTTGTCCACGCTCCAGCCCTCGACGTTGAACGAGGCGGAGCTCAGCGAGAATGCGCGCTGCGCCGGCAGGCCGGTCGTCACGACGATCGAATCGGACAGGGTCGAGATGTCCGGACCGCCGTTGGTGCCGGTGCCCTTCAGCGTGGCCTGCACGCGGAACGACATCGGGGTCGCGCCCGAGTTGACCGTCGTGACCACGCTGCCGGTAGCGTCGGTCGTGTCGCTCGCCTTGTTGATGACGACGTCGGCGCCTGCGGGAACAGGCGTAAAGTCCACGCGCTGGCCGGCCAGCGGGTTGCCGAAGATGTCGACGACCTTGTACGTCAGGATCGCGGTTTCGGTGCGGCCGTTGCCGCCATTGCCGCGCACGACGATCGACTGCGTGGTCGGCGTCGCGCCCACGAACTGCACGGATGCGGCGGCCGGCGGCGCGATCGTCAGCGAGGTCGACGCCGACTTGGCGACGCCGGCGGCGGACACGGTGATGGTGTCGTTGTTGGCGCAGCCCTTGTCGCGGTAGACCGTCTGCACGGTGCCGTTATTGGTCGGCACGGTCGCGGCCAGCGTCGCCTTGCCGGCCGTGACGCAGGCGGAGCTGAAGCTGACGTTGACCTGCTGGTCGGCGTACTTGCTGGTGCCGTTCAGCACGTCGACCGACAGCACGGTCGACCCGTAGGCCTGGATGCTGGCCGGACTGGCGGACAGGGTGCCGAAACTCAGCGTGGTGGCGCCGACGGAATAGTTCGCGGTGCCGCTCGCGGTCGTGCCGGCGACGCTCGACGTGGCGGTCACGGTGCCCGCCCCACCCGCGGCCAGGCTGGCGGCGCGCATGCTGATCGTCGCGACGCCATTGACGTCCGTGAGCGCGGTGCCCGCCGTCGGCGAGAACACGGCGAGCGTATTGTCGGTGGCGAAGGTGACGATCGCGTTCGGCACGGGTTTCTTGTTCGCGTCCAGCACGGTGGCCTTGACGGTCAGCGGCGTGGCGCCGGTGAGCGCAGTGCTCGACGCGCCGGCCGCGTTCGTGAAGCCGACGGAGACCGTGGGCGCCGCGGGCGTCGTCGTACCGCCGGTGCCGGTACCGCCCGTGCCCGTGCCGCCGGAGCCCGTGCCGCCGCTCACGGCGCCCGGATTGCCGCCGCCGCCGCCGCACGCGGTCAGCACCATGGCCATCAGCAGGCCGGCCACGCGCACGCCGTGGCGCGCCGTGGATTCATTCGTGAAGTGGTTCATGTGTTTGCGTCTAGTCGATTATTCGATTGTTCTGTCAATGCCCGTTCTGCAGGCGTTCGGCCACGATCTTGGGCGTGATGAAGACGAGCAGCTCGGTCTTGCTGTTCTGGCGCGACGTCGACTTGAACAGGTTGCCGACGACCGGGATGTCGCCGATCAGCGGGACCTTGTTGTCGTTGCGGGTCTCGGTCATCTGGTAGATGCCGCCCAGGACCACCGTGCCGCCGTTCTCGACCATCACCTTCGTCTTCACGTGCTGCGTGTTGATGGCAAAGCCCGACGCGGTCGATTCGCCCTTCGAATCCTTGGCCACGTCCACGTCCAGCACGACGTTGCCGTCCGGGGTGATCTGCGGCGTGACTTCCAGCTTCAGGTTCGCCTTCTTGAACGTGACCGACGTGGCGCCGCTGCTCGTGGCCTGCTGGTACGGCAGCTCGACGCCCTGCTCGATGATGGCCGGGACGTTGTCCTCGGTGACCACGCGCGGGCTGGAGATGATCTTGCCCTTGCCGTCCGCTTCCAATGCGGACAGTTCCAGGTTGAGGAAGCGGTTCGCGGCCGACGAGAACAGCGAGAACGCGATCGACGGCGCATTCGTGCCGTTGATGCCGGCCGCCGGCAGGTTGACCAGCTGGCTGTTGCTGAAGACGTCGCCCGTGCTCTGCCCCGTCGTCGCGCCGACGCCGGTCATATTGCCGCCGACCGCCACGCGCTGGTTGCCGTTGACCTGGTAGCCGGCGTCGCCGCCGCGCACGCCGCGCAGGTCGGCGAAACCGAGCTTGGCGCCGAGGTTGCGCGAGAAGCCGTCGTTCGCTTCCACGAGGCGCGCCTCGACGAGCACCTGCTTGGTCGCGATGTCGGTCTTCTGGATCAGCTTGCGGATGTCCTCGATCTTCGACGCGATGTCGGTCACGAACAGCTGGTTCGTGCGCGGGTCGATGATGGCGCTGCCGCGCTTGGACAGCACGCGGTTCTTGCCGCCGCCGTCGCTGCTGGCGCCGCCGCCCGTGTCCAGGCCGAACACGGTGCGGAACGCTTCCGCCTTCTGGTAGTTCAGCTGGAAGATCTCGGAGCGCAGCGGTTCCAGGTCGGAGATCTGGGCCCGCTGCTCGAGCTCCAGTTTTTCCTTGGTCAGCAGTTCTTCCTTCGGCGCGATCCACAGCACGTTGCCGTTCTTGCGCATATCGAGGCCCTTGGCCTGCAGGACGACGTCCAGCGCCTGGTCCCACGGCACGTCCTTCAGGCGCAGCGTGAGGTTGCCGGTGACGGAGTCGCTCGTGATGATGTTCAGGCCCGAGATGTCGGCGATCGCCTGCAAGGCCTGGCGCACCTCGACGTTCTGGAAGTTGAACGACAGCTTCTCGCCCCGGTAGCCCGCGCCGGCTGCGCCGCCGGCCGGCCGGTTCGGGTCGTCCCTGACGGGCTTGACGTCGATGACGAGCTGGGTGTCGCTCTGGTAGACGGTCTGCTCCCAGTTGCCATGGGCTTCGACGACCATGTGCGTGTTCTCGCCCTGCGGCGTCGTCGTGATGCGCGACACGGGCGTGCCGAAGTCGGTCACGTCCAGGCGGCGGCGCAGCGTGGGCGGCACGCCGGTCTTGAGGAAGTCGACGAGGATCTGCGGGCCGACCTGGCGCACGTCGACGGCGACCTGGCCGTTCGGCAGGTCGACGACGATGCGGCCTTCGCCATTGGTGCCGCGGCGGAAATCGAGGTCGCGCAGCAGTTGCGTCGCGACCGGCGCGGCGGCAGCGCGTGCGCCCTGGGCCGGCGTGTCGGCGGGACGCGCGGGCGCGCCCGAGCCTTCGACGGTGACGATGACGTCCTTGCCGTCGACGGCGGCCGCGTAGTTCAGCACGCGCTTCAGGTTCAGCACGAGGCGTGTGCGCTCTCCCGCCTGCACGACGTTCACGCCGCGCACGTCGCCCAGGTTGATGTCCTGGACATTCTTGCCGGTGGCGTTGGCGGTGGCGCCGAAGTCGAGCGCGATGCGGGCCGGGTTGGTAATCGAAAAGCCGATCGGCAGCTGCTTCGGCGGCGCCTTCATGCCCACGCGGATGACGACATTGCCGCCCTGCTGGTTGGCGCTGATCGACTCGATCGCGTTGTCCTGGGCCCAGGCGCAGGCCGTGGCGAGCGCCAGCAGCATGCCGCCCGCGGCGGAAAGGAATCGGGTCATTTACGGTTCTCCTTGGTTTGCAGCTCCAGCTTCGTCATGCGCCCGGTCCATTCGCCGGCGGCGTCCTGCACGACTTCGCGTATGTCGACGGCGTCCTCGCCCACGTGCGTGACGACGCCGAAGTTCGGGCCGATGCGCTGGCCGGCCTTCACCTGGTACAGCGAGCGTTCGACCTGCAGCAGCGCGAAGCGCGTACCGCCCTTTTCCATCATGCCGACCATCTGCATGGTGTCGAGCGGGAAGGTCTCCAGCAGTTCGCGCGGACGTTGCAGGTCCGGCTGGTTCGGGTTGTTCGACGTCGCGGCCACACGGGCCAGTTCGCCCAGCAGCTTGTTCGCGTCGAACGGGTCGACGGCATCCTTTGCGCCGTATGCGTACGGCAGGAAGTCCTTCGGTTCCGGCAGCGGCTTCACGGACGGGCGCGTGTCGTGCTTCACCTGTTCCATCCAGTCGCGCACTTCGCGCACGTCGGCGTCGCCGCAGCCGGCCAGCAGTGTCGCGGCCAGGACGGCGCCCATCACGATACGGCCGCTCATGCCTTCTCCTTCTTGACGGTCTTCTTGGCCTTGCGGGCCTTGGCCTGCGCGTCCAGTTCGTCCTGGTCGAGGTAGCGGAAGGTCTTGGCGATGGCGTCCAGCGACAGCGTGCCGTCCTTGCCGGCGGTGAGCGCCAGGTTGTTCAGGGTGACGATGCGGGGCATCCTGGCCATGTCGGCCGCGAATGCGCCGATGTCGTGGTACTTGCCCGTGACCTTGATGTCGATCGGCAGCTCGGCGTAGTAGTCCTTGACGACGACCTGGCCCGGCTTGAACAGTTCGAACTGCAGGCCGCGGCCGATGCCGGCCTGGTTGATGTCGGACAGCAGCGCGGCCATCTCGGCCTTGCTCGGCAACTGCTTCTCGAGGCGTTCGACGTAGCGGTTCACCTGCTGCTGCTGGGCTTCCAGCGCGTCCAGGTTGATCGCCTGCGCCATCTTGGCCTTGTAGTCGTCGCGCAGCTTGAGTTCCTGCGCCGCCAGGGCGTCCTGTTCCTCGAACTGGCCGCTCCAGTAAAAGTAGTAGCCGAGGCCGAGGACGGCCGCCATCGCGCCGGCCGCGCACAACAGGCGCGGCGCCAGCGGCCACAGGCCCGGATGGCGTCCCTGCAGGCCCTCGAACTGGGCCGCCAGGTCGGCGAAAGACTGTTTCAGATCGATGTTCATGACTTGGTGCCGGCTGGTTTGGTCGTAGACGGCTTGGCGTCGTCCTCGTCCGCGCGGGCGCGCTTGATCGCGACGTTCAACGTGAATTCGACGACCTTGCGGCCGGTCTTGCTCTGCGCGAGCGTGGCCGCGCGCACCTCGGTCAGGTCCGGGCGCTCCAGCCACGGCGAGTTGCCGGACAGGTTGCGCAGCAGCTCCGCCACGCGCTCCTGCGACTGTGCAACGCCGTTCAGCAGCACGCGCTGGCCATCCTGCTTGAAGCTTTTCAGGTACACGCCTTCCGGCGTCTGGCGCACCAGTTCGTCGAGCAGGTAGACGGGCTGGTTGCGGTCGCCCTGCAGGTCCTCGACGGCCTGCTGGCGCGCCTTCAGCGCCTCTATCTCGGATTTCAGGCTGGCGATCTTGCTGATCTTCTTGTCCAGTTCCGCGTTGGCGTTCTTGAGCACCAGGTTGCGTTCGTTCTGGGTCGCGATGCGGCTCGCGTTGTACGCGCCCACGAGCAGCACGAGCGCGACGCCGGCCAGGCCGCCCAGCGCCATCAACGCGACGAACGCGGCCTGTTTCTGCTTGCGCTTCGCTTCCCGGTGCGGGAGCAGGTTAATGCGGATCATCAGCCGAACCTCCGCAGTGCCAGGCCGCAGGCGACGAGATAGCCGGGAGCGTCCGCGCGCAGCTGCTGCTCGCGCACGGCGGGGCCCAGCTGCATGCCGAAGAACGGCGCCACGAGCGACGTCGCGATGCGCGTGCGGCCCGCGATGATGTCGACCAGGCCCGGCAACTGGGCGCTGCCGCCGGCGAGGACGATCTGGTCGATGCGCGTGTACGGCGTCGACGTGTAGAAGAACTGGATCGCGCGCGTGACTTCCAGCGCGGCGTTTTCCAGCCAGGGCGCGAGCAGGTCGGCGCGATAATTATCCGGCAGGTCGCCCGATTTCTTGCGCGTTTCCGCGTCCTCGAACGACAGGCCGTAGGCGCGCACGATGTCCTGCGTGAGCTGCACGCCGCCGAACGGCTGCTCGCGCTCGTAGACGGTCTCGCCGTTCTGCAGCACGGAGACGTGGGTGGCGTTGGCGCCGATCTGGAACAGCGCGACGATGCGGTCCTTCGGGCCGTTGTCGTTGTCGAGGAGGCGCTGCAGCGCGGCGCGGGCGGCGTACGATTCGATGTCCATCACGGTCGCCGTGAGGCCGGCCGCTTCCGCGAGGGCGACGCGGTCTTCGACCTTTTCGCGGCGCGCCGCCGCCAGCATCACTTCCATGTCCTCGGCCGAATTGGCGGCCGGGCCGATCACGTCGAAGTCGAGGCTGACCTCGTCCAGCGCGAACGGGATGTACTGGCTGGCCTCGGACTCGACCTGCACTTCGAGCTGGTCTTCCGGCAGGCCCGCCGGCAGGATGATCTTCTTGGTGATGACGGCGGCCGGCGGCATGCCGAGCGCCACGTGCTTGATGCGGGTGCCGCTCTTCTGCACGACGCGGCGCACCGCATCCGACACCGCCTCGATGTTCTCGATGTTACCGTCGACGACGGCGCCGCGCGGCAGCGGTTCCGCCGCATGGCGCTCCAGCCGCAGCTCGCCCTTGCCGTTGTCCGACAACTCGACCAGGCGCACGCCGGACGTACTGATGTCGAGTCCGACCAACGGTGGGCTCTTTTGTCCGAACAAGGAACCTAGACTGATCACGAGCGCACTCCCCTCTCTGCTGCTACTTCGAACGCCCGCTTGGGGAACTGTTGAAATGGTAGAAATAAAGTGCACATATATCAGGCACCGTATTGAATCGTAGCAATACTGATGTGCCGGGACAAGGAATTTCTACACGGGAACATATTAGTGCGCAGCATGAAAACGACAGTCCTTTCACTCTGATATCAATCAGTCTTGCCGCTATTTCCACACCTATTGTCCCCTTGTCTATGCGTGCCTCAGATACAAGCGTGACTTATAATGAATTGGATCAATAAAGCGACCGACATTACGCATGAAAGCATCCCAAAACGGGGCCAGCCCCGCCCCGCAGTCCCCTTCGCCGAAGCACACCCCCAAGCGCATCCTGCTGACCCTCCTCGCCACGCTGGCCGGCCTGGCTGTCTGCGGGGTGCTGGTGGTCGTGTTCGCGCTGGCGATGGCGTATCCGAACCTGCCCGCGCTCGACACCCTGACCGATTACCGGCCCAAGATGCCGCTGCGGATCTTCACCGCCGATAACGTCCTGATCGGCGAATTCGGCGAGGAGCGCCGCACCCTTGTTCACTTCAAGGACATTCCGGACGTGATGAAGAAGGCCGTGCTGTCCATCGAGGACGACCGCTTCTACGAACACGGCGGCGTGGACTACTGGGGCATCCTGCGCGCGGCGGTGCACAACGCGACCGGCGGCGCGCGCCAGGGCGCATCGACCATCACGCAGCAGGTGGCCCGCAACTTCTTCCTGTCGTCCGAACAGACCCTCAAGCGCAAGGCGTACGAGGCCCTGCTGGCCTACAAGATCGAGAAGAACCTCACGAAGGACCAGATCCTCGAGGTCTACATGAACCAGATCTACCTGGGACAGCGCGCGTTCGGCTTCTCGTCGGCCGCGCAGATCTACTTCGGCAAGGATCTGAAGGACATCTCGGTCGCCGAAGCGGCCATGCTGGCCGGCCTGCCCAAGGCGCCGTCCGCATACAACCCGGTCGTCAATCCGAAGCGCGCGCGCATGCGCCAGCAGTACATCCTGCAGCGCATGCACGACCTGCGCTACATTACCGACGCCCAGTACGAACAGGCGAAGAACGAAGAACTCAAGATCAAGACGGACAGCACGGCATTCGGCGTGCATGCCGAATACGTGGCCGAGATGGCGCGCCAGCTCGTGTACGAACAGTTCAAGGAAGACACCTACACGCGCGGCCTGAACGTGTTCACGACGATCACCAAGGCCGACCAGGACGCCGCCTATCTCGCGCTGCGCCGCGGCGTGATGGATTACGAGCGCCGCCACCCGTACCGCGGCCCCGAAAAATACATCGAGATCGCGTCCGCCAAGGGCGAAGCCGACGAAGCCATCGAAGCGGAACTGGCCGAGCATCCGGATTCGGACGACATCGTCGCGGCCATCGTGCTGCAGGCGTCGCCCACGCAGGTGAAAGCCGTGCTGGCCTCCGGCGAAGAGATCACGATCACGGGCGCCGGCCTGGCGTTCGCCAAGGACTGGCTGTCGCCGAAAGCGGCCGAGACCCGGCGCGTGCGCCGCGGCGCCGTGATCCGCGTGACGCAGGACGGCGGCTCGTCGTGGAACATCACGCAGTTGCCGGAAGTGGAATCCGCCTTCATCGCGGTGACCCCGGACGACGGCGCGATCCGGGCGCTGGTGGGCGGCTTCGACTTCAACCGCAGCAAGTTCAATCACGTGACGCAGGCGTGGCGCCAGCCGGGATCGTCGTTCAAGCCGTTCATCTACTCGGCCTCGCTGGAGCGCGGCTTCTCGCCCGCCACCCTGATCAACGACGCGCCGATCTCGTTCGACGCGGGTGCGACGGGCGGACAGGCATGGGAACCGAAGAACTACGACAACAAGTACGAAGGCCCGATGACGATGCGGCGCGGCCTGACCAAGTCGAAGAACATGATCTCGATCCGCATCCTGAACAAGATCGGCGCCCGCTACGGCCAGGAATACGCGACGCGCTTCGGCTTCGATCCGGACAAGAACCCGCCGTACCTGACGCTCGCGCTGGGCGCCGGTGCGACGACGCCGCTGCAGATGGCCGGCGCCTATTCCGTGTTCGCCAACGGTGGCTACCGCATCAGCCCCTACCTCATCTCCAAGGTGACGGATGCGGACGGCAAGGTGTTGTCGGAAGCGCGCCCGGACCGCGCCGGCGTCGACGCCAACCGCGTCATCGACGAGCGCAACGCGTGGCTGATGGACAGCATGCTGAAGGACGTGGCCCGCTACGGCACGGCCGCGAAAGCATCGCAGGTGCTGAAGCGCACGGACATCGCGGGCAAGACGGGGACGACGAACGATTCGATCGACGCCTGGTTCGCGGGCTACCAGCCGCACCTGGTGGGCATCGCGTGGATCGGCTACGACCAGCCGCGCAACCTGGGCAACAAGGAAACGGGCGGCGGCCTGGCGCTGCCGATCTGGATCGGCTTCATGCAGAAGGCGCTCAAGAGCGAGCCGGTGGTCGAGCGCCCGGTGCCGCCGGGCCTCGTGCAGTACGGTGACGAGTTCTATTACGCCGAGAGCCCGCCGGGCACGGGCGTGCAATCGCTCGACGTGGGGCCGGCGGCCCCGGCCGCAGAGCAGAAATCGCGCGACGCCGTCCGGAACGAGTTGTTTTAAGACGGCGCGGCCGGTGGCGTTACGCGTGGGCGGAGGCCGCCCCCCATTCGCATGCCGATGTCGTCAGCGCAGCTTGACCGGCGCGCCGCCCTGCTGGGTGGCGAAGTCGGACAAGGACGTGAAGAACTCCGTGTCGTCGCGCGTATTGCGCCACTCGTCGCCCACGCGCTTGTAATGGAAACCGCCGGCGCGGGCGGCGATCCACATTTCCTGCAACGGCGCCTGGCTGTTGATGATGATCTTCGAGCCGTTGTCGACGAACTCGATCTCGAGCACGTTGCCGCTGCGCTTGCACTCGACGTCGACGATATCCTGCTCGAACAGGCGGTCGAACGCCTGTTCGATGTCGCTCAGGGTGGACTCGGCCAGGGCCAAGAATTCGGATTCGGTCATGCTACACTCCAAGGTCTGCTAATCAAACCGTGATTCTAATCGTGAAGTCCCCATTTGCGCTCCTGACAAGCCTGGCGACCCTGATGGCGCTGTCGGCCTGCGGCCAGACCGGTCCGCTCTACATGCCCAAGCCGCCCGCCCGTACCCCTGCCGCGCACACCAACGCGGCACCGGCCGGCACGACGACTCCGCCCGCCGCGGCGACCCAGCTCACGCCGCCGGCCCCCGCTGCCGGCGTGACGATGCCCGTCGGCGACTCCAACGCCAACAATACGCAAGCCCCGAACCAGCCTTCGCCGGCCAGCCAACAGTAAGCACATCATGTCGCACTTCACTTATCAAGACGGCGTCCTGCACGCCGAACGCGTTCCCCTGTCCAAGATCGCCACCGAACACGGCACCCCGACCTACGTCTATTCGAAAGCCCAGCTGCTGGAAAACTTCGCCGGCTACGCACGCCCGTGCGCCGGCCGCGACGCGCTGGTCTGCTATGCGATGAAGGCGAACTCCAACCTGGCCATCCTCGACCTGCTGGCAAAGCAGGGCGCCGGCTTCGACATCGTGTCGGGCGGCGAACTGCTGCGCGTGATCGCGGCCGGCGGCGACCCGGCCAAGGTGATCTTCTCGGGCGTGGGCAAGACCGCGGCCGAGATCGCGCTGGCACTGGAAAAAGGCATCCTGTGCTTCAACGTCGAGTCGATTCCCGAACTGCACCGCATCAACGAGGTCGCGGGCCGCATGGGCAAGCGCGCGCCCATCTCGCTGCGCGTGAACCCGAACGTCGACCCGAAGACCCACCCGTACATCGCCACCGGCCTGAAGGCCAGCAAGTTCGGCGTCGCGTTCTCGGACGCGCTGGACACCTACCGCACCGCCGCCAAGCTGCCGCACCTGGACGTCGTCGGCATCGACTGCCACATCGGCTCGCAACTGCTGGACGACGCCCCGCTGCTGGAAGCGCTGGACAAGCTGATCGAACTGATCGACACCCTCGCCGCCGAAGGCATCCACATCCACCACCTAGACGTGGGCGGCGGCCTGGGCATCGACTACGGCACGGGCGAGGACTCGCCGGTGCCGATCGCGCACTACGTCGAGCGCGTGTTCGCGCGCGTCGATGCGTGGCGCGCCGAGAAACACGGCGGCCAACCGGTCAAGGTGATCTTCGAACCGGGCCGCTCGATCGTGGGCAACACAGGCGTGCTGCTGATGTCGGTAGAATTCCTGAAGCCGGGCGAGGAAAAGAATTTCTGCGTCGTCGACGCCGCCATGAACGACATGGCCCGCCCCACGCTGTACCAGGCCTGGATGGACGTCAAGCCGGTCGTGCAGCGCGCAGGCGATGCGGTGACCTATGACCTCGTCGGCCCCGTGTGCGAATCGGGCGACTGGCTCGCGCGCGACCGCGCATTGGCCGTCGAGCCGGGCGACGTGCTGGCCATGATGGCGGCCGGTGCCTACGGGTTCACGATGGCGTCGAACTACAACACGCGCGGCCGCGCGGCCGAGGTGCTCGTCGATGGGGACCAGGTGCATGTGATCCGCAAGCGCGAGAATCCGGCAGACCTGTTCGCGCTCGAGACCATCGTGTAGGGTGGGCGGCCTCCGCCCACGCGTAACGCCGGCATCACGCGAACGTTAGGCGTGGGCACGGGGTGCCCTCCCTACTCGCGACCTCTCGACCGATCATCCGGCCACATCTGCGCCGCACATGCGGCCGCCTGCTCGTTCCAGCGGCCGCCCAGGTCGAGACAGCGTTCGAGCAGGCCATAGCGCGGCCGCCCCATGCCGAACACGAGCACGAGGGCCAGGACGACGACGATCACCAGCGCGAGGGGCCACTTCATGTCGTCATGATCGCACGGAAGCTGGCGTGATACGTTTTTCGGTGCGCGGGCGGCTGAGGCGCCACCACACGCGCACCAGCAGCAGCACGCCGACGACGCTGCCCCACACGATGGGCTGCTCGAAGTTGTGCTTTCCCGCCTTCATCCACCAGTAGTGCAGGATCGCCAGCGGCGCGATCGCGTAGATCGCGTTGTGCAGCCGGGCCCAGTTGCGGCCCAGGCGCTTGATCATCCCGTTCGTGCTCGTCGCCGCGAGCGGGATCAGCAATACAAACGCCAGGAAGCCCACCGTGATGAACGGGCGCTTGAGCACATCCTTCCACATGGCGGCCACGTCGAAGAAATGGTCGAACCAGAGGAACGTCATGAAGTGCATGAAGGCATAGAAAAACGTGAACAGCCCGACCATGCGCCGCAGCCGGACGAGCCAGTTCCAGCCCGTCAGGCGGCGCAGCGGCGTGACGGCGAGCGTCGCGCACAGCAGGTACAAGGCCCAGTCGCCGCTGCCGTGCGTGAGGAATTCGACCGGGTCGACGGGCACCCCGGCCGCCGTCAGCCACGCCATGCGCAGGAACGGCAGCAGCGCCAGCACGAAGATAACCGCCTTCAGGGCCTTGAACTGCTTCGGGCTCGGGTTGAATACCATGACAGTCCCCGGCTCAGAAATTTTTCTTGAGATCCATGCCCGTGTACAGCGAGGCGACCTCGTTATAGCCGTTGAACAGCAGCGTCTTGCGCTTCGGCGTGAACAGGCCGCCCTCGCCGATGCGGCGTTCGCTCGCCTGCGACCAGCGCGGGTGGTCGACGTTCGGGTTCACGTTCGAATAAAAGCCGTATTCGTCGGGCGCGATGCCGTTCCACGCCGTGCGCGGCTGGTCGCGCAGGAAGCGGATCCTGACAATGGATTTCGCCGACTTGAAGCCGTATTTCCACGGCACGATGATGCGCACGGGCGCGCCGTTCTGGTTCGGCAGTACCTGGCCGTACATGCCGACGGTGAGGAGCGTCAGCGGATGCATTGCTTCGTCCATGCGCAAGCCTTCCACGTACGGCCATTCGAGCACGCGGCTTTTTACGCCCGGCATCTGGCTGCGGTCGGCCAGGCTCGTGAATTCGATGTATTTCGCGTTGCCCGTCGGCTCGACCTGGCGGATCAGGCTCGAAAGCGAATAGCCGACCCACGGAATCACCATCGACCAGCCCTCGACGCAGCGCAGGCGGTAGATCCGCTCTTCCAGCGGCGCCAGTTTGATCAGGCGGTCGAGGTCGATCGTTTGCGGTTTCTTGACTTCGCCTTCGATCTGCACGGTCCACGGCCGCGTGCGCAGGGTGTGCGCGTTGGCGGCCGGATCGGCCTTGTCCGTGCCGAATTCGTAGAAATTGTTGTAGTGGGTCGCGTCTTCGAACGAGGTCTGCTTCTCGTTCGTCGAGAAGCCCGGGTTGCGCGTGGCAGGCAGCTTTTGCACCGCCCCTTGTGCGAAGGCTTCGCGGGTCGCCATTTCCCACAGCGACGAACCGACGACGGCCGACGCCGCGACCTTGGCGAGGAAGGCGCGCCGGCCTTCGTAGACCTCGCGCGGCGTGATTTCGGATGGGAACGGCAAATCGATGCCGTTCGGATTTTTTCTGATCAACATGGCGGCTCCGGCTGAATGTAATGTTTCTCGCGACATATCAACGTTACACCATCTGCCGCCGCGGGGTCGTCCGGGCGGCGATTTGTTACCAATTGCCGCCAACGGACATAAACGAACACATTACAGTTTGCCGTACGAGTGCAGCCCCGACAGGAACATGTTCACGCCGAGGAAGGCGAACGTCGTCACGACGAGGCCGATCAGCGCCCACCACGCCGCCGCGCGGCCGCGCAGGCCGGACATCAAACGCATGTGCAGCCACGCCGCGTAGTTCAGCCACACGATCAGCGCCCACGTTTCCTTCGGGTCCCACGACCAGTAGCCGCCCCACGCCTCGGCGGCCCACAGCGCGCCCAGGATCGTGGCGACGGTGAAGAACGCGAAGCCGACGGAGATCGCCTTGTACATCACGTCGTCCAGCACTTCCAGCGCCGGCAGGCGGTCGGCCAGGATGCCGTGCGACTTGAGCAGGTAGGCCGAGCCGACCATCGCCGCCAGCGCGAACGTGCCGTAGCCGATGAAGTTCGCCGGCACGTGGATCTTCATCCACCAGCTCTGCAGCGCGGGCACGAGCGGCTGGATCTCGGCGGCGTCGCGCGCGACCGTGTACCACAACAGGAAGCCGACGGCGGCCGAGATCACGAGCAGCACGAACGGGCCCAGCTGGCGCGTTGCATAACGCTGTTCGTAGTACAGGTAGAACGTCGCCGTGATCATCGAGAACAGGATGAACACTTCGTACAGGTTCGACACGGGGATGTGGCCGACGTCCGTGCCGATCAGGTACGACTCGTACCAGCGCACCATCATGCCGGTAAAACCGAGCACCACGGCGGCCCAGCACAGCTTGGAGCCGACGCTGCCGCCGAACGGCGAGCGGGTGAGCAGACCGAGCCAGTAGAACACGGTCGAGAACACGAACAGCGCGCTCATCCACAGGATCGCGGACTGGCTCGACAGCATGTATTTCAGGAAGAATTTCTGGTTGGCGGCATCGAGCGAGCCGCCGTACAGCTGCACCGCCCACAGCGCCAGCAGCGCGACGAGCGGCATCAGCCAGCGCACCGGCTTGAACGTCCAGCCGACGAAGGCGAACGTCGGCGCGGCCAGCACGAGGATCGCCTGCTCGTAGATGTCCATGTACGCGCCGAAGCGGTTCAGTGCGTACAGCGCGGCGGCCAGCAGGCCGGCGCCGAACAGCCAGTCGATGGCAGTGAGGCGCTTGAAAAAGCCCGGCGGGCGGGTGTACGCGGCGCCTTGCGCTTGCGATGCGGATGAAATGTCCATGGGTGTCTCCTGTTTCCTTGCTCTGCTAGCTTACGCCGATTGCGGCAATTTGGTCTTCAAGTCGTCGAATTCGCGTTCGAAATCGAGCGTCTTGCGCTGGGTGCTCATCGCCATCAGCGCGTGCGTGCCGCCATCCGGCGCCGGTTTCACCCAGACCCAGACGCGGCGCTCGCGGATATAGAACATCGAGAAGATGCCCAGCACCAGCAACAAACAGCCCACATAGACCACTTTCTTGCCGGGCGAGCGCGTCACCTGCAGCACCGACGCCTTCACCTCCTTGAAATCGTCCAGCGCGAGGAACACGGGGGCGCCGTAGAAAAAGCTGTCGGACAAGGCGTTCGTCGCCTGTTGCAGGAAGCGGCCGTGGGCCTCGGTCGGCGTGGCGGGTTGCACGCCGTCGCGCGCACGTGCAGCCTGCCACAGCTCCCACATCGCACCGTTGAGCATCTTCATGAACACGGTGGCCGCTTTTTCCTGCTCCGCGGCGGGGATGCGCTCGAGGAATTTCGATACGGCGAGATAGCCGCCCTGGTTGCCGTCGCCCGCGAAGATGGCGAGCGTCTTGGCGGCCGATTCCTGCAACTGCGCGGACAGCGCCCCGTTCGCGTCGCCAGGCGGCAGCGCGCGCGCGGCATAGCGGCGGGCCGCTTCCTCACGCAGCGACGGGTCAGCCAGCGCAGCGCGCAGGCGCATCCATTCGCCGAGGCCGTGGTCGTCGTCGGCCGGGATGCGCAGGAAGCTGAACTGGTCGGATGGATTGCTGCGCACGCCGGCCAGGAACACTTCGTGGCCTTCCAGCGTGACGGGCTGCATGTAGTTCAGGAATTCGCGCGCCTGGCCCGTCTTGTCGCGCAGCTTGTACTGCACGCTGGGGCCGACGTTCTTGAGGTCCTTGTTGCCGACGTTCTTCGCGGCCGAGCCCGAGTGCTGGGACAAGGTCTGGGAAAACTGTTCCTCGAGGGTTTTACCCTTGGTGACGGCACGCGCGTCATTGTTCTGGCTTGTGTTCTCGACGTTGAACGGCCGGAATCCCGACCATTCGACCGAATACACGTCCGTGCCCTGCTTCAACTCGGTCGCATTGCCGACTTCGCCCTCGAACGCGAACGATTTATGATTCGTGCCCGTCATGGGCCAGCCCGTCAGCTTGAGTTTGCTGCCGCCGTCCTCGAAGCTGGACTGGTAGACGGCGATGCCGCGGTAGATCAGCGGCTGGTTGACCTTGATGGTGGCGGGGAACGTTTTACCCGTCTCGTGGTCGCGGATCACGACTTCGCTGGCGAACAGCTTCGGCATGCCCGTCGAGTAAAAGTCGATGATGAATTTGCGCAGCTCGATGGTGAACGGCAAATCCTGCACGAGCACGCCGTCGGCCTGCTGGAGCAGCGCCGTGTCGCTGGCCTGGCCTTCCGGAATCAAGGTGTTGCCGCGGAAGGTCGGGTTGCCGAGACCCAGGCGGTGCTGCGGCGGAATGGCGGAGATCAGGCCCGTACCGGCATACGGCGTCTTGCCCATGAACCATTGCTGGAAGCGGATAGGCAGGTTCGAATCGAGCATGCCGCCCAGCAGGATGACGATGATGGCGGTGTGCGCGAAGATATAGCCGAATTTGTTGCCGGCGCCCTTTTTCGCGGCGACGAGTACGCCATTCCCCTTGTCGACCATCTTCGTTTTATAGCCGGCGTCGACGAGGCGCGTGGCGGTCTGCTGCGCGAGCGGGACCATGTCCAGCGGCGCCGTCCATTCGCTCCGATGGTGGAAATTGCGCAGAGATTCTTCGCGCACGGAATCGCGCCAGCTCCGCATGTCGCGGATGAACTTGGGCGCATTGCGCGCGATACAGAGGCTCGTGGACACGATCAGGAACGCGAGGATCAGCAGGAACCACCAGGCCGAATAGACCGTGTACAGGCTGAGCTTGCGGAACACCTCGAACCAGAACGGCCCGAACTGGTTCACGTAATCCGACATCGCCTTGTCCTGCTGCATGATGGTACCGATGATGGCGGCAATCGCGATCATGACCAGCAAGGTGATCGCGAAACGCATCGAGGACAGCAGTTCGACCGTGTCGGCCACGCCGCGCCGGCGCGTCTTCAGTTCAATTCCGGTGGTGCTCATCGACTTTCACTCTAGACACAACATTGTTTGAGGATACAACAAAAGGGCGCCCCGCTTGCGCGGTCGCCCTTCCCTGTTGTTTCCTGCTATTTTTTATTTATTGTAGGCCGATTATTCGGCTCTATTTACTCACTTCAAGCCAGCGATGTAATCGGCCACGGCCTTCATTTCATCGTCCGACAACCGCTTGGCCAACGTCGCCATCTGCGGGCTGTTGCTGCGTCCGCCCGCCTTGAATGCCTGCAGCTGGGCGACCGTGTAATCCTGATGCTGGCCCGCCACGCGCGGATACTGGGCCGGAATGCCGGAACCGGTAGCGCCGTGGCAGCTGGCGCAGGCGGCCACGCCGCGGTCTGCGATGCCGCCGCGATAGATCTTGCGGCCCAGTTCGAGCGTGTCCTTGTTGCGCGCGGCGCCCTGCTTGGGCTGCTGCGTGGCGAGGTACGCGGCGATGTTCTTCTTCTCGTCGTCGCTCAGCATCTTGGCGTACGTCGTCATCACGGGCTGGTTGCGGGCCGGCGTCGTGAAGTCGACGAGCTGCTTGTGGAGGTAGTTGTCGACCTGACCGGCCAGCTTGGGGTTCGTATTGATGGTCGAATTGCCGCCGGCGCCATGGCACGACGCGCAGGCCGGCAGGCCGCGGGCGTTGTCGCCCGTGTCATAGAGGGAACCGCCCTTGGCCGGATCGGCCTTGGCGGCGGCCGGGGGCGCGTGGGCCGCGTCCGCTGCAAGAGCGCTGCCCACGATAAGGAAACTGGCCAGCAAGGACTTCACGATCGCCGCGCATGCGGCCGGTTGAAACACACGATTCATTCAAGCACCCTGAAAAAGTCAAAGATAAACTTGCAGTTGCAGTGCAGCGGTCATGCTCGTGCCCCCGCGCCGACCATTCGGCCTTCAGGCTCGCCGGCAGCAGGTAACTCCCTATTGTACAATAGCCTTAGTTTCCTGCCCTCACCTTCGTTGTCTTTTTCGCTCCACTTCCCTCATGTCCAAACTCTGGCAAGCCCGCTTCTTCACGACCGTCAACCAGTTGCGGGATCTTCCCAAGACCCAGGTGCCGGAAATCGCCTTCGCCGGCCGGTCCAATGCGGGCAAATCGACGGCGATTAATATCCTGACGAACCAGAAGGGTCTCGCGTTCGCATCCAAGACGCCCGGCCGCACGCAGCACATCAATTTCTTCTCGATCGGCGGGGCGCACGTCGCCATGCACCGCAAGGATCCGACCAACGTCGAGGAAATCGAGGGCCTGCTCGTCGACTTGCCGGGCTATGGCTACGCGGAAGTGTCGGGCGATGCCAAGCTGCACTGGCAAAGGCTGCTGGGCGACTACGTGCAGCGGCGGGAACAACTGGCCGCGCTCGTCCTGATCATGGATTCGCGCCGCCCGTTCACCGAGCTCGACATCCAGATGCTGGAATGGTTCGCCCCGACGGGCAAGCCGATCCACTGCATCCTCACGAAGGTCGACAAGCTCAACCGCAACGAATCCGTCAATGCCTTGCGCCAGGCGCAGCAAGTGCTGGACAGCTATGTCGACGAGGACGGCAACGGCTTCCCGTTCACCGTCCAGCTGTTCTCGGCCCTGAAGCGCATCGGCATCGAGGAAGCCAACGACAAGATCATCGAACTGCTCGGCCTGGAAGAAGACACACCGCCGGCCGATACCGACAATTAATCAGGAACCGACATGCCGATCATCACGCCTTCGCAATACCCCGCCGTGCGCATGCGCCGCATGCGCCGCGACCCGTTCTCGCGCGCCCTGATGCGCGAAAACGTCGTCACCGCCTCCGACCTGATCTACCCCGTGTTCGTCCTCGACGGCCAGAACCAGCGCCAGCAGGTGGCATCGATGCCGGGCGTGGAACGCGTCTCCGTCGACCTGCTGCTGAAGGTGGCCGAGGAAGCCGTCGCGCTGGGCATCCCGGTGCTGGCCCTGTTCCCGATGGTCGACGCATCGCTCAAGACGTACGACGGCGTCGAGGCGACGAACCCGGAGGGCCTCATCCCCCGCGCCGTGCGCGAACTGAGGCGCCACTTCCCGCAGCTGGGCATCATGACGGACGTCGCGCTCGACCCGTACACGACCCATGGCCAGGATGGCCTGCCGGACGAGAACGGCTACATCGTCAACGAAAAGACGATCGCGATGCTGACGCGCCAGGCGCTGGCCCAGGCCGAGGCCGGCGTCGACGTCGTCGCCCCGTCGGACATGATGGATGGCCGCATCGGCGCGATCCGCATGGCGCTGGAAGAGAAGGAATTCATCCACACGCGCATCATGGCCTACTCGGCCAAGTACGCGTCCGGCTATTACGGCCCGTTCCGCGAAGCCGTCGGCTCGGCCGCCAACCTGGGCAAGGCCGACAAGAACACCTACCAGATGGACCCGGCCAACAGCAACGAGGCCCTGCGCGAAGTGGCGCTGGACATCGCGGAAGGCGCGGACATGGTCATGGTCAAGCCGGGCATGCCGTACCTGGACGTGGTGCGCCGCGTGAAGGACGAGTTCAAGGTGCCGACCTTCGCCTACCAGGTCAGCGGCGAATACGCGATGCTGCAGGCCGCGTTCCAGAACGGCTGGCTCGATCCGGACAAGGTCATCATGGAAACGATGATGTCGTTCAAGCGCGCCGGCGCGGACGGCGTGCTCACCTATTTCGCGATGGACGTGGCGCGGCGGTTGAAGGCTGCGGCATAAAAACGAAAACCGCGCCTCGGCGCGGTTTTTTTTGCCCCCCGCGGCGTTATCGCGGCGGTTTGTATTCCGGGAACATTTCCTTATACAAGAAGGCCATCAGTTCCTGCGTATCCTGCGGCCGTGCCGACAAGGTGACGACGCGGTTCAGGCGATGCGAATCCCACTCGAAGTCGCCGGTCTTTTCCTTGCGGATCAGCTCGATCATCTTCTTGACGATGGCGGTCTCGATGTCCGGCTCGCCGCCGCGCTCGACCGTCACGGCCGTCAGCCAGCGGCGCTTGAAGTTCGGGTTCCAGCCGCGGAATTTCAGGTCGGCCGAGTTGAACGTCTTGTTGTTGACGCTGAACACGCCACCCGTCTCGTTCGGATCCTGGCCGCCGCGGCCGTTGATGGCGGCGATGTTCGCGAGCGCGTTGCGCGTGCCGCGCGCGGCTTCGCTTTCCTCGGCCTGGTCTGTCTGCGCAGGGGCGCCGCGGCGCTTGCGCTGGGCCTCGATATAGGCCTGCATGTCGACTTCCTGCGGCGGCGCCTTCGCCTCTTCCTTCGGCGGCTGCGGCTTCGGCTTTTCCTCGACCGTCTTGACGTCCGGCAGGGTGATCGTGTTGGGCAGGCGCGGCATCGGGATCTGCCGCGGCGTGAACTTCGGCGGGGCCTCCTTCGCCGTTTTCTTCGGTGCCTGCTCGGCCGGCTTGGCGACGGGCTTGTTTTCCTTCACGGGCGGCAGCCAGACGACGGCTGCGCCGGACTTCGGTGGGGCGTGATGTTCCGTCTTGGGCTGCAGCAGGTAGATGGCCACGAGCAGCAGGTGCAGGCCGATCGTGACCGCGATACCCGTGCGGTTCGGACCCTTTTCTCCGTAGACGACCACGTTCCGTCCGGGCAGCGGCTGGCCGCAATGTGCGCAGACATCGCTGTCTTCCAGCGGGATATGGGAATGGTCACGCAAGATAATGAACGCCTCCCGTCGGAGGGCAAATAAAAGATATTGACGAGGCGCAGTCTAACCCGTTTGGGTTAGCGGCGCACGCGCTGTTAAGGTTCTGTAATGAGAGTACAAGCTGGGTAGCTTAATGGTTGTTACAGTGTGTATCAACCTTGCCCTTCAGAATTACTTATCCGTCGTTCCCGCGGAGGCGGGAACCCAATTTTGCGTGCATCACGGTGACACTTAAAACTTGGGCCCCCGCCTACGCGGGGCGACGATCAGGCGACCTTCGTCAGTACCACTTTCCGCCCCTGCTCCACATCGACGAGCTGCGCATCCGTCATCGGCCCCGTGCCGCTGTACTTGTCGAGGTACAAATAGATCACCGGCGTGATGTACAGCGTGATGACTTGCGAGAAGATCAGCCCGCCGCACACCGCAAGGCCCAGCGGCTGGCGCAGCTCGGCGCCGGCACCGAGGCCCAGGGCGATCGGCAACGCGCCCATCAGCGCGGCCAGGGTCGTCATCATGATCGGGCGGAAGCGCAGGATGCACGCCTCGCGGATCGCCCGCTCCGGCGCCATGCCCTGGTTGCGCTGGGCGTCGAGCGCGAAGTCGATCATCATGATCGCGTTCTTCTTGACGATGCCGATCAGCATCAAGATGCCGATGATGGCGATCATCGTCAGGTCCAGATTGAACAAACGCAGGGTCAGCAGCGCGCCCACTGCAGCGGACGGCAGGCCGGCCAGGATCGTGATCGGGTGAATGAAACTCTCGTACAGCACGCCCAGCAGCACGTAGATCACGCCGACCGCGGCGACGATCAGGATCAGCTGGCTCGACTGCGAATCCTGGAACACGGCCGCGTCGCCGCCATACTTGGTGATGATGGACGCGGGCAGCTTCATGTCGCGGCCCATCTGCTCGATGGCGGCCGTGGCGTCGCCCAGCGGCGCGTCCGGCGCGAGGTTGAACGACAACGTGATCGCCTGCAGCTGGCCCTGGTGATTCACGGCGATGGGGCCGACCGTGCGTTTCACCGTCGCGACGCTGGACAGCTGCACGAGCTGGCCCGTCTTGCTGCGCACCGACAGGCGCGACAGCGCGTCCTCGAACTGGCGGTCCTCGTTCGCCGTTTCCAGGATCACGTAATAGCTGGCCGCGCTGGAATAAATCGTCGACACCTGGCGCTCGCCGAACGCCGCATACAGCGCCGTGCGGATGTCGCCCAGCTGCACGCCCAGCAGGTTGGCCTTGTCGCGGTCGATGTCGAGCTTGGCCTGCAAGCCCTTGTCCTGCGTATCGCTCGTCACGTCGCGGAACAGCGGGTTGTTGCGCATGCGCTCCTGGTACTCGTTGGCCCACTGGCCGATGTCGGCGCCGGACACGCTCTGCAACGTGTACTGGTAGCGGCTCTTGCTCTGGCGGCCGCCCAGCTGCAGGTTCTGCACGGGCGCCATGTAGACGTTGACGCCCGCGATGCCGCGCAGCGACTTGCGCAGGCGGTCGACGACTTGCGGCATCTTGTCGCGCCGGTCGCGTGGCTTCAGCACGACGAACATGCGGCCGTTGTTGCCGCCGCCGGTAAAGGACGTGACGTCCTGCACGGCCGGATCGGCCTGGATCACGTCCGCCACCTTCGTCTGCAGCACGACCAGCGCGGACGACGAGATGTCCTCGGCGGCCTCGGTCGTCACGCGCAGCTGGCCGATGTCTTCTTCGGGGAAAAAGCCTTTCGGGATCGTCGTGTACAGCACGACGGTCAGCGCGAACGTGCCGAACGCGATCATCAGCACGACGAAGCGGTGCTTCAGCGCCACGTCGAGCGTCGTTTCGTATGCATTGCGCAGCGCGGTAAAACCCCGTTCGAAATGGCGGCCGATGAAACTCTTCTCTTCCGTGTGGTCGTGGCCATGCGCGGGCAGCAGGCGCGATGCCAGCATCGGCACGAGCGTCAGCGAGACGGCGGCCGACACGAGGATCGCGAGGCCGACGATCACGGCGAATTCGTGGAACAGCAGGCCGATCACGCCCGGCATGAAGAAGATCGGGATGAACACGGCGATCAGCGACACGGAGATCGACACGATGGTAAAGCCCATCTCGGCCGAGCCCTCGAGCGCGGCACGCATCGGCTTCTTGCCCATCTCGATGTGGCGCACGATGTTTTCCAGCACGACGATGGCATCGTCGACGACGAGGCCGACGGCGAGCGTGATGCCCAGCAGCGAGATGTTGTCGAGGCTGTAGCCGAGCCAGAACAGCAGCGCAAGCGCACCCAGCAGCGAGATCGGCATCGTGACGGCGGGAATGAACGTGGCCGACGCGCGGTGCAGGAACAGGAAGATCACGAGCACGACGAGGCCCACCGTCAGCGCCAGCGTGAAGTTCACGTCGTGGATCGCCTCGCGGATCGAGACGGAGCGGTCGTTGACGAGGTTGATCTTGATGGAGCTCGGGAGCTGCGACTGGAAGCGCGGCAGCAGGCGGCGCACGCCGTCCACCACCTCGACCGTGTTCGCGTTCGGCTGGCGCTGCACGAGCAGCACGATGGCGCGCTCGCCGTTGTACGCGCCGAAGGCCCGGGTCGACTGGTAGCTGTCCTCGACGGTCGCCACGTCGCGCAGGCGTACCGGCAGGTTATCGCGCGTGGCGACGATCAGGTTCTCGAAGTCGGCCGCCTTCATCATCTGGGCGGGCCCCTGGATGGTGAGCGTCTGCTGCGGGCCGTCGAGGATGCCCAGCGCCGAGTTCGAGTTGGACGAGCGCAGCGCCGTCGCCAGCTCGTCCATCGTGATGTTGCGGGCATTCATGAGGTCCGTCTTCGCGCGCACGCGCACGGCGAAGCGCTTGCCGCCGTTGACGGACACCTGGGCCACGCCCGGCAACGTCGAGATGGCGGGCGAGACGAGGTTTTCCGCGTAATCGTTCAACTCCGACAAATTCATCGACGGCGACGTCATCGTCATGAACAGCACGGGCGCGTCGGCCGGGTTGACCTTGCGGTACGACGGCAGCGTCGTCATTTCCTGCGGCAGCTGGCGCTGGGCGGCGAGCAGCGCGGCCTGCACGTCGACGGCGGCCGCGTTGACGTCGATCGACGGGTCGAATTCCAGCGTGAGCGACGTGCTGCCCTGCGTGCTCGTCGACGTGATCAGGTTGATGCCGGCGATGGTCGAGAACTGCTTTTCGAGCGGCAGCGCGACGGACGAGGCCATCGTCTCCGGGCTGGCGCCGTCGAGGTTGGCGTTGACGTTGATGACGGGCGTGTTATAGCTGGGCAGCGCCGCGACGGGGATGTGGGAATAGGCCAGGATGCCGACGAGGATCAGGCTGATCGACAGCAGCACGACCATCACGGGCCGGCGGATGCACAGTTCGGACAGATTCATCGTGTTCAGCCCTTGTCGGCGACGTGGACGTCCTTGCCTTTACCCATTTCCGAGGCAAGACGCACCTTGGCGCCCGGGCGCACGTTCTGCTTGCCGTCGGTGATGACCTGCTCGGTGCCGGCCAGGCCGCTGACGGCCGCATCGACGCCGGCGCCGTACACGCGGTGCACGGGCACGAGGCGGGCCGAATGATCCTTCTCGAGCACGTACACGAACGTGCCCTGGGCATTGGTGATGATGGCGTTCTGCGGGATCACGACGGCATCCTTCAAGGTCTGCACGATGACCTTCGTGTTCACGTACTGGCCGGGCCACAGCGTCGTCTCGCGGTTATCGAACTCGGCCTTCACCTTGATCGTGCCCGCCTGCGGGTCGACCGTGTTGTCGACGAAGCTGAGTGCGCCCTTCACGGGTGCGAGGTCGGCACCCGGCAGCGCCTCGACCTCGACCTTGCCCCGCTTCTGCGCCGCCAGCAGCGACGGCAGGCTGGATTCCGGCTGGGTGAACGCGACGGTGATCGGGTCGAGCTGGGTGACGGTCGTGAGCGACGTCGCCGGCTGCACGAGGCTGCCCGGGTAGACGTTGATGCCGCCCACGCGGCCGGACATCGGCGCGCGGATCGCGGTGTAGCTTGTCGTGACGCTGCTCGCGCGCGCGGCCGCGGCGTCGGCCTGCAGGGTGGCGCGGGCCTGGTCGACCTGAGCCCGGAGGGTGTCGACGGCGCTCTGGGCGATGAAGTGTTGGGCGAACAGGTCCTGGCTGCGCTTGAACTGGCGCTCGAGGTCGGCCAGCGACGCGCGGTCGCGTTCGACCTGGGCCTGGGCCTTGTCGAGGTTGGCGCGGTCTGCGCGGTCGTCGAGCGAGAACATCAGCTCGCCCTGTTTGACGAACTGGCCTTCCTTGATGTGGACCTGGCGGATGGTGGCCGTCGTCTGCGGGTGCAGGTCGACGGTGCGGATCGGCGTCACGGTACCGTTCGCCTGCTGCACGACAGCCACGTCCTGGCGTTGCGGCGCAACAACATTGACGACGGCCGGCGGCTGCGCGCCCTTGCCCTTGCCGCCCGGGGCGGTGGCCCCGTCGGCATGCGCATCGGACCCGCGATTCAGGGTCCATGCGCCGGCACCGACGGCAACGACGATACCGACAATGATCCCGATATTCTTGGCTTTCATTCGATTCCCTGTGCCGCTCGGCGCGGCCTCTCTCTTGTAATAATTTTATGCAATGAGGATGGCGCCGGCTGCAAGGCCGAATATCCTCGAGAGATTGTCCCACACGGGTGTAACAAGAATGTTTCTGGCCGTCTGATTTTTCGGTCAGCTTATTTGCCTGGGTAGTATTCCGGCAGCATCAGCGTTGCTTCCAGCCCGCCTTCCGGATGGTTGGCGAGCACGATGCTCCCGCCATGCTGCTCGGCGATGTTGCGGGCGATGGTGAGGCCGAGGCCCGTCCCGCCCGATTCGCGCGACCGCGACGTTTCCACCCGGTAGAACGGGTCGAACACGCGCGTCAGCTCGCCGCCGGGGATGCCGGGGCCGGCGTCGCGGATGCGGATGCGCGCGGCGCCGTTGATGCGGTCGACGCTGACCTTGGCCGCGTGGCCGTATTTGACGGCGTTGTCGACCAGGTTGACGAGGCAGCGGCGCAGGTCCATTGGCCGGCCCAGCAGCGCCATGCCGGCGTGGCCGGACAGGGTCACGCGCTGGCAGCTCTCGGCCGCGTCCGCGACCACGGAGTCCAGCAGCGAGTCCAGGTCCAGCATCTGCATGGCTTCGTTCGTGTCCATGCTGCGCGCCAGGTCGAGGCCTTCGCGCACCATCGCCTGCATCGCGGACAGGTCGCCGATCAGGCGCTCCTGCAGTTCCGGTTCGCTGACCTTTTCCAGGCGCAGGCGCATGCGCGTGAGCGGCGTCTGCAAGTCGTGCGTGATGGCGGCCAGCATCTGCGTGCGCTGGAAGATGTACTGGCGGATGCGCGCCTGCATGGCGTTGAAGGCGGCGCTGGCCTGGCGGATCTCGTCGGCGCCGGTGAGGTCGAGCGGCGGGTGGTTGATGTCGTTGCCGAGGTCTTTCGCCGCCTGCGCCAGCTGCTTCAGCGGGCGCGTCGTCATGCGCGCCACGAGATAGGCGAGGAAGGCGACGCTGACGAGGAAGATCGAGATCGTCCACGTGTAATCCGTGCGCTGGGGCGACGTGGCGGAGCGCGGCGGCAGCACGGACAGCATGAGCTCGTCGCCGTCGCGCAGGCGCACGCTGAGGCTTTCGCACGTGCCGCGCCACTTCATGCGCAGCAGGCCGAACACGACGGGCTGTTCGCGCGCCGTCGCGCACGCGGCGGGACGGGCGACGAGCGACCGCATCGCATAACCCTTGCCCATGCGGGCGGCCAGCGCCTGGGTGAATTCGGAGTTGACCGGCGCGAGCGCGGCCGGGCGGGTATCGACGTCGGTGAGCTGCATGCCGGGACGGTTGGCCACGTCCAGGTAGGCCTTGCGCGCGGACTCGGGGACGATCTCGGTGGCCATGATCAATTGCTCGGCCCGGTCGAGGTTGTGCAGGTCGCGGAACTCGTCGATGACGCGCGCGCGCTCGGCGTCGGCCAGCAGCTGGGTCAGCGCGGCCGTGAGCAGGATGCCCAGCAGCAGGGTAGCAAACACGCGGCCCGTCGTCGAGCCGAGGAAAGCTCTCACGCGCTCGGCTCCACCGTGACCTGGCCAGCCAGCACGTAACCGCCGTTGCGGACGGTCTTGATGATCTGCGGCATGCGCGCATCCTCGCCCAGCTTCTGGCGCAGGCGGCTGATCTGGATGTCGATCGAGCGGTCGAACGGATCGGCGTCGCGGCCCTGCGTCAGATTCAGCAGCTGGTCGCGGTTCAGCACGCGGTTCGGGTGCTCCAGGAAGACGCGCAGCAGGCGGAACTCGGCACCCGACAGCATGATGATCACGCCCTGCGGATTGACGAGGTGGCGCGCGGTGAGGTCGAGCGTCCAGCCCGAGAATTTCATCTGTTGTACGTTCTCGGCCTGCGAGGTCGGCGGCATCGCATGGCTGCGGCGCAGTACGCTGCGGATGCGCGCCAACAGCTCGCGCGGCTCGAACGGCTTCGGCAGGTAGTCGTCCGCGCCCATTTCCAGGCCGAGGATGCGGTCCAGCGGTTCGCTGCGGGCCGTGAGCATGATGACGGGCATGGTCGAGTGCGCGCGCAGCTTGCGGCACAGCGTGAGGCCGTCGTCGCCCGGCAGGTTGAGGTCGAGCACGATCAGGTCCGGACGCGACTCGTCCAGGATTTTCCACATGGCGGTGCCATCGGCCGCGGCGAGCGCGCGGTAGCCGTTCGCTTCCAGGTAATCGGCCAGCAGCGATCGGATATCGCGGTCGTCGTCGACGATCAGGATGGTAGATGGATTGTCCATGCCGCCATTATCGCGACTTGTCCGGGCGCTGAACAGCTACTTTGTATCGGCTTGTATATGGATCTTCCAGGGAAACAAATTGATACAAAGAACGAGAGACGGGAAACGCTGCGCTTACATCTTGCGCCGATGATGGGAACCGTGCGAAGACGACGCGATGCACGCAGATCGGAGCATGTAGACAACGTTTGGCCGTTTGCCAACTTTAACCCAAACCAGGAACCTGAGATGAAAACCTATCGCAAACACCTCCTTGCCGCCCTGTCCGCGCTGACCCTCGGCGCAGCCGCACTGGGCGCCCATGCACAGACGGCGGACCAGCCGCCACCGCAGGCCCGCCACGGCATGCAACACCAGAAACTGACGCCGGAACAGCGCGCGCAATTCCGGGCCCAGCGCATCGCGAAGCTGCACGACGAGCTGAAGATCACGCCGGCCCAGGAAAACGCCTGGAACGCGTTCGTGACCTCGATGCAGCCGACGGCACGCCAGCCGCACGACCGCGCCGCCTTGGCCAACCTGACGGCACCGGAACGCATGGCGAAGATGATCGAGCGCCAGAAGCAGCGCACGGCCGCCCTCGAGCAGCGCCAGGCATTGCTGAATACCTTTTACTCGGTCCTGAGTGCGGACCAGAAGAAGACGTTCGATGAGAAGGCGGCGCATTTCGGCCGCGGCCATCGTGGTGGCTGGCAGCACCGCGGCGGCACGGCGCAGGGCTGATCCCTAAAAACCGTCGCTCCCGCGAAGGCGGGAGTCCAAGTTTCTCCACTAAGCCACGAACTTGGGCCCCTGCCTTCGCAGGGGCGACGTCGGTTACTGCAGTTTGCTCAGCGAGCCCAGGAACTTGTTCGCATCCTGATAGCCGATCACCCGGCTATCGGGAATCTCCTTCCCCTGCTTGTCGAACAGAATGATGCCGGGCGGCCCGAACAGGCCGAAGCGCTTGAGCATCGCCCGGTCATCCGCATCGTTGGCCGTGACGTCCACCTGCAGCAATACCGTGTTCGCCAGCCGCGCCTTGACGGCCGGATCGACGAACGTCAGCTTTTCCATTTCCTTGCACGACACGCACCAGTCCGCATAAAAGTCGAGCATCGCCGTGCGGCCGCCGGTCGCGGCCAATGCGGCCTCGAGCTGGTCGACCGTCTTGATGCGCGTGAACGCGAGCGGCTGCGCGGGCGCGCCACCCGTGAAGCGGGCCAGCGGCGCGAGCGGATCGCGTGCTCCGCTTGCCGCGCCGACCAGTTGCACGGCGCCCAGCACGACGCACGTGGCACCGAGGGCGAGTCCGGCCCAGTGCCCGCGCAGGCCGCGCAGCAGATAAAAGCCGTAGCCCAGCAGCAGCGCGGCCCACAGGATCATCTGCACGATGCCCGGCAACACGGGCGCGGCCATCCACAAGGCCATCGCCAGCATCAGCACGCCGAAGAAGCGCTTGACGGATTCCATCCACAGGCCCGCGCGCGGCAGCAGCGAGCCGGCCGACACGCCCACGAGCAGCAGCGGAATGCTCATCCCGATCGCCATCGCGAACAGCGCGGCGCCGCCGATGACGACGTCGCGCGTCTGGCTGATGTACACGAGCGCACCGGCCAGCGGCGCGGCCACGCACGGGCCGACGATCAGCGCGGAAATGGCGCCCATCATGAACACGCCCGCAAGCTTGCCGGACGACTGGCGGCCCGAGGCGCTGGACAGCCGGGTCTGCAGCGCGGCGGGGACCTGCAACTGGTAGACGTCGAACATCGACAACGCCATCACGACGATGAGCAGCGCGAAGCCGCCCAGCACCCACGGGTTCTGCAGCGCCGCGGCGAGACCTTCGCCGAGCAGGCCGGCCGCCACACCGAGCGACGTGTAGACGATCGCCATCCCGAATGAGTACGCGAGCGACAGAACGAAGCCGCGCGTGCGGTGCACCTCTTTGCCTTCACCCACGATGATCGACGACAGGATGGGCACCATCGGCAGCACGCACGGCGTGAACGCGAGGCCCAGGCCCAGCAGGATGAACGCGGGGACGATGGCCAGCAGGCGGCCGCCCTGCAGCAGCGCAGCGATGCCGGACAGTTCGGACGGCGCCGCCGGTTTCACGGGCGCGGCGGGCGCGGCGGGTGCGGACGCCGGCGGCGTGTCGACCTGCGGCGCGGGCTGCGCGGCTTGTCCCGGGAAGTTGAAGCCGCCGCCCTGCCCCGGCGCGACGCTCATCTGCGGCGCCGTACCGCCGGCACCCGGCGTGAGCTGGACCGATGCATCCTGCGGCGGATAGCACAGGCCCTTGTCGGCGCAGCCCTGGCCGGTGGCGGTCAGGGTGAACGGTCCGGCGGCGTCGACCGGGATGCGGATCTCGACGCCGTTGTGATAGGTCTCGACGTTCTTCCGAAACGTGTCGTCGTATTTGATCTTGCCCGGCGGGATCGCAGGCTCGCCCAGCTTTGCGCCCGTCGCCTTGAATTGGAAGCGCTCGCGGTACATGTAGTAGCCGTCGGCGATCGCGTAGTTGACGACGATCGTGTGCTCGTCCGCCATATGCGCGGAAAACTTGAAAGCCTGTTCAGGCGGCAGGAAGTCGTCGTCGGCGTGGGCAGGCGCAAGGAAGCCAATGCAGGCGAGGCAGGCCAGCAGCCATGCGGCGAACAGGCGCACTGTCGACAGGGAAGAAGATCGGGACATGGTCGGAATATTGGTTCAACGCATCAGCATGGTACACCGGGCGCGCGTGGTCCGCTGCGGGCGAAAAAAAACCAGGCTGGAGCCTGGTTTTTCATGGTGCTTGAACCGCGATTACTCGGCGGTCGGCGCGTCTTCAGCCGAGGTGACTTCCGGACGGTCGACCAGCTCGACGAAGGCCATCGGCGCGTTGTCGCCAACACGGAAGCCCATCTTCAGGATGCGGATGTAGCCGCCCGGACGCGCGTTGTAGCGCGGGCCGATTTCGGCGAACAGCTTCTGGACGATTTCGCGGTCGCGCAGGCGGGCGAATGCCAGGCGCTTGTTGGCCAGCGTGTCGTTCTTGCCCAGGGTGATGATCGGCTCGACGACTTTGCGCAGTTCCTTGGCTTTCGGAACGGTGGTCTTGATCGCTTCGTGACGCAGCAGCGAAACGGTCATGTTGCGCAGCATGGCGAGGCGGTGGGACGAGGTACGGTTCAGCTTGCGAAGGCCGTGACGGTGACGCATGGTAATTCCTTTCGAGTTAAGTTTAAATCCGAGCTCTTCGATCGCCGCTCAATGCGACGCGGGCCGGTTGGCGATAAAACGCCCGGGACACCTGCCCCGGGCGGCTACTGCAATTACTTCTCCAGACCAGCCGGCGGCCAGTTCTCGAGCTTCATGCCCAGGGTCAGACCACGGGAAGCCAGGACTTCCTTGATCTCGTTCAGCGACTTGCGGCCCAGGTTCGGCGTCTTCAGCAGTTCGTTTTCCGAACGCTGGATCAGGTCGCCGATGTAGTAGATGTTCTCGGCCTTCAGGCAGTTTGCCGAACGGACGGTCAGTTCCAGGTCGTCCACCGGACGCAGCAGGATCGGATCGACCAGCGGCGCACGCGACGGCGCTTCGGCGGCGGCTTCCGTGCCTTCCAGGGCAGCGAACACGTTCAGCTGGTCGACCAGGACGCGGGCCGACTGGCGGATCGCTTCTTCCGGCGTGATGACGCCGTTGGTCTCGATGTTGATGATCAGCTTGTCGAGGTCGGTACGCTGTTCGACACGGGCCGATTCGACGGCGTACGACACGCGGCAGACCGGCGAGAACGATGCGTCCAGGATGATGCGGCCGATGGTCTTGTTCGTGTCTTCCGACAGGCGGCGCACGTTACCCGGCACATAGCCGCGGCCTTTTTCGACCTTGATCTGCATGTCCAGCTTGCCGCCGGCCGTCAGATGGGCGATCACGTGTTCCGGGTTGATCAGTTCCACGTCATGCGGCAGGTCGATGTCCGATGCCAGGACCGGGCCTTCGCCTTCCTTCTTCAGGGTCAGCGTCACGGAGTCGCGGTTGTGCACCTTGAACACGACGCCTTTCAGGTTCAGCAGCAGGTCGACGACGTCTTCCTGCACACCATCCAGCGACGAGTACTCGTGCACGACACCGGCGATCGTCACTTCGGTCGGCGCGTAGCCGATCATCGACGACAGCAGCACGCGGCGCAGCGCGTTACCCAGCGTGTGGCCATAACCACGTTCGAACGGTTCCATCACGACTTTCGCGTGGCCGGCGCCGAGCGTTTCGACATCGATAATACGTGGCTTCAACAAACTATTTTGCATGAAATGTCCTTTTCAATACCCTCGGCTCGTTACACCGATAAGGCTGATGGCATCAGTAGTAGAAACGCCTGCTTCTTCGAGCAGGCGGTGAGGCGAATTCGGTATTCAGACGGGGCACTGCCCCGTCGTTCCCGCGAAGGCGGGAACCCAAGCTTGCTAGCGTTACGTCAGCTCATGCAAAACTTGGGTCCCCGCCTTCGCGGGGATGACAAATGGAGCGGCGCGCCGCTCCATTTGTCAATTAACGCGAGTACAGTTCGACGATCAGTGCTTCGTTGACGTCGGCAGCGATCTCGTTACGCTCCGGGTAGGCGCGGAAGGTTGCTTCCATCTTCTTGGCGTCAACCGACACCCAGCTCGGGAAACCAACCTGCTCGGCCAGCGACAGGGCTTCGACGATACGGGTCTGCTTCTTGGCCTTTTCGCGGACGGCGATGACGTCGCCGGTCTTGACCTGGTACGACGCGATGTTCACGACGTTGCCGTTCACGGTCAGGGCCTTGTGGCTGACCAGCTGACGCGCTTCGGCGCGGGTCGAGCCGAAGCCCATGCGGTAGACGACGTTGTCCAGGCGCGATTCCAGCAGCTTCAGCAGGGTCTCACCGGTGTTGCCCTTGCGGCGCGACGCTTCGGCGAAGTAGCGGCGGAACTGACGTTCCAGCACGCCGTAGATACGCTTGACCTTCTGCTTTTCACGCAGCTGGTTGCCGTAGTCCGACGTACGCTGGCCCGACTTGACGCCGTGCTGGCCAGGTTTGACGTCCAGTTTGCACTTGGAGTCGAGCGAGCGGCGTGCGCTCTTCAGGAACAGGTCGGTGCCTTCACGGCGCGACAGTTTTGCTTTAGGTCCGATATAACGTGCCACGTTAAACTTCCTTTGTTTGAATGATCACGCCCCGGATGCGGCTTGGGCCACAACAGGCGCTAGTCCAGTTCTGCGATGAGACCGGACGTGGCTTACAAAATACCCTGGATCGGGACGACCCAAGGCGACAATAGCCGGGCAGTATAACCCATTTCGGGGTTAACTGCACCGGCGATTCTTGACACACCACGGCGTGGCGTATCGGCACTGCGACAGGCGGCGAACCGCCCGGCGCAGATTAGATACGACGACGCTTCGGCGGACGGCAGCCGTTGTGCGGAACCGGCGTCACGTCCTGGATCTCGGTGATCTTGATACCCAGGTTGTTCAGCGCGCGCACAGCCGACTCACGGCCCGGGCCCGGGCCCTTGATGCGCACTTCCAGGTTCTTCACGCCGTATTCCTGAGCAACTTTACCAGCTGCTTCGGCTGCGACCTGCGCCGCGAACGGGGTCGATTTACGCGAACCCTTGAAGCCTGCGCCGCCGGACGTCGCCCACGACAGGGCATTGCCCTGACGATCGGTGATCGTGATGATGGTGTTGTTGAACGATGCGTGGACGTGTGCGATGCCTTCGGCGACGTTCTTTTTGACTTTCTTGCGGATGCGGGCTGCAGCCGCCGAGCTTTGTTGCTTAGCCATGGTCAGTTCCTAGATTATTTCTTGAGCGATTGAGCTGCCTTGCGCGGGCCCTTGCGGGTACGTGCATTGGTACGGGTGCGTTGACCACGGACCGGCAGGCCCTTGCGGTGACGCATGCCACGGTAGCAGCCCAGGTCCATCAGACGCTTGATGCTCATGGACAGCTCACGGCGCAGGTCGCCCTCGACCACGAACTTGCCGACTGCATCACGCAGCTTTTCCAGTTCGTTGTCGTCCAGGTCTTTGACCTTCTTGTTGGTCGCAACGCCGGTCGATTCGCAGATCTGCTTCGAGCGGGTACGGCCGATACCATAGATCGCCGTCAGGCCGATGACGGTGTGCTGGTGATTGGGGACGTTGACCCCTGCAATACGTGCCATTCGATATTCCTCGTATTAACCTTGACGCTGCTTGTGACGCGGCTCGACGCAGATCACACGGACCACGCCCTTGCGCTTGATGATCTTGCAGTTGCGGCAGATCCGCTTGACTGAAGCGTTAACTTTCATTTTGCACTCTCTTCCAGATTCGATAACTTGATTAGTTTTACTTGGTGCGGAACACGATGCGGGCCCGGGACAAGTCGTAAGGGGTCAGCTCCACCGTTACCTTGTCACCCGGAAGAATGCGGATGTAATTCATTCGCATTTTACCCGAGATATGTCCAAGCACCACGTGCCCGTTTTCCAGCTTCACGCGAAAGGTCGCGTTCGGGAGATTTTCCAGAATCTCCCCTTGCATTTGGATGACGTCGTCTTTTGCCATTCGGTCTATTCACTCCTGGAGGCGCCGGCCGCTTAACGCGACGGGATACCGCCCTTGAAATTAGCCTTGCGCAGCAGCGATTCATATTGCTGCGACATGACGTAGTTCTGCACCTGCGCCATGAAATCCATCGTGACGACCACGATGATCAGGAGCGAGGTTCCGCCGAAGTAGAAAGGTACTTTCCACTGGCTCTGGAAGAACTCCGGCACCAGGCACACCAGCGTGATATAGACTGCACCGGCCAGGGTCAGGCGCATCAGGATCTTGTCGATGTAGCGCGCGGTCTGCTCGCCCGGACGGATGCCCGGTACAAACGCGCCACTCTTCTTCAAGTTGTCCGCCGTTTCCTTGCTGTTGAATACCAGC
>Ga0187844_10000053_pt1 | contig 77338 bp, 108 predicted proteins | sample SpaLakP09_SKY_50_FD_134517 | JGI IMG/M metagenome (GOLD analysis project Ga0187844, IMG submission 134517) | Oligotrophic lake water microbial communities from Sparkling Lake, Wisconsin, USA - SP09_SKY_50 | ecosystem: Environmental > Aquatic > Freshwater > Lake | place: USA: Sparkling Lake...
TATACTAATAAGGATGTTTTGGATAGATGTTTGTTTACATACTGCTTTTTTCTTAGCATTTTTACCGGTATTCTATTTTGAATTTGTAGCTCCCATGCAGTCATATACAGTAATAGATGATATCTTTGAAATTGTACAACCAGAATTTTTAAATGTTGCTTTATTGACATCTTTAACAAGCCCGCAAAGTCTAACTAAGGCTGTTAAATTGTTTAATACCGAATTAGCAGAAAATGAACAAGTGGGAAATATAGATTCTTTAATGGCTAATAATGCTCAAACAAAATTACGAGCTTATTTAGGATGTGAAATCACTGCAGGACTTTTATTTATTATTGGAATTTCTATGGCTGTTTGGTATGAGCATAATGTATTTGATCTTGTCATGACTAACTTAATTGTTCTTGGCTTTATTGCTGTATCTGAATTTACAATTGTTGGATTATTTTTCAAAAATTTCAAAGAAGTTGATGCTGATTTTGTTAAAGCAACATTAGCACAATCATTTGCTGAAAGTGGGCCAACGGTAGTTTCAAGCAAAACAAAATGTAATTATACCGATCGTCTTGTTGGTTCTATTTTTCCGCCATGGTTATTAAACCTCTTTACTAAATAAATGCGTCTTAAAACTTTACGAAGATCCCACAGACCTGAAAAAAAATGGGATGCTGTTTTCATAAAAGATAATGGGAAAGAAAAGGTAGTACCATTTGGAGCTAGAGGCATGTCTGATTTTACAAAGCATAAGGATACGAAACGACGTTCTCGGTATCTGAAACGTCATTCAGGAATGGGTGAACATTGGAATACACCAGATACACCTGGTGCATTGTCCAGATGGGTACTCTGGAATAAAAAGACTCTCAAATCTTCTTTAGCAGATTTTAAACGTAGATTTAAACTTTAAAATGGAATCTTTTTTTATGATGATTAGAACTACAAAAAATGCAACAGGTATTAATGTGGTCAATGATTAGCAGTGCACCTGCTCCGATCCCAGATAATGTGTTTAGCATTGTCATGAAACAGCAGCAAGATAAGCGTATGCTGAACTTGATGAAAGCTTTGAATCCTGGGAATCGTGTTTATGTGAATGATCGAGCTGGATATTATGGAACTATTGTAGGTACAGAGTATTCTTCTGGAGAAGTTGTCTATATAGTAGACAAGCCAGGCTCTATGTGGTTGCACTACGAAACAGCAGATGCTCTTACAAAGGTTTAATAAAAACGGTTTTTTTCCTCATACACATATATCTGTAACACCATGGCAGATCTTCAGATGTGTACATGCGGGCTTCGCGTGAAGAAGGGCGATATGCTCACACACCGAGGAAGCAAACGCTGTGAGCTAGCAAAAGAAGCAAAGAGAAAGAAGGACGAAGAGATGTGGGAAGCTGGGCGTGAAGAGCGTTTCAACAAACTTTCCCCCCGATCAAAAGAAAGATACATCGAAGAAGAAAACAGAGCTATGATCGACTGGGAATATAGTGCATTCAACTAAAAACGGAATCTTTTTTTACAGAATAGTAGTCAGTGGGATTCTTACAGAAGCTCATGGGAATAGTTAAACCAAGATAAGGGTGTACAACATAAAGAATGAATCGTGAGATTCAAACGATACTTAGTGCAAAGATAAGGGGATTTAATAAAGACGTGGACGTTTACGAGGATTCAGGTATATTAATTTCTTGCAAAAGTTAATATTTATGGACAAACATATACATTCTAGATGCGTGGAGAACATTTAGAATGTGTAGTGTATTGACAGTGTTATGCGAGGAGGTGCATAACATTCTTAAGAATTGATGAAGTCTTAAGAGGGAATAAGGTTAGATAAAAAGTGAAAATAATAAAGGTAGAAACTAACAGAAGTTACATAAGGTAACTATGAATAAACGCGATAGTGGGGGCGTTGGAGGGTTGTAATGGGAAACACGCAGAGTAGACATATGAAGTGAAAAAAGTTACGGAGATTGGGAATCGTCAATCATAATTATACGCGAAGGGTAGGGCGTATAATCAAAAGAAAGGAAGGCAGATATGAGACTTTAATTTTTGTTTCTTTTAAGAAACGGATTAGGATTAGTATACTTTCTTTTTTTCAAACGAAAAATGGATATGTATACACTCTGTACATCCTATGTTACTGCACGACAACTCCACGTGCAAGTCATTGATTATACAGATTATCCTAATAAAGAAAATTTGAATGAGTATCTTCTAGGAAATCTAGAAGGTTCATCGAAATTGATTCAATCAATGCTTCAAGAATTTTATACTGCTACTCCACAGCGTAGGATACAATTGGAACATGAACTTGATTCTGCTGTTCTAGGATGGATAGAAACATGGAATGCTCTTAATAGTTAAAAATGGATTGTATTCGTACATTCTTTTTTTCCATACAACTAGAATGGACGAACTTCGTAGAATTGCACGCCTGTATGTTGATCTTCAACTTGAAATTGAGAGGAAGAACAAAGATGTGCAAATTGATCGTGAAAGACGGGAAGCACTGAAGACATCTATGATTCATATCATGGAAACACCAGAGTTTGCTACTGTACGAAATTTCCAACTTCAAGGAACAACATTTAAAGTTGATCCACCGGGAACATGGAGAAGTTCATGGTATCTACCTAAAGCGAATCTTCAGCGAGATATTGTATCGTATTGGGACTCTACTCAACACAGAGATCCCGAAGATTGTTTTAGATACATTGTTTCACGCGTTGAAGCAAGAAGTGCAGACACAGATTGGAGAATCAGTGTAACAACTCCTGGTGATAATTAACTTTATCAGAAACGGATCCATTCAAATCCTTTTGGATTTTTTACAAAGTAAATGGAATATAATCCATATAATGCGAAAAATAAATTGTTTACTCAAGAGGATGTACACAGCATCTTGAGTAAACATAAATGTTCTTATTCTGTAAAAGATATACAACTCTTTCAAACTGCAATGATTCATTCATCCTATGTGAAACGAACAGAATATACAACACCAACCGGAGAAAAAGCTTCGTTATGTGCAAAACCTCCAGGATGTCTAGAATTGTTTGATTCATCGTATGAACGTTTAGAACATCTTGGTGATTCAGTTCTCGGTGTTGTAGTATCAACATATTTGTCTAAGCGTTTTCCTAGTCAGCAGGAAGGATTTCTTACAACCTTACGAAAAGAAATTGTATGCAATACGATGTTAGGTTCATTAACACAAAAATTGGGAATGGATGCATTCTATATTATTTCTAGACATAATGAAGATGCATGTGCCGGACGTCAAAACACAAAAAAACTAGGAGATATTTTAGAAGCATTTATTGGTAGTTTGTGGATTGATTCAGAATATTCATTTCATATAGTATATTCGTTTGTAGTATGTCTTATCGAAAAATATATAGATATTCCTAAAATCTTGTTAAATGATACAAATTTTAAAGATCAGTTGCAAAAATTGTGTCAAGCGACACAAAAATATACACCGACATACAAAATGATCTCAGCAGAGAATGGATATACAATGGCTGTACTAGATCAACACAATAAACCACTTGGATGTGGAACTGCACTTACAAAAAAACAAGCTGAACAAATAGCTGCATCGGAAGCTCTGAAAAAACTTAAACAGTCATAGAAACTTTTGGAATTCGGCGAGATAAAAGTTCTTTTTGTTTTCCGACAATTGACATATCATCACCTTCAGAAACACCTTCAATTGCTCTCAACGCTTCTGCTACTCTCTGCGGTTGATCAGAAAATTGAAGAAGAAGTTGTGTACGAATTTGATCACGACGTAGTGGAGGTTTAGATGTTCGAACGGATCTAGAAATTGTTCCCATTCCAGACCCTTCCAAATTAAAATTATCAACTTGATTTGATCTCATAAACGTTAAAATCTCTTGAGAAAGTCTTGTTTTTTCATCACGAATAGCTTTTTGACGAAGAGCTAAGGATCTATTCTCATCATCAAGACGAACCCATGACCTGATTACATCTTTAATTGTTTCTGCGTTCGCCATTTACCTTTATGACGTCGGATCTTCGAAAGTCCTTTACCTGTCCCATATGATTTTGCTTTATTTAATGCTAATGGTGTAGAACTAGTAGGTTTTGTATTCATTTGTGGTGGAACTTTTGGTGCTAATATGCTCTGAGATGTTCTAGTTTGTAATGATTTTACAAAGTCAGAAGTTTTTGCTTGTTCTATACTTTGATGAGCTTTTTCTTTTAATTCCTGAGCTTTTTGTTTAAGCATTTCTAACGTTTCAGCTCGTTTTTCCGGAGTTTGTATATTTGAATACAATTGACTACTGAATGTTTTAGCATTAGCAAAATGTTTTCCAGCTTCACCTTTTACCCATTCTGCGTCTTTAACAGGATCACCTTGATAAAACGGATCAACTGTAGTCCATGTAATTAACCATCCTAGCCATGCAAAAATTCCAGATTCATTTAATTGATCAATAATTTTTAGTCGTGCTTTTGCATATCTTCCCAGAAGTCCATCGCCCGAATCTGCCATATTTTCTAAAGCCATACCTGCAAACGGTATTAATGCTAAAGATTGTTTAAACGCCTCTCCAAAATGATGACGTGATGTAAAAATAATCATATTAAAAAAAATAAACATAGTGGAAATCATATACCCTACAACAATACCTACAGTAGATGCTTCAGGAATTGGAGCAAATCCCATAATTATAGGAGTATATTGTTGAGCCATTTTTGCAGCATTTTTATTTAGTTGAGCAATAACATCAACAGATAAGGCAAGCATCTCACCATATACAGGAATAAATTCTAACGTTTGTAAAGGATACATATACGGACTAATCATAATGATTGGTTCTTGAATAAATTGAGGTGTCAGTGCAAACCAAAATTTCAACCAACGATCAACTAATGCATCATATGCCGATCCTGTAGGTTCTGCACCACCTTTCTGTCTAAAAAATGTCCATACAGCTCGAGCATCATCAGGACGAAAAAAAGGTTTACCTTTTGATAATAAAACATTACGACGTAATTCAGATGGCGAGTCAAATGTGTTTTCTTTCAAAAATGTAAATAATGCTAGATTACGAGCACCCTTATGCGCTACATCTTTATCATGCAAAACATTTAGTAAGATAGTATACATCTTTTTTTCATACGGAGTGTCCGGAGGATCATCGTAGACCCACATCATTGTTTTTATCACAGAATTATAAATGTCCGAAAAGCAGGACGATGAACAATTAACAAAAGTAGAATGGTCTTCACAATTAGAAGATATCTTAGCTCAAGAAGGTGAACGATGTAGAGGTCTAGCATGGCTTCATATGCGTGCAGAAATAATGACAACGAGATACAATACATATATTCAAGTTCCTGTGATCGTATTATCTACCTTAGCAGGAACAGCATCTGTAGGTTCGTCTTCATTATTTGGTTCTGGAAATTCTCAAGTATCTTCTATTGCAGTTGGACTTGTATCTATCGGCGTAGGAATTTTAAATACTTTGGGAGGATTTTTTGCATTTGCAAAACGCTCAGAATCTCACCGTATTGCTCACTTAAATTATTCAAAAATGTCATCAAAAATTTCTATTGAACTTTCATTACCACGAGATGAACGTACACACGCTGAAATTTTATTAGCACATGTACGTGAAACTATGGAACGTATGGCTGAAACAACTCCAAACTGTCCGCAAGATATTATTGATGATTTTAATAAACGATTCAAAGGAACTACAAATATCGCATTACCTACTGAAGTTAATGGTCTTCATAAAATTGAAGTGTATAGAGCACCAACTCATTTAGAAACTCCTCAGGTAGAAGAATCAAGTGTAATTGTTCGCGTACGATCTTAAAACTTCCATTTTTTATCACATTCCAAACATGTTACAAAGGTAGTCATAGGTTCATCAGCTGAACGAGTTTGTAGCTGATAATATTCACATCCAGTCTTCTTTTTACAGCGAGAGCAGAACATCATGATAGAAGCTGTCATTGATTTCGAGTACAACTTCTTATCCTTTTCTGCTGTCTTTTCATAGGTATCACGCCAACGTTCTGGACATACATCTTGTGCAGACATTCTAACAAATGTTCTCATATCAAGACCAGCTATCAGACGATCTTTCCACAGATCAATATTTCGATATACGGTTACAGCTTTACTGCGATATGTATTCCAAAATACACGATTATTCCAGTCTACATCAATACCATTTGTTTTAGAATAATCAACAACTGCATGTAGAATTTCTTCTTCTATTGGAAGATCAATAACTTCTTTAAAATTTGAAACAACCTTTTCACGAAATGGATGTTCAACAAATACATTTTTTGTTTGAACAATTACAGGATTTACAGTTCTTTCTACAGCTTCTTCAACTGATTCTTCATCATCTTCTTGATCTTCTATTTCTTCTTGTTCTTCAAATTGCCACATGGAATACAATGTTTCATATTCATCAGTTTTAATATTAATATATTCTGAAGCATCTTTTTCATAATCATCTTGATCTGATCCTACTGCAAGAATAACTATAGTACCTGAATACGTTTCATCTTCAAATGGAGAAGGAAGAATGTGTGGATTTACATCTTCATCTTCATCTGTTGGACAACCGAACACAGATAACCATCGTGCAGTATTTCCGGGATCTTGAATTTTTCCTTGGAATTGCATACCTGGTTTCTTGAACTTCTTTCTCAACCAAGAAAGAACATCAGGAGTTTTAATTGGTACAGACAATTCCTTTAGTACACCAGAAGATTCAACTGCAATACCCGAAACCATTCTTTACATTGTAATAGTAGTGGTATATAACGTCCGTTTTTTATCTATTTCTTGTTCAAAAACGGAATATGGGTTTTGTATACTATAGAATATACAAATAGAATGCATTATCCTGACTTTGGTAATTATAATGGCCTTATGACGTATGAGACGTATAAGGCATGGATTACTGGATTTTATGAACACGGGACTCCTCTACGTGCTCCTCTAGAATGGAGGCATGCAATTACTGCATATTATGCAAATAAACCAAGTCGAAACGTCTGGGAAGCTCATGTAGAACAAGGGGGATCACACTGGACATTGTTTGATGATAAAGGATGGCAAATGGCTCCAGGTAATATTAAATCATGGAAAAATAGAATTCAACTAAAAACACGACGCAATATTCGTAAGGATCAGATTGAAATGAATTTGCATAGGGCAGATATTCGAAGTGATACTGATTCTTCTACTTCAACTCCTGAAGAAGAATATTGGAAAGATGTTTAAGATACAGGTTCAGAAGTCTTTTTTCCTGTTGTATTTTTTACCCAATCATAAATTTGACTTAACCAGTTTACTTTAGGATACATGTATCTCAATCCAAATAAAACTAGTCCTGTGAAAAAAATAAAGAACAATCCTTCAATATAAGCATCCCAATTATCATTTATGTGTTTAGCTACTTGTTGAGTTGTACTTGGTTTACCTGCTTCTGTCGCTGACGTAGTTTTTAAATCAACTTTTGCTAAAACAGGTTTTTTCTTTTGAGGATTTAAAGGTTTCATTACAAGATAGGTTTTGTTATCATGGGGTAAGAATCCAGTATCAGCACCATCATTGTAAAAAATTTCTCGACTTCCCAGAGCTTGAATAGAACGAGAACCTGCTTGAGTATTTTTTACTAGTAGAGCAAAATCGGATTGATCCATATTAATCATTGTCTTAAACACTACCCAATCACATGGCATACATGGTGGAAAAGTTACTGATCCATCGTACATATAGTACGATCCATCAGCAGGAACCATTTGCTGTAATGACCATCCTGTTAAGTTAACTTTTGTTGGAAAAAGTGGAGAAGCATAAGCAACAACTTGTTTAAAAAAATCTAAGGATGGAGTTGGTGAAGAACTTACACGAATTAATGAAGATACGCATAATCTTTCACCAGTTGGAGAAAAGAAATATGCTACAACTTCAGCATCAGCTTGTACACCTTCAATCGTATGATGACTTGGATGATTAATTAAAATCATTTTGGCATTGTAGGTAATGTTATTAAACTTACAAGATCCCAAGCTTTCTGAAGCAACAAGAAGACCATTTTCTTCAGTAGCACAATTTCCCGACGGAGGTGTAGTATCGTCAATTTTTAAGTCACAAGTTCCTTTACATGGTTTTGCGATACTCTGTGATAAATTAATTGGACTTTGATTGGCACCGGCACACATTCCATCCCATTTAATATTCAATTTAGTTGAAGAGTATAAACTTTCCATTTGTTTAGAAGCAGGACTTTGTTCTGAAAAGTCTCACATGAATATAATATGAGTGATGTTCCAGTTTCTTCTGGTTGGGCAATTGCAGGTATTTCTCTAACAGCAATCTTGGGATTCTTACTTGTAGCAGCAGGAATCTATGTTTCATATACTTCAGGATATTCATCTGGTATATGGGTAGGTGCTGGAGCATTCATTTTTGCAGTAGTTAATTTTATTCCATTTGGTCTTATTACGTTTGGATTTATTGCTGATATGATTGGTCAAGATTTCAGATATTCTATTGCGAGCTTATTTGGGTTACTAAGTATTGCAATGAATTGGGTAGCTGGGTTATATTTTGGACATAGTTCATTTGCATCACAAGGACCAGAACAACCTGGTAGTGGATGGTGTATGATTCCAGGTCTTGAAGGATTTGAAAATCGTGCTATGCCAATGAATTTGGTTGCTTCAGCATCTGTATTGACGTATTATCTGATTTGGGCTTCAGTAAATCGTAATGTTTCTCAAAACGTTTCTCTCTATATCTCTACTGCTGTTCTTCTGATCATCCAAACTGGACTATTTTATGCTTCCGATTGTTCAAAATATTATGTAGACTCTTCGATGTTTAGATTTGGTGCTTTACTTCAAGGTGTTCTCTGGGGTGGTTTAGGATTTTTATTAATTAAAAGTGTAGCACCTGGATTAACTCCGTTCATGGGTGTACGTGAAAATATGTTATCAGGGCCCGGTTGGGATGGATCTACGCAAAGTCCTGTCTTTCAAAAATTGGTACCCAGAACAGGTGCACAATGTTCAAAAGATAAATCTGAAGAAGGAGATGAATTTGTGTGTGAAGCATATAAAAATGGTAAATTAGTTACTGAATCAATTAGTGCTTAGTTACCTTAGCAGATTCATCAATTTAAAATATCCAATTGCATCTCCACCAGAATGTTTGTGTACACTTCCATCCATTAAAACACATACAAGAGATGGAACCTGTGTAATTCCAAATTTTCCACGAAGCTTAGATGGATCATTATTAATATCTACAGAAACCCAATTTACTGAAGGAAAATCATCTTTCAAATCTTGAAATACAGGTTTTAGACGCTTACATGGTGGACATGTCTGCGACCAGAAATGATAGACACTCATTCTTTCTTAATTATAGTAGTACCTTCAATAATATTCGTTTTAGACGTAAGACGAATCAGTTTCTTCTTACAGACTGTTTGAATTTCTGTATCATACCCCAGTTTATGAACTGTCTTTTGGAATGCAGTATACATTGCAGTGTGCAGCGCATGAACATCGAGTTTATCTTGATTTGCAAGACACCATTGTACAACTGCATCATATTCTGCAGGTGGCCCCATCATTCGAAACTCAAGACCTGGAAATATAGAATCAGATGTTGAAATTACTTTTACTTCTTGTGGAACTAAAATACGTACAGCCATCTTATCCACAATATCATTATTTTTTGATAAGTCATCTTGAGCACCCGTATGTGCTCGGACATATGTAATTTGATGTTTACTAAATTTAGCTAGAAGTCCAACAGTTTCTTCGATAAGATCGCGATGAGATACATCTTTTCCTTCGGCAGTTTTCCAATGATTTTTGATCCATCCGGGAATCCATTTGGTCAAACAATCTCTCGAATATGTTGAATCAGTAAAGATATGAAGTTCGCTCTGAGATGCATCTGTCATTTCTAGCGTTTTTTGAACTCCAGCATGAATAGCACGTAATTCTCCACGATTATTTGTTTGTTGTTCTTTTTCTGGGATAGGAAAAGCTCCAGACCATTCAGGATGTTCCGGAAAATAATAAGCGTACGACCCATGTGCCCCACGTTTACCATTTGATTTACAAGCTCCGTCAGTGAACAGTCTAATCATGTTTATATTCAGGTATGTTTATAGTTGTTGGCATTCGTTTTGTAATACAACGACTTATCAAGGCTCCTTGAATTCCTGAAGAATTTTCGACATGAAACCATACTCTATTTCGAAATGAACGTTGTTCTAATTGACGTCTTAACATTTGTTGACATGCTGAAGTTAGAAATTCTGCATGCCATACAATCATTATCCGTAAATGTCCAGATTGTTTAGGAACTTCAGAAATCCACGATGAAAAACGTTGTGAAAAAACATCTGAAGAATATAGAACACATGCATCAATTTCTTCAACTTCTATTCGATCTTTAAATGTTTCTTTATATTGTTGAACAAATGTTTGTGTTTCTTTATCATTCAATGGTTCATATAAAATATAGTGTGGACAAGGAAACTCCATTCCTTTAAGAACTCTTATCCTCTGTAGGTGGATTTACTCGTTTAACAGGAATTCCAGCATCAACGATATACAACGAATTTTCAGTCATTATAATGAAACAGTTTTCGCATTTGAATACTTGTTGAATAGTAGACGTATATTCATCATTCGATTTTACAAGATATTTAATTTTATCTTGGACACCAATACAACATTTCTTTTCGCAAGAATCACGATAATAATCAAAAAAGACAGGTTTGTCTTCTTTAATAGCAACTTCAGATACTTTTAAAAGAACTGCTGCACTTGGTAGAGCCATTTGTCTTTTAAACTGAAAATCTTCACGAAGCCTGTACGCACTTATATGTATCTTCCAATTTGAATCTTGATCGCATATTAAGACTTGGAAGTTCAGAACGTGGACGTTTCAAAATAGAATCTACACGAGTCTGAAGTAGACCTCTTAGTTCTACTGCTGTCTTCGGAAGAAGTTTCGCAATTTCAAAGAGAAAATCAGCATATTGAGTTACATTTTCTTCAGAACGTTCAGTTTTAGTTTGAATAACTGTATCATCCAAGTCAGTAATAACTTTCTGCATAGATTCATGAAGAATTTTTCCAGGAACAAGATGAGCGATATATAGATACGTCAGAAATCGCGAATATCCGCGACGGACATCTTTTTGCTTTGTCCAAGCAATGATCTTATCTTCAAATCCTTCTTCATCTGCTTTAGGAAATACTAGAGTACCTGACATATCATATAGAGTTCCAAACATTGATGCTTGGGCTTGTAGATCTTCAGATACTTCAGGAATTACAGTGTTCAGCTTTACAGCAAGTTCAGACATAATTCCTGCATAAAACGATCCTTTGATTGCTTTATCAAACAGAAGAGTTGTTACACGTAGACGAAAGTCTTGATCGCGTCTCTTCATAATTTCTATAGCTTCCTGAGATAGAGTATCCAGTGTTGCTTTTGCTACCTTGTTAAAGATTGCGAACATTTGATCATAATCGGGATCATCAGTTTCGCGAATACGACGAACATATTCAACGAGAATCTTTTCACGCCAATTTGTCTGTTCTTGTACTACTTTCTTTACAAATCGTCCTGGACGATACGTTGCCGGTACCAGTCTCAGTTTTGAAATATTCTGTTTAATGATCTCGGGGAGGGTAATCTTTTGGATAAACCTCATCGAGTAAAGCAGTGCACTAGTAAGCTCCATTTTCTTGATAAAAAATAGCCAATGCTAAAACGAATTCGTTTTAGAGTGAATGAACTAAAGTATAACAAAATGGAGTCTCCTGAAACCACCAAACTCAAGACGACTTGGGTTTTGTGGTATCATGACCCCGAAAACAGAGATTATTCGATAAAAAGTTACATTGAAATAGCACCATTTGAAACACCTTTACAATTCTGGTCAGTCATTGATTCCGTTCCTAAAGAAGCTTGGGAATCGGGAATGTATTTCTTTATGCGTAAAGGATACAAACCACAATGGGAAGCAGATGAACATAAGCATGGTGGTGCATGGTCAAAAAAGATTGAAGCTGAACAGTCACATACCACATTTGTGGATCTGATGGTTCACTGCATTACAGAAGAACTTCTGGTTCAACATAAAGAAACTCTTGCTGGAATTTCAATCTCTCCAAAAGGACAATTTCATATTATCAAACTATGGAATATAACAACAAAGATTTCAGATAAGAAGTTTCTTAACCAAAATCTTACTTATTTTAAGGTTACTGATGATGTTGTGTATACACCACATATATCACGACCTAAATGAGGGTTATAAAATAGTCATGGTATATCCCGAAGGTCTTGTTTGATCAAATAATTCACGGAGTCTTTGAATATAGAGATTTCTGAGTTTTTTGATATGTAGATCTGTTGGACGTGAAATCTGTCGTGTTCGTATAGGTTTCCCTGTATATGTATGTATAGGTTCTAAAGGAGTTTGAGATAGACGAGTCCAGTTGATTAATGAATTTAGTGTTGGAAAAGGTATACGAAAGCGAAAATATCTGTATAATACATCATTATACCATTTCAAGAGTTCAACATCAGATTCAGGAAAAACGTCTTGTTCGCCATACGTTAATACAGGGACTAGTGGGATACCCATTTCTAAAGCTATCTTAAAAATACCACGACGTTTTTTAATGACTAGTTGTAAATCTTTAGGTGAACCACGACTCATTTCATCTACTCCACCTAAAGTAATCGATAGTGACTCTGTGACAAGAGTATCACGAATACTATATTCATCAGAAGGTATAGCATGTAATAAAGGGATAATATCACGAATAAATGGAAGCATAAAATATCCGTAATGTACAACACCTTTGGTGGGTTTATAGTCTGGATGTGTGATTCGATATCCATTATGAATAACAGGTGTAACTCCAGAAATACCATGTGGATGCCAAATATTTATAGATTTTTTGGGGATAGGTTCTCCAATATGCAAATGAAATGTTTTTTGAATATTTGTTTCGGTATGAGAAATTCTATCGTGAAAGATTTCACGCACTCTATCTTTAAAATAGAGTAAAATATCTCTGACAATCCGAGAAGGAAGAACCATGTAGACTAAACATAAGATAGTAAAACTTACAATATTTGTATACCCTAAAAGTCCTAAAAATGCCATTAATGAATAATTCCAGGTGACACAAGAATATAAGCATGGATTGAAAAAAACTAAGAATAAGAATCCAAGGACTATAACGAACATTATTTATTACGCTACTATTTTCACTCTTTTTAATAACGAATGCTTTTATTAGACCATTATGGTTATGCTGTTATAACCTTTGCGTTATGTACAATTGCAGTAGTATATCCTGATCGCCCGTGGCCATCTAGTCTTGTTGGCGGATGTTTAATGGCCTATAATTATTATTTTTCACATCGATTACTACATATTCTTCCAAATGATCATTGGTTAAATTTTCATTTTTGGTTACATCATGATCCTGTATTACCACGATGGATAGCTTTACCTTTAGAAGGTCTGATTGAATTAGGGTATTTTATGCTATTTCCTCTCTTATTTCAATGGATAACTGGTGATTGGATAATTCCATTTAGTGTTATTCTTTTGCTATCATTGACCTATACATCCTATCACATGATCCAATATTCGTGGTTAAAATCTGAGACGCATGGAAGACATCATAAAGACCCTACCAAAAATTTTGCACCTGATTTTATTGATCATATGTTCAAATCGAATTACGATGAAACATATGAAGATATGAGTTCTGGTGCTATAAATTGTCTGGTTTCAGCTGTGTTGGTTATCTGGTTAAAGAAACATTTTCAATGGAAAGATTAAATGTGTTTCAGTTTTGAAGCATCAATAATTTCTTTTTAAGTAGAACAAGGCATCAGGCACAATTTAATTTCGCCTAGGTTAGCTACCACATATCGAATCATTAGGAACCATCCATTCTTCACATGAATTTCAACATTGTTACACAGATTCGTACATTTTGTGAATAGAACTAGATGTGGCAAAGAAAAATGTTCACTAATGATTTCAGCTGTTTTTTTCTGAATGTTGAAATCATTATCTCCCATAGTTGTTGATCTCGACGCAAAATGTCCCTTGCAAGTAAATGATAGGGAATTTCCAACATTCGTAATTTCAATTGTTTTTGCAGAAAGTAAAGTCATATCACGACAAATCTTTTGAAAATCTGTAGATGGCATGGTAATTCGAGTAGAAAACTCAGTATCGGGGAGTTGAAGATCGGGTTCATCTCTGTCTAACAAATTCAATTTATATTTATGAATTTGTTTCTTCTCAGAGTTTTCCATAATAATTCCTAGGGAATTTGGATCATCTGTTTCAACATAAAATGAAAGAATATCATCATTTGTTGCAGTTCGGACAATTCTATACAAATGATCCGTATTAACACCAATAATGAATTTTGGAGAAGTATGGTTATATTCATATTTCTCAAATTTATCTGCATGAAGTCTCAAATGTACAAGAACAGTACGAGTATTATCCATAGCAATCATTTTAATACCATCTTTATCGAAGAGCAACGACATTTCAACAAGAATAGATTTCAGAGCTTCAACAAGAGTTCGAACAGCTCCAGTTTGAACAGTTTTTGCTTCTACTGAATACATTTCTTTATTCAAGCTTACGTTCGTTAAAGTCACTCAAACAACGTATTCCAAAATCCCCCAGATACTTTCTTAGGTTCCTTAGGTTCCTTAGGTTCCTTAGGTTCTTCTTGTTTAGGTTCAGGTTCTTCATCATCGGAACCTTTATATGTGTTTTTCATTGTCTGGCATTTTTTCACAGAAACAATTCGTCCTCTTGGATTCTTAATTAAATCTTCTTTTTTTAGACCACCAGCAGTCATTTCAGCTTTTCCAGTCCACACTTGTCTTCTAGATCCTCGTTTTAAGGTTTTAGAAGGCATTTTTATTTGTATCTAAGAAGTTTCCTTTTGAAGTTCTACCATAAGTGTTTTAAGTTCAGGTTTAGTTAAGAAAACCTTAGGATTCTTTGCAGCAATTTGTAAAGCATCAATGCAATGTTTATCGTTAATAATTTCATTGATCTTCTTTTTTAACCATGACACAAGTCCTCCTTTGTTTACTAGTGCAGTTCCAGCAGATACATGAACATTCTTAATTTTCTTTGCCCAAAATACATTGAGTTTATTTCCTGAAGTAGTCATTTTCCAAATATGTACGTGAGTTTCAGACATAAAACATGGTTTATCATTATGTTTTCTGTCCGAAAAGTAATATCCTGTTTGTGAAGTGGAATGCCAGACATCCATATTTAACGATTCCCACCAATACTTAGCAAAACTATCTAATATATTTTTTATAGGAGTAGATGGGCCACAAGAACTTACACCCCCACGCAAAGGATTGCGCCGTGTTTTCATTTATGTAAACACAACAAACGAATTAATTAGAGAAGGCTAATCCACCCATACCAGACATAATACGTAGAACGTTATAGTTTACAGCATACATACGAACATTCCAAGTATTAAAATCCATATCTACAAGTACAGACCCGTCCACAGTGAGAACTAGAGTAGCAGTATCAATACGAGAGAAGTTGCAGGTTCCAGAAGGTTGATGTTCTTCAGGTTTAACTGCAAAGGAATAACAGTATGAACTTGTTCCAGCAAATGCACCCGTATGGTGTTGAAAAGGTTGTACTTTATTAAAATAATCACCATAACGACTTTCTAGACGATCTTGGCCATTAATTTGTATATGCTGTTCAAATATAGGAGTAGTATCATAGACAAAGGGAGTTAAACGATTCTCTGAACCGTTTCCTGGATTTAATCTGTAATTAGTTAGTTGTGATTTACAATTGGTATAACAAGTAGGTTGTACAACCCAAATAAGTTCTTTTACAGGATGATTGAATGTTAAGTCAATACGTTTAGATGCAGTAGCAATTCCAACATCTTCATTATATTGAACTTGTTCAATGAGATATTCATGGCTCTGTTGTGCAAAACGTCTTCTCTCATCTGTATCTAAGTAAATGTAATCAATATAGAGTGCTGCAGATGAAGCTTGTGGAAGGGTTGGAACTTTAGTATAATCTCCTGCAATTTCTTGAGGACTTTTCCAGAATACATTGATTTTAACTTCATGATACTGTAAAGCAATGAGAGGAAGAGCAGTTCCTGGATTTCGGGTGAAAAAGAACATCAGAGGAATATAGAGGACGTTAGGTAAAGCTTGACGACCTACACCGTCAGTACAACCTTCAGTTCCGTCAAATTGTAAGGTACTTTTAGAATATTTTGCATTTTGTATCATTTTCGTAAGATTTTCAAGCTTTCTCGATTCGCTAGTCAATTCACTCCATAAAACCATATATTCAGAATACAAACGATCAATGACTTGTCCACCAATATCTAGTTCTACATGACTAATAAAATTGTATCCAAGATAACCACTTGCACCACCATTAAACCCTCCGTGATTCCATAAGGCTTTGTCCACACCCCCGGTATCTAATGAAGGCAGTTCTAATTGAACATAGGTAGAAAAAAGAAGATCTGCATATCTATTCACAATTGCAGTTTGTTTAGTTCCCCAATTAGGTTGGCCATTAAAATTTACACGAAATTGCTCCATAGCAAAATTCGTGTGTCGTTTATAAAGACCCTTCCAAAACGTGATCTGGGGATTCCCGGAAATATATGCGTCTTGAGCTCCATAAGCTACTAGTTGTAGAAGACCACCTCCCATTTATATGTTCATACGCATAATTTTTTAGTGCTTACGACGTCTTTGAGTTTTACCATGTTTGCGACGACGACGTCCGCCTACAGGTTCAGTCTGCATTTCTTCAGCTTGCGTCTTTACTTCCTGTTCTTCGTCAGATTCAGCACCACCCATTTTGACTTTATGCCAAGACTTCTTAGCTTCCTTAATGACTTGTTTAAGTCCCATACCTTTCTTGTAGGTACCACGAGACTTCATCTGTTTCATCGTTTTCTTGATATGCGTAATCCATTTATTCGCCATTTTATTTAGACGCAGGAAAATACTCACCAACAACCATGGTTAAAATACAATAGATTTATCACCAGTTTTTGGATTATGATCATAAATTGGAGATGAAGCGGCCATGGGTTGAAAAGAATGTTCAGGAGGAGGGAGGGCGGGCGTTTTGTATGTCAATGGTGTATATCTCAGATATTTAGGCTTTAATAATACACTTCCTTGTTGAAATTTACCTATATAGATTTCCATCATTGCATCTAAAGAACCATAATTCATCATAATCCATTGACAGCCATATCCAAATAATATCGTTGGGTTACTATTTTTTAAATCTGGATCTGCATCAGGAATAACCATTGTAATTGCTTTTCGGTTTGAATCAATTAATTCTTCATGATCATACGGTTGTGAAGCATTCATGAATGATAACCGTCTTAAATTTGATGACCCCCAGGATAAATTTACAAGTTCATGCAGTATAGGTACACTTTTTACTTCAGGACCCGAAACAATAATAAGTTTTCCAGCAAGATTGCAGATAGGCTCAGTCGCTAAATTTTTAGTTCCTTGTCCTTCATAAGCATATTCTGGGGATAAAAAGTATCGCCCCAACGTTTGTTTCAAAATTTCAGCACACGCTTCCATTACATCACGTTTTGTTGTATGAAACATTAAACTGAGAACAAAAGGATCTGACGCAGTTTTTGTTTCTACTTTATTAAATGCCGTATTCGCAATAGATACACAACATGATTCAAACGATACAGAATTTTTAGCATAATCATATCCTAATGTTTCATTTTTTAATCCAACAACAGGTTTGCCATTTTCATCAGCATATACATCTAATTCAACTAAACGGGCACCTGCTTTAATGACAAGAGGCAAAATACCATCTGAAATATAATCGTACACATAGGAACTTGGAAATACTGAATATGACGATGAAGCTAAATAATAATCACATAGTCGTGTATCATCACCTGTAGGACATCCTAACGGAACAAGTTGAGTTACAGTTTCATATGTACTCATTACGGATGATGCTCGTGTTACAGTGGCTGCTGACGATCCTGCAAGAGTTCTCCATAAAAGTATCCCCATAATACCGATCATAACAACAAGAAAAACCGGAGGGCCCCATTGTTGTAGAAAAGATCTTTCTTCCATTATTTATCCTACCTTAAAAAGAAGTTTGCGGAATTTATTTATCACGTCGTCAGGAATACGTTCATCTAAGGGAATACCTAGAAGGCAACAATAATGAAAGTATACGGAATACACACCACATTCAGAATCTTTATATTGATGACGTGTCGCATTGTGTGTTAATTCAGTTGTACCTAATCCCATATCATCAATTTCATGTTTCCATCGCGTCATTAGTACATTTACTTCTTTTTCCGGTTGTTTAGCATATGAATCAAAATATGTTATACGTGGATATTCTAATGATTCATCTACATCAACAAATAACGCAAACCAATGTTTACCTGGTCCGTCATGTTTATCCGTATTAAAGACAATACCAATCTGACGTGCTCCTTTCGCATATAAATCTCGTACACGTAAAGAACATAACACATTAACTAAACACTGTCCAGTTTTAGATTTTAAATCAAAATCAATTGGAATACAACCAAGAAAGTTGTACTTTGGAAATAATCGTTCAAATCCTTGTTCGACATTTTCAATATCTATAGATGATAACCAATCTTCAGGATTAGTAATCCATGAATCTGGGGCCTTTGGTCGAATCAATAAATGTGATACAATACACGATGTCTTCCCTGCCTTACATTTTTTCTGAAATCTACGTTTTAATGCTGTCCAAATATCTCCACGAATAGGTTCTTCATGAGGATGTTCAGAATTATAAGCTTTCTGAAATGCTTCTAATGTTTTTTGATCAAACATTCCTTTACATTATTCTAAGAAAAATGGAAATAAAAACTTTAAACTAGTAATCTTTAGACAGCAAGAATGCAACTCTATCGTATCCATTTCACAAACATCTTCAATCCTGAAGAGGAATTTATTACTGAGGAATGGTATACAGAAGATGATGCAATTCTGATCGTGTTTGAGCACAGATCTGCACAAACACCTTGGCATGCTGAGATTATTTAGAGTCAGTGGCTCTGATTTTTTTCTTATCGAATCAAAACGGTTTTCGGTTTGATAAGAAGTTAATAACTACAAATCTGACGATGGATCCCAAAATAGGTGATCGTGTGTGGATTAAGATGTACAGTGGATATGTCATGGTTACAGTCCGATGTGTTTACATAGACTTTACTGGATTAAAAGCGTTTACGTATTACCGCCACGGTGACCCAAGAGATATTCCAACTGCTTGGGCCACGGACATAGTGAAATCACCATTGGAGAACATCGCGTAAGGTTAGAGTTCTCTCTGATTTTTCATAGAGTTTAAAGATTCGATTAAAAGAGTGGACATATACCATTGCAGTAGTTCCCATAACGATAGGAAGTAACCAGTTCATTTGTTCTTGAATGTGGTATAAATAGCACAAGAAAAACGTGGATATTTTAACTGATAAAATCTCCACCGAAATTGTCGATATCCGGGAACAAGTAATGATTCAATGAGGGGAACATCCCATCGTTCTTTTCTAAAGAGTGCTGCTCCAATATATCTAGGTCCCATTTCCTCTACTTTAGTTTTGATTTCTCGTTTGAGTTTTTCAAACGATTTCAAATAATAAGTCCGATAATCTACTAAATTCATTTCTTCTGTTAATTTTTGTACAGCTTCTCGACATGCCTTCCGATGTTTCTGAAGTATATTCTTATATTCTGACGTTGCTACGTTGAATTCTTTGCGTAATTCTGAAACTTCAGGATCTCGAAGAGCTTGTTTAAAGAATTTACTCGCAAGTCCTATAGTTTCTAAGTGTTCAACCGGTGGTTTTTCTTTGTTACATGTAGGACAGGAATGTTTTGTTTTTTGAAGAGTTAAAATAATACATTTTGTATGAAATGAATGATTACATTCAAGTTTAAAACATGTTTCTGTTCCTTGGCGTGGATCATCATATTCTTCCATATCCATTGTATCCCAACAAATTGCACATGTCATTTTATCTTTCTTTTTGAACACTTCTTAAATGAGATATTTACAGTTTTTTACGACGACATGTGCGTCCACGAAATGTCTTTTTCGAACAAGAACTTTTATGCTTTGAAACTTCACGCAATGTTTCTGAGTAAGAACCAGAAAACCCAAGTTCAACTAAAATATCAAATACATCTCGAAAATAACAATCGTGTATTTCAGGAACACGAGGTAATCCGTGTTTAGGATATAAATCTTTTAATGCTTCCCAAAATTGCTCATGAGCTTCACGTGAATGTGTCTTAGAATCAAAGTTATATGCCATAGAAAGTAAAAAAGGTATTCCAGGTAGATGAGTAGTTTTTAACTCTTGAGTATATTTTCGAACAACCTGTGAAAATCCAGGATTTGGAGCAGGATGTAATCCTTGGGAATCTAACTTAGAATTAACTTTTTTATGTAAATTATACAGCCATAACGCTAAATTATTCTGAGGTGGTTCTTCATCAATATATTCCGTTGTAGATTGACGACAATATTTACACGGAAGAACTTTACCTAGAACACTAAAGAGTTTCTTCTTTTTTGCAAGAGAACCACGTTCAAAAGTAATTAAGTGCAACATATTCCATCCTGACGGACCCCAGAATTTTGTGTCCATTATATTAAATGGTAGATAATCAAGTAGTTACCTTCGCAGTCGCTATTTATGTGGGTATGACCTTAACTAGATTCTTTAATGCCGCAATTCGTGATCTTGTTCTACCTTTATTATCTCCATTAGCTTCTGCTGAAGGTGATGTTGGAAAACTAGTTATACAAGTAGGGGGGATTAAACTGAATATCGGAGATTTCTTAGTTCAAGCGTTTAATGTAGGTATTGTGTTTTTAGTTTTATCTTTTGCTTTACCATACTTGAAAGAATATGTACCAGTAGCTGGACGTCGGTAGAAGATAACTTCTCTCTGTAAAGTAAATGGCTCGTAGTAAAAAGCAAAAAGGAGGATGGCCCTGGGATCCTGTTGATCCAAATGCTCCACCTGCACCAACACTCAGTCAACGTCTTTCTGACCTTACACCATCATTTTTAAAATCTTCTAAAGCTACACCCCCTCCATCTGCTGCTCTTCCTAGTCCAGTACAAGAAGTTGTACAAGATGGACAACAAATGGCACAAACTGCTGGACGAAGAATAAAAAAACATTTTGGATATGATCCAGCATCATCTAAAAGTATGAGAAAGTTATTTCGTACGGCAAAGGGTGATCGTATGCTAGGCGGTAAACGTCGTAATAAAACTCGTAAACATTAAGCATCCAAGATTCTAAAACTAGGCCAACCACCTTTAGGATATTTTCCATACAATTCAATAATTCTTTTTTCCAGATCAGAAGGAGATAGAGACATCTGTTCGTTCTGAACTTTCCATTGTTTAAATGTAGATCGAAGCAATTCACGTGTTACAAGAACATCTTCCTGTGCCTCACCAATTTTTTCTGCTACAAATCGAGCAATACCATCATTATCATTTCTGTATTCAGAAGTATATTCCATAACTTTTCCTGGAGGTACAAGTTTATGAAATCCATGACCATTCTTAAAGGTATAAATCAGATAGCTTAGAAACGGTGTTGCCCAATCTACAGAATTCACTGCATGTTGAATTGTTTCATCAATCGGGTAATGATAGGACTCAGTTGGTTTCTCAACAAATTTTGATGTAAAATTAATCACCATTAGTCTGCGCCATGTACCACCATCTGTAGAATTAATTTCAGGTTTGTCATTACATGCTAGGTGAAACTTTGCTTGAACTTCAAATTCTGTACCAGATTTAAATAGATCACGAGCATACATTTTTTCACATGAACAAATTTCTTTCATTAGTCCAGTGTTCAAGGCAATTTTTTCATCAGGTTCTTGCATAGTTACAAATCGTCTACCTTTTAGTCGAATAACTTCTGGAGCTGCTGCACCAGATTTCCCACGTTTTTGTGTAAAGAGAGAAATAGGAACTACTGCAGCATAATCACCGAGAGCTTTTGCAGTCAAATTCATCAACATAGATTTACCATTTGAACCTGATCCAGTCAAAATATGAAATTTCTGTGCCTTATTTCCACCTACCAAACAGGTAGACAAATGTTTCATAAAATAGGAACGAACTTCAGGATCGGGAAGAACTTGACTGAGAAACAATTCAATTTGTCCCCATGCAGGATACGTTCTGTAATCACGTTCAGTATCATAATCTACTCCGGTTGAAAAGCTCATATAGTCATCAGGTTTTCCATCGCGAAATTCAAAGGTAGTCAAATCTAGAACTCCATTATTGAAGGCAATCAATTCTTTGTTAGAATCAATCTTTTTGGTAAACTGTTCATCAAAGAAGAGTTCACGGCATTCACGCATGACATTGTTTTTGAATGTTGTCGTTTTAAGTTTCGTATAGATCTTGTTTAGGCCCATACGCTGAGCTTCCAATTTACAATATTCACAAATTCCACAATCAGCCTTAGATTCAATCGATACACATCGCATCAGATTACGTTCTTCCATATCCCGCCCAATACTATTCATTTTTCCAAAGAATAGGGAAGCAATTTCCGAAGATAAGCGGATTTGAAGATCTACACCTGAATCAGTTTCTGTCCAAATATGTCCAGCCCATCTGTACCACACATTCTTTCCAAAATCACAGCATTTATACAAATCACGAAATTTAGCGTTTACTACCTTAGCTACATCATGTTCTGTACCTGAACATGCTTGTTCAATAAGACGATTAACATTTGAATTTTCGATCGTCAGATATCCTTCAGAGTTATCAGTGCGAGACCAATAATATAGAGAATTAATACCTAGTCGATCACCATCATTTCTGAAATTAATAGTATTCCATTTCTGGATACAATCTGCTTCATTATATTTGTCAGTTTGTTGAGAACTGAAATCTAGAAAGACATCTTGAAGATCAGGATGAATATTATGAAGACAAATACCCACATTGAGCCATGCTTGATAGTCTGAAGAACGTTCAGAATTCAAATTCATAACATGAGCTTTCAGATAATCTTTATATTCTGGATCAATAGCACGAATTCCTCGTCCATGTGGTGATGACGCGCGTGATCCAGGTTCACGTTGAGCAGGACGGCCACGAGCAGGAGTTACTGCGCGACCACCTGAAATTACAGGATCTTGACCAGCTGTATAAATTTCACGTGCTTTTGCCGTCAAAGGTGTTTCTTCGGAATCAGATTTACGAACAGAAAGAAGTTTTACTAGTTGAGCAGAAACAGGTGGAAGTTCAGTATTCAATGTAAGTTCACCATTAGAATAATTTAGAATATAAGAAATCATATAAGGCAAAGATTCTTCTTCACCTTTTTTTGATCCATAAAGCATCCAATTTGCTGAACGCTTGACCACACCCTCATCATATACTTTATCCCATTTTTCTTGAAGTGGAAGACCAGTAAAATAAGTGTCCATAGTTTTCAACAAGGTTCTACGAATACTCTGTTCTACTGCCGTTGTTGTTCCTACTTGAGGGACAACAATATGAATCCCAGATTTCATTCGGTTACGTTTTTCATCAAATGTAGGTTTACGTTTTTCCATGACATAGACATCTAGAGATTGGGGCAGTTCCAAGTACTCAGAAACCTGAGCCATATACGCCTTACAAAAGGAAATAACTTGTTCACGTGTATGTTGATGAGTTTTTATTACAGGTTCATAAACGAAATCAAAATCTACACGAAGAGATCCAATTTTAGTGTTTTTTTCCACTAGAAATGCAGGATGTCCATCAAGAATCCATTCAGAATATAGATCATAAAATTGATCAAGTTTATCATCTGGAATAAAATATTTACCACCTTTCAGACCTGTATGTGTGAAAACGGTAGTAGATATATTTGCCATGAGAAATTTCTGTAGATTCGTAGATCCTTCCATGGCGTAATTTACTGTCGAGACATTAATTTTGCTTTAATTCGTTTTCGAAAACGGATCCTGTTAAGTATTCTTTGGAAACAGTAAAATGAAGTTCTGTCCTCAATGTAAAAATGTTCTCTATTCTATCGAAGAAGACTCTACAGCAAAAGGTCAACCATTTGCTGTACAATCTTGTCGTAAATGTGAATATAAAGAAAAAATTTCTTCCGATCACCCTATCGTCTACGAGCATGTCCTTCGTGAAGATACCTCTGCAAAACTTGTTCTAAATCCTTATCTGAAACATGATCCTACTTTGCCACGATTTACTGAAATTGTATGTCCCGCCCCCGAATGTCCATCGCGTTCAGGAAAAAAAGCAGATGTTGTTGGAGTAAAAATTGATCGACAAAATGTTATCTGGATGTACCAGTGTGCAAATTGTGATACAACATGGAAACAACATGCACAGGCTACTTAAAAGCTACTTTATTGTTGCTTTCTGGAGGATTTAACTTTTGTTTTTTTACAATAAGTTGGATATCATTATTAATTATTACCTGAGTAGCTTTCACTATTGGACGTAGCATTTTAAATCCTACTGTGTCACGTCGTTTCATTCTATTTATCTTACATATCAGACAAACATTTTTTTCCGTTTTTAGAAAATGGATCTAAGTCTTAGTTACTAAATAAGGACAAAATGGACGTTCTACGCGAAACATCTCGTATTTTACATCCTGAAGTTAATCCTGTACAACGTGAAGATATTACAACTGAACATCGTAAGACACTACCATTCTATTCAAAGTATGAATATACTGTTTTGCTTGGTACACGAGCACAACAATTGGCTGAAGGATCTAAACCGTTATCTGATGTAAAAGGATTAGATACTGCAAGCTCACAATTTATTTGGAATTTAGCAAAACGTGAAATTTTGGAACGTAAACTGCCGTTTATTATACACCGTCGTCTTCCTGGTGGTGGATCTGAATATTGGTCATGTTCTGAACTATCTGTAATTTGGTAGTCTCATATCTATCCACACATCTCATGTAATGTTTGTGATGAAGGTGGAAACACAAGCATCTCTGGATAAGCATCTGGTGGTGAAATAAATACAGGAGAATCGTGTACAGCTGTTTTATTACCAAATTGTGTATCAATTGTATGCCATCTTGCTTGATCACGTCCCATTTCTAAGAAGAGACGTTTTTCAGCTGATCGTGGCCATAGTGTCCATACAGTACGAAGTAGAAATACAGAAAGTAATCCAGCTACAAGACCTGATAACGGCATATCTTTATAGAATAATACAACAACACATCCTAAAATAAAGATTGACGCAGCAGGACGACCAAGACTACTAATAAGTTCAAGTCCTGTGTGAAATCTCCAATTTGTTAAAAGAAGTAAAGCAAACACTACGGCAATGGTAGAAGCAAGAACTATATCTTTCATTCCTTTGTTTAGAGCATGGAAAATGGATTAGTGATATTCTAATAAGAAGAATACAAACAATGATTATTCCAGTTCGATGTGTGTCATGCAATAACGTTCTTGCTGGTAAATGGTTAGCATATCTAGAAAAGGTTCGCGAACTAACTAAAGATGAAAAGCTAACATATCTAACACAAACTACTGTAAAATCTCCCCACGGAAAGGCTTTGGATGAACTTGGAATAACACGAACATGTTGTCGACGACATGTACTGACTCATGTTGATCTGTAATAAAATCCTCCTAGAACACAAAGATGTCGTATGCCGATTATTTACGAACTCAACAAATTAATCGACCACGTATTTTTGATCGTCAACAAAGGTACGGTGATACTTCTAACTTCATTCAACGTACAAAATTAGCAAATTCATGGATTCAAGGTTCTACGAATCACGTGATTAATAATTCTTTTAATCCTTTCATTCCTAATCCGAGTACTTCAAAAATGCCGATGAAATTTGTAGGATCTGGAGCTGGCGGCCGTGTACCAGATGCTTCTTTATTTACTCTGAGTCGAGCAGCTAGATCAATTAAAGAAGATGTGAATAGATTCTCTTCTGTAAAAACTGTTCAAGAATACTGTGAACGTGCAACTCCAGCTGCATCAATTATTGTCAAAAATGGTCTAAACTACAATGGACTACCAGGTGGAGATTGGACTGGTAGTGATTACTCGGGGCTGAATAGTGGATACACTGAGCCATGTACTCTATTTCGTCCCCAAACTGCTTCTCATTTAGTTGTTCGCAATCCTGCTTTAGATCGTCTAGGTGTACAACCACGTGAAGCTTGGAGTGGTCTTGCTGACACTCATTATGGTTCACAGAATCCTCTTTCTCCATCTTGTACAAGCACATTGACTACTGCAAATCATTTGGTCAAGGTTATTCCCCATGGAAATGCATATTCTCGTCCTCCAGGAACAGATTTCCCAACGTCAAGAACAGGTCCACAAGTTTCTCCAAATGGTGCATTTGGTCGTCCAGGAAAATTGGGTGGTGCACTTGCACGATCTAAACTTGTTGAAAAACATCGTGGTAATCCTAGAATAGGTCATCTTTCTAAATATACAGTTACAGATTTAACAACAAATAAACCCGAAACCTATCGCATACCTAAAAATGCTTAAAATGGAATATTACGATATAGAAATAATACAGACAAATCATGGGATTTGTTTACTCTACATGTCAGTGTACTACAACATGTAGCGCATGTTTAGCATCACAGGCTGCACATCATAAGCTAATACAGGGATGGGTAGATGAATACAAATGGTGGGAAAGTGTCCTAGGTAGAAGATGTACTAGGTGGCTTTACGGACATAAATAAACATGTCAACATCGTTTTTTTGTTTTGCGTAAACAATCTCTACGTACAGTTTTACGACGTAAATTCATTGTATTCAAATATCGAATCCATGATGCTGAATTTCGAGGAGCGCATGGCAATAAAGGAACTTTACGATCACGTAACCATTCTTCTTGTGTAAATAATTTGCTAATATCAGTTCCATACTCACTTAATTCAACAGTTTCAGTAAGTTGGCGACAACGTTCTTTTTGTTCAGAAGATCCAAATCCATACCATGGATTTAATAAATCATCTTTAAACATATCTATATGTGTGAGTATAGAACCATTCCATCCAAGTTTAGAAATTGGACGAAATGTTTCCCATACAGAATCCCAAATAAATAGATCAGATCCAACTCTACCATATAAAGTATTTTTATATTTGATCAATTCCATTACATGTCTCTTAAAAAATAGTTTGATTTAATAGGACGCATCATATGTAGTAAAAATGCGGATTAACTTAATTGCCAATTTTGGAAGTCTTGGGTTAAATCAAGATGCTTCTTTACTTCGAGGACTTTTAGTTAATCAATTTCCTGATTGTACTATACACCGTGTTTCATCAAATCAACCTCAGTGTCTAGAAGCAGAAATAAATATTTTTTTGGAAATTGTAAATCCTTCTCTGTTTACTTATGCATCTAAAAATATCTGGGTTCCCAATCAAGAATGGACCTATAAAACATGGATTCCATATATTCCTATGATGGATCATATTTGGGTAAAAACTCGTGAAGCCGAAGAGATCTTTTCACAGTATTCAGATAAAGTCTTATATATTGGATGGACTTCAATTGATAAAGTATTTGAAACAAAAAAGAATTATTCTAAAGCGATAGTTCTTGTAGGAAGAAATATTTATCGTAATCCAAAACCATTATTAAAAGCATATTATGATCTTTTACTATCTGATCCTGAAGTATATGCTAGACTTCCTGAATTACATATTCCTAGAAACTCCAGAGAAATTCAATTTTTTGTTCCACCTGAAGTACAACCTAAAGTGTTTTTATATGATCTAATGGCTGAATCTGATTACAATAAACTTCTTCATGAATGTGGTCTAGCAATCTGTTTATCGAATTCTGAAGGATTTGGACATGCGGTAAATGAAGCTATGTCAGCAGGATGTAATCTTCTTCTTTCACCAATTAAACCTTTTCTTGAACTAACAAATGAATCTCAAGATATTCTGTGGGGATCAGCACATCAAACTATTTCTCATCCAGAATGTTTAGCTAATCTTGTAGATATATCCTCATCATCTGTACGAACGTGTCTTCTTGAATGGCTGGAACGACCAAAGATTGAACGCAAAAAGATTTCTGAATTTATGAGAACATTGTATGAGAAAAGACATCGTCAATTCATAAGCGGATTTAGATGTCCTGATGTTTCACCATTTGTATCTGCTGATCTTCTTCTGCCAGAACAAGACTTACCAGATGTATCTATTGTTACTCTAACCTACAATCGCAAAGAATTTATACCTCTAGCTAAATATTCTTACCTTATTCAGTCATATCCGGAAGATAAGTTAGAATGGGTGATTGTAGATGATGGTGAATCAATTGAAGAAGAATTAATGGGAATTCCAAATGTTAAATATGTTAAACTAGATCAGAAAACAGGAATTGCAGAAAAGAGAAATATTGGAGTTCAAAATGCAATGTATGATACTATAGTATTTATGGATGATGATGATGTATATCCGAATAATAGTGTACTTGAACGTGTAGCTATGCTAAATCGTATTCCTAAAAAAGAATGTGTATTCAGCACAATTATTCCTTGTTATGATATTGAAAAATATACATCGTTTATGAATGTTCCACCTATTACTCTACCAATGTCTCAACGTGTATCTGAAGCTACACTATGTTTTACTCGTAAATTCTGGGAAGCTAGTCCATTTACTGAAGATATTGGAGAAGCCGATACATTTATTCGTGGTCGCGAACAGATGTGCCGGGAAATCTCTCCACAAGAGGTTATCGTTTCCCTTATTCATTCTAAAAATTCATCATCAAGAAAAACTCCTCAGGGGGAACCCAATGGATGTCATTATGGATTCAATGAAAAGTTATATGCTTTAGTAAGTCACATTGGCGAAGGCTTAAAAGCGCATACCGAATAGGGACGACTTTCCGCGACGACTGCTTTTACGATGCCGACGACCGCCCATAGCAGGGGCAGGTGCAGTAGCAGCAGCTTCGGGTGCAGCTGAAGGACCACCACCGCGCATCTTTAGACCTTTCTTAGCTAACATACGACGTACAGTTTTCTTCTTTACAAGACGGAGTTTCTTGTGAGAACGACGACGACCACCAATGGGGGCAGGAGCATAGGAAGTACCGACGGTTGAAAGTTCGACCATTTGTTTTATGTTCTTCTGAGAAGAAAATTTATGCTGAGCACGACAAGCAAGGCTCGACAGTAAATTTTTGGGCAGTAGCGGCGCCCTTTGTACGCAGATAATAGCATCCAGTTTTCAAGCCTGATTTCCACGCATAGAAATGCATGGATGTGAGTTTAGAATATGATGGATCACTGAGAAACAAGTTGAGTGACTGCGACTGACAAATAAAGGGTGCTCGATCACGAGCCATATCAATAAGAACTTTCTGAGGAATTTCCCAGACTGTTCTATACATCAGTTTAAGATCATCAGGAATTCCTGTAATACTTTGTATAGATCCATTATTTGCAATAATTGCAGTTCGGATTTCTGGAGTCCACAATCTAAGTCTAACCAAATCCTCAACTAGATATTTATTAATAACCATAAAATCACCCGCCAAAACACGTCGTGTGTACATATTGGATGTAAATGGTTCGAAACATTCATTATTTCCCAAAATTTGTGATGTAGATGCAGTAGGCATTGGAGCTACAAGAAGAGAATTACGAATTCCTTCTGAAGCTCTCTCTTTCAATGATGTCCAATCAAGATACGGAGTTCGTCTTGGTTGATCTGACCACAAATCAGGTTGAAATTGTCCTTTAGATGCTGGAGAACCGTAAAAGGATGAATACGATCCAGGTTGATCAATACCTAGATGAATATACTCGGTAAGATCTATAGCACGCTGTGTTGATTCACTCAATGCTGCAAAATAAATGTTTTCAAAGATTTCTCGATTGAGATCTGAAGCAGCCTGAGATCCCCATGCTAGACGAAGTTTAGCAAATACATCTGCTAGACCTTGAACTCCAATTCCAATTGGACGATGACGGAAATTAGATCGTTTCGTTTCTTCTGTTGGATAATAATTTTTATCAATAACAATATCGAGATTACGAGTTAGAATTCGTGTATACTCTCTGAGTTTCTCAAAATTAAATTTACCCTCTTCTACAAATTTAGGTAGAGCTAGAGAACCTAGATTACATACCGCACTTTCATGTGGTGAAGAATATTCAATGATTTCGGTGCACAAATTTGATGATCGAATTGTTCCCAGATTCTGTTGATTACTCTTAGAATTTGCAGCATCCTTGTAACAGAGATAGGGCATACCAGTCTGAATTTGTGAATCCATAATAAGTTTCCAAATCTCTTTTGCTTTTACACGACGTCCTTTACCAAGATCTTCATAGTTTTTGTACAGTTTTTCAAATTCAGATCCCCAACGATCTGCCAATCCAGGACATTGATGAGGACACATCAGAGTCCAATGGGAATCTTGTTCTACACGTTTCATAAAGAGATCTGGTACCCACATTGCATAAAACAGGTCACGAGCCCTATCTTCTTCAGCACCTTGATTCAATCTTAGTTTGAGAAACTCTTCAATATCGCCATGCCATGGTTCTAGATAAATTGCAAATGAACCATTACGTTTACCACCTTGATTTACATACTTAGCAGTATCATTAAAGACTTTCAGCATAGGAACTAGTCCAGTAGAATCTCCAGATGTTCCTTTAATTTGAGTACCACGTGCTCTTACTGTATGCACAGACAGACCAATTCCGCCTGCCCATTTAGAAATTTGAGCACATTGTTTCAATGTATCATAAATTCCATCAATAGAATCTTCTTTCATTGTGAGAAGAAAGCAGGAAGACATTTGAGGTCTACGACGACCTGCATTAAATAGGGTAGGAGTAGCTTGAATGAAATATCCTTGAGACAATGCATCATATGTTTCTTGAACAAGAGGAAATGTATCTCCATGAAGTTGAATAGCTACACGCATCCACATATGTTGTGGCCTTTCTCCTGGAAGAAGATACCCATTTTGCAATGTACGGAATCCAAAATAATCAAACATAAAATCGCGTGTATAATCAATCATTTTCTCATAGTCAACTGCATGTGCTTCAACAAGACGCGTGTAGTCTGGATGAACATCTAGACCACGAACACATTCAAGCAAAGACGTAGGTGTATTCTTTTGATGATTAGAAATCACAATATGTGCCGCCAATGTTCCATAATTCGGATGGTATCTTGATTGCATAGTTGCACACGTTTCCGCAGCAAATTCATCTAGCTTTCTTGTTTCCATTCCATTCTCTAGTTGAGAACATACTTTCTGTGCTACCAAATCTGGATTTACATGTTCCAATCCAGATGACAAATCGCGGATTCTCTTAAGAACCTCATCAAAACTAACAGGAACTTTCGTGCCATCACGTTTAATGACGAACATAGAATCCATCTTTTCTATTTCTTTGCTACACATAATAAAATCCGTTATTGAATATAATGGCTGAACCTAAATCCGGACTTTATGAATGGATGTCAACGTTTACCAGACCCTCTGATACCATAACAGATAAACAAGTTGATATCTTATTAGATGCTCCTGGTGTGCGATTTCCATCACAAATGAGAGAAAGAATGAAATATTACATTAAGAAAAACTGGGCTACGCGACCTGGAAAAAAACCAGCATTTGAATTGTTTAAAGAAGCAGGACATCCGTGTACATATGAGTTTTTTACTAAATTAATTAAAGGAATACAGAATGATGAAGGTGGTGTTCCTTCATTCGAACAGAATATGCAAGAAAAAATGAAAAATTTAAGTGAGCTTGATCCTGTAAGTGATAAACAAACGATCGATGACATTAAAAAGTCATTTGAAATTCAATATGAAGAATTGTCCAAGTTCTTTACTGAAGGATTTTCACTTCACTTACAAAATAATTTACTAATGAGAAATGGCAAACCTATTGCAGTAAGAGAAGGCGATGATAGGAAAAGAATGGAACAGTGTCATGCTAAATTAACAGAAGATGATTATGAACGCACCTCTAAACGAGTTGGACCAGATGAAGAAGCCCTAGGTGTTGCTGCAAAAGTATTAGAAGGATACGGACGTACACGTAGACATCGACGTAAAGGAAAGAAAACTAGAGGAAGAAAACGACGTTCACGAAGATAATTTTAATTGAATATGTGCTGATTCTAACTCTTGTAAGAAAAGACGCATCGAATATGGAATGTTTATTTTTGTTGTTGGATGACCATCTTGAGCATCAATTCTTCCTAGATCAGGCTGAAATAAAAATTCTGCAGCATCTGAACGTTTCATCATAGATTCAGTTAAAAATCCCATTAAGCCATGAGATAATAATCCATCACGTTCCATTTCACCAATTCGAAGACCACCATCTTGTGCTCGTCCTTCTAACGGTTGATGTGTTAATTTTGTAATTGGTCCTGTATTTCTATAATTTAATTTATCTTCGGTCATCAACTTTGATCGCAGATAATATGTAGGCCCCATAAAAAGTTCAGATTCAATAAGTTCACCAGTCTGACCATTATATAATAACTGATTACCATATGGATGATATCCCAATTGTAACATAATCTCTTTCGTATCTTGAATACGATTCTGAGAACTGAATGCGGTTGCATCGATAAGAACACCTAAATCAAGGGCTACAATATTAGACATCGATTCAACAAATTGTCCAATCGTCATACGTGAAGGAAAGGCACAAGGATTTACAATGAGATCTGGGCGGAGTCCTTCTGCAGTAAATGGCATATCCTCTTCTTTTAGACGAATTCCGCATGTACCTTTTTGTCCATGACGCGCACTAAATTTATCACCCAAAATAGGAAGACGTGTTTCTGCTACTCTAATTTTTACACCTTGAAGTCCTTCAGAAGTTGTATACCGATAAATACCATCTACTATACCATGTTGCCCTCTCTTAGGTTTTTTTGATGTATCACGAAATCCAACAACTTCACCATGATGATTCATTTGTGGAGTAACCATGCCAACTAATACTGTTTCTGGTGTAACATGTGATCCAATTCGAATTACTCCAGAAGAATCTAATAAGCTATAGTCTGCCGTAACATTCAGTATTACAGTTTCGCGATATTTTGGATCAACAGAAGGATTGCATAGTTCTGTGGAATTTACCACTTGGATCACACCATCTTTAAAGAGCTGATTTAATGATTCTTCCTGAAAATCATAAGAATGATAATACGTTGTTTGAAACATTCCACGTTCCAAAGCAGTTTCATTCACAATAATTGAGTCATCTTGATTATAGCCAGAATAAATTGCTATTGCCACAATTGTATTTTCACCGTATGGCATACAATTATTTCCACCTAAGATATGTGGACTTACCCATGTCTCGGATAAAGGACGTTGTGGACTATTTAATACTGTTGAAATTGTATCAAATCGTTTAGAAAATGCAGTATTATACCATGAACATGCTTGTTTCACTTGTTGACACGAGAACATATTACGAGGAGCTTGATTGTGATCAATAAATGGATTAATGATAGCTGATGGAGATAAAATTGCAGTACCGTGTAATTCAGAATATCCAGGTCCAAATGCTTCACGAGAAATAAGTAACCCTTCAGATTCTTGAGGATCAATAAAATCCATATGATTTAATACTCCATTCCACGTTTTTGTTGTCTGTATAGATTCTGGTTTAGTTCCTTCACGATAAAGAGGCCGACAAATTCTTCCTGCATCACAAAAAATTACATATTCATTTTGTGTACGATTCCAAAATAAAGAAGTTAGACCATGAATTTTTCCTGTTCTTCGTTCATGAAGTAAACTAGAATGAAGTAATTCAGTATTTCCCTGATATACACCTAATAAATCTGAATTTAGAAACAGTTTTGTCCAACGAGGATCCCATATAGCAGGATTCAAAATACTTAGAGGCAAAAAATCTTTTTCTGATTTAATTCTTTCTTTTAAGAGTCGTGATTCAGTTTGTGTACTAATTTTAGATAAGAGAGCTAATGACTTAATCATTCCAACATTTCCACCATCTGGGTTATCAACAGGACACATAAACCCCCATGAACTTGAATGTAATCGTCGAGCTTCTAAACTTTTTGTATCTTTATCCATCATTAAATTTACTCGTCGCACATGAGCAATTGTTCCTACGTATGAAAATCTAGATAATACTTGTGATACACCATCAGCACCACCCCATTTTCCTTTAAACGATTTAGAAAATCTCTGGAGAAATTCAGCTGACTTCCAATATTTTTGTCTCAGAGTATCTTCTTGAACTAACTCAGATAATTTACGTCCTTTATAATTTTCTTTTTCAAACTCTACACGTGAATCCATAGCTTTCACAAAGTCTGAGCATACATCTGTAAAAATACGACGGAACTCTTCAAAACACAAATCGCCTGCTGCAGATAATCGTTTGAACTTAAAATGATCACGATCTGAATTTCCAGTTATCTCCAAATCAATATCAATCGCCATTTTAACCATTAATCCAAGAAGATAGGCTTTTCTACGGTAAAATGTGGCTGTAGATTCTTCTTGAGCTTCACAATGAGGAAATAATTTTGTATATAAATTGTTGAAGACAGACGCTTGACTTTTTGCTCGTGTTTCTTTAACTAAAAGAACCAAATCTGGATCTTTTGTCTCTTCAGTTGTTTCTTGGTTCACATATGTTTCATGGGATAGAATTAAGGTTAAGAATGTTGAATCATATTGCGTTCTCTGAGATTCAGGAACACCATATAATACAATATCATAGATATCTTTATCATTTGATATTCCTAATGCTCGAAACACACTAAGTAAAGGAACAGGCTGTAAAAATCCTGGTAATTTTACAGTTGCTAATCGTTTTGTTGAAAAAGAAGCCCAATCTTGAACCTTTTGAATATCTTCTGGATCAGATGGAATACGTTGTTTTGGTGGAAGAATAACGAGATGAGAATATGGTCCACGTGTACCATCTTCAGATGTTGATGAAACTCCTGCTACATATTCATATTCTTCACCTTTTGTTGATCCTTGAATTTTTGATTCAGATTCATATTCAGTAATCGTTCGCGCAATTTTTTCTTTCACAATAACTTTACGCTTTTTTGCATGAAACATATTTGCGCCTAAGGATTCTTGTGTGAGTAAAACACGTTCTTGACCATCTACAATAAAATATCCACCTAATTCATATTTGCATTCGTGTACCGAATCAAGTTGATCAGAATTTAGAGTACTTAGATGACATAACGAACTTTTCAACATTAGAGGAATACTCCCTAAAAATACATCATTAAACTCTCGTACATCGCGATGTCCTTCATAAATGTATTCGATATGGAAATCTGCATAAATATCAAATTTGTATGTTTGATTTTCTAATCGACACATATGAGGAAACAAAGCACTTCCTTCTGTTTGAGGAACTTTATACTTAAGGTGAGTTCCTTCTTTTCCACCAATATATACTTCAAGTTGACGACCATCTTCAAACAATAGACTTAGCGGGTTAGATGCTTTGATAAACCTAGGAATCTTAATATCAATGAAATCTTTGAACGAGTCTAGATGATGACGAACTAATGGATTTGTCACATCTTTAAAAAACATTTCAAAGACATGTCTGGCGACATCCATTTCTTGTATCTAAGCAAGAATGAGTAATACGACAATTGCCGTATGGACGTTAGGATGGTCAATTATGTTTTTACTTATATACAAATTTGTATTCAATCCACAGATTTTAATTATCCCTTCTGTTCTAAATTTAAGTGGATGTCCAGATCATTGGACAAAACATGGTTCGCTCTGTATGCCACCAGATGGTTCAGTATGTCATGCATTTGACCCATCAAAAATCAACACATTATCACAAGCGTGTTCGATTTGTACATCGTGTGGAACAAATTGGAATGGCCAATGTTGAACCTACTTAGAGATGGATAACTTACCTATCATAATGCATGCTGAATCATATCGTCCAGAATATTTAGATGGTGTTTTTGGTCATCAAGATATTAAAGAAGAATTAAAAACATATTTGACATCAGATTTTAAAGGATCTTTATTTTTAACTGGCCCGCCTGGAATTGGTAAGACTACACTTGCTTTATGTTCAGCGCGTACATATGGGTTTTATCCTTTAGAAATTAATGCATCTATCTCTATTCGCAGTTATGAAGATGTAGAAAGATTGCGTGATTCTTGTCGAGGATCAATAAATATTCATTCACTTCTTCTAGGAAATACAAAAAAAACATGTGTTATTTTAGATGAATTGGATGGTTCAGATCCACATGCACAATCTAAAATTGTAGAATGGATTAAAGATCAACAAAGAACTGTACCAATTTTATGTACAGGAAATGATATACCTACAATATTAAAACGTAATAGTATCGTAAAAATATTGAGATGTTTTCCACCATCTGCAAAAGATATTGATCGTCCTGAGCTTAGAGAGTTATTAAAAGAATGTCAGCACGACCTACGTCGCGTGTTTCATCGTTTACAATATGGTGAATCAGAACCACTTCCACGGTATATTTTACCACCTACTGGAACACCTTGTGAAAAAGCATTTATTGAGACGCAGAAGATGTTTGGGATTCCTGATCCCCTCGAATATCTCGTCGGCATACTGGGCAGTGAACACTGGTCGTAAACCATACTCCAATACATGCACGATGATAGGTATGTTGACATCCACGAAGTTGACATCCATCTGCTTGAATAGAATCTTGACAGATTGAGCAGGTTTGTGGTGATGAACCTTCAATTGGGAGTAATTCATGAGTAATTTGTTGTGCAGTTGGTGCTACAACAACATTTTCCAAATTATTAAAATCAAGCATAGGGAACGTAAATGTTAAAGGAATACGTTGACGATTTACTAAGGTTCCAATAAGTCCTAGTAATCTAGATTCTTGATCAAGAACAATACGAGCAATTTCTGATCTATCTTGCCAATATGTTATTCGTTCAAATGCTCGAGTACGTGCAGTCACACAATCATGCAATAGTTGTATAATACGTTGATCCATTATCTTCTAGAAGGCTTTTTACGTTTAGATGTCTTACGCTTGTGTTTACGACGTCTAGTTTTACGACGACCCTGTCCTTCACTTGGAGGTTCTGGGGGATTTCCAGAAAGCTCCATAACTTTATCTTCAGAAATCCAACCAGAAGGTTTACCATCTTCCCATTGAACTTTATAGAGCAAAGTATCATTTGGATTATTTCCAGTACCCTGTGATTGAAAAATCTTGCCTTCTACAGGTGGACCAGTTCCATAATTAACGCTTACGCGAACACCTTTTTGTAAACCCTTTTGCCCACCTTTCATTTATTCTAACTACACTATTTTCGAAAGAATGCGTCTAAAGGACCACGTTTTTCTTTCCGGAGATACTGAGCTCCTGTAAACAATAATGAATCCAATTCTTTTTCTTTCATAGCTAAAACTTTTAGAGTAGATTCTTCTTCATCTAGATCAGGAAATTCAGGATACCTTTTTGGTTGATATCCTGTAATCTGTTCAATTCCTAATGCAAAGAGTTGAGCTACTGGATTCTGGATTTGATTTGTTATATAGAATTCTGAATCAGGTTTCAATTTTTTCTCACGAACATAGTCTATATTTTCAATTCTGTCGCCTTGCTTTCCTGAACGTCCAGCTACATAGATATAGGCAATACGATCCCCAACTTGTGGTTTATTTCCTGGATCTCTTTCTGTCATCCTATCTGCTAAAACACGGTGAGCAATTTGATCGGGATTTTTATAATCATCACGCAGCTGTTTAGTGATAATAAACTTTTCTAAAGGAACTTCATTTTTGAGTACGGATACCAAAGAAGTTTTTAAGAAGTCTTGTGCGTTTTTCAATGATCGTTGTTCAAGAAGAATATCTAGACATCCACCATACACATCTTTCACAACAGGTGCAGAATCTCGTCGTTTTAATGCGATACCCATAAATTTACGCTTACATTTTTTTACATCATCTTCGTACATTAGGCCAATGTATCGTTTGCGACAAAAGAGAATGAAAGGAAAGAATGTTTTTTCATATTCAATTTTGTAAGGTTTACGACATAAGGAAGTAATTCTGTCAGCAGCTTTTTTTGCAAGATCAATGGATTCTCTGAGATCTTTTGTTTGAAACTTGATGAATATACTGTCCGTATCTCCGTAGACAATTTCACCACCAAATTCAGATTCAACAATAGATTTAGCAAATAAGATACGTTCACGACCAGCTGCAGTTGTACATGCAGCAACTTCAACTTTTCGGATTGCAGATGATCGTGAACCACATTGACCATACACTGAATTAGCTACTGTTTTATATGCGAGTTGCAACCCGTTTAATACAGATTTTTGAGATTCATCTTCTGTAGTTTCCATAAGTTTACGTGTTTCTTTTCGCTTTTTTAGCAAAATATCAAGAGTCAATGGTAAAATACCTACAAGTTCAGGAGTTCCAGCTTAAACAAATCCACATGTTTTACGTCCACCTGGTATATCAAACGAAATTTCATCAATAGGAAACTCAGTTTTAATCCCAGTTTGTTCTAGAATTCGTCCATCTGAATCATATGTTTTCGTATACACTAAGGTATCTGGAGACAAGTTGAACGCAATCATATTCGTAGGATACAATGAATTGAAATCTAGAACTGGAATCGGTTGATCCAAATACATTCCTATTTTTGGAGGTAGAACAATAGCACCTTCATATGACATATCTTCTTCAAATGTATCTTGAGTGACCAAAATTTGATTTCGTTTAGATGCATAAAACACAACAGCTGAATAAATTTTTATACCTTGGCCACGTAGAAAGATATAATCTACAGGAACACGACATACATCAGCCATTCCACGTGCATTTACAAGTGTATCTAATTTTGCCATTAGAGTAAGAACAAGATCACAATCTTGAATACAATATTTAGCAATTTCTGATCGTTCGGCTGGAGTACCCTTATGCATTTTAAATAGTTGAGCAGCTGATACATCATCTTTTGAAAAGGACCATTCTAGTTTAGACCTATCTTCCATGGAAATATCATCAAACGTATTTAGATAATTATGATCATCTAATTCTACAATAAACATTTTTGGGGATACAGATTTTACCCTAAATTTCTTTCCGTCAGCATATGGATTTAGGGTATTTGTAACAATATCAAATCGAACAAAATTTCCTGCAAACAATCCACGCGTACTTTTGGTATGAATTTCGAACATTCTCGTTTCAGCTCCTGAAATTATAACGAACTTTATGACTTTATCACGAAGAAATGTTGATGCCACTGAATCTAATTTGTACGAATCTAGATTTTGTTCCCGACGAATACTTAGAAGCAAATCTATAGTTAGACGTCCATTCAAATCAAGATATCGAACTGCATATTTTCCCGAAGCTAATTCAAATGTTTTTTTAACTGTAGGTAAATGTTCACGTTGTTGCCATGGATCACATCTTCCTAGAGAAAGATTTACATTAAGAAGAGATGCTCGTTCAGCAAGATAACCATCATCAAACCCAAACGTATTATAACCAACTAAGATATCGGGATTTTCATGATACAATACTTCTTGAAATTTAAGGAGTAACTCTTTTTCATTCTTGCATGAAATATAGGTTATTGTATCTGATGGAATCGATGTTCCTGAAATAAGAACTATACGTTCAACAGGAGTCATCAAATCATCTGTCCATCGTGTTGATAGTCCAATTTGAATAATTTCATCTGTTCTATTTTCTGCAAGAGGAAATTGACCTGATTCAGAATATACTTCTAAATCATATGATAGCACATATAAAGGAATTTGAATGTCTACAGCTTTTAATGTTTTATATGATGTTGTAAAACATTTATCTACACGAATATCATCGTGTTCTTCATGACCTTCGAATGAAAATGCAGAAGCTGGATTTAGCCCTTGTTCATGAAATAGTCGTAAATAAGGAGGTAAATTAGACTCAAATAAATCGCCATCAACAATACATCTTGAACCAATCTTAAGTCCATTCTTACACTCACGTGAAATATGCTTAAATGCCCACAATGATGTACATTCTATTTTCCAGACATCAATTTTTTTAAGTTCAGAAAATCCTGCCATAGCATCTAATTTTTGTTCTTTTGTAATTCGAACATGAATAGGTGTACCTTTAGATGATTTGAATGAATGTTGAAGTTCGGAGATAGTTTCCTTTCCGACTCTTAGATAGAAATATGGTTTAAATCCTGTTAGACGAACTCGTGCAATATCTCCTTCACCAGTTCGTCCATATGTATCTACAACATAGTGAAAATTATGATCAGATTCATTCCACGAACAAGGTTGGAACATTTTTATGTCAGACTGTATGTACTAGATCTTTTTCGTTTTAGAACAGAAACGAATTTTTTTGGTTTAAAAAACTATCACAGTAAAACGATGCAGGATATTATTCAATACGATGCTCTAGCAAAAATTCTCGTTCATACTTCGTTTGGGTTTCGTCGGATTGTTAATCGAGCAATCCTTCTAACACAAACACCTTGTGAAGAAACAGAACGGTCTGAAGCACAGAACGAGCTCTTTCTTGCATTTTCATATAATATGCGTGGAAATAAAGTGAATAAACGAGTCTGTATAGAATGGCTTAAGTCGGCTAGCGCTATCTAAGTTCTTTGATAAGCGGATTCATTCCTGCTTGACGTACTAGAAATTTAGAATGCATTCCAAGAGGTGTAAAGTATTTACCAACAACCTTTTTTACTGTTTCGGGATCATACGGTTTACAACTAAATACATCCAAATACATGTCATCCGTTTCTTCTACAAAATGTGCTACAATATTAGAGGTTTCAATAAGTTGAACTAATGTATATCCAGCTTTATTTCCTGAACCAAAATGTTGAACTTGAGGGCGACCATAAGGAACCATATCAATTTGTTTGACAAGATCATCTGAAAATTGAGTAATTATCCGAGGACAACGGATAGCACCTCGCATACATCTTGATGAATCAAGAATCAGATGATATCCCCAAGACATTGATTATATATTTTAGAAACATTTCTTTCTAAGCCACAAATAAGAATGAACGAATACCCGTTTTTTCATGCAAATGCTCGTAATAATAATTTATCTGTAGATCCTGCTGGAAGAAACAATCAGGCTACTTATCTTGCAAATAATTCTGAATCTTGCGGAAATGGCTCAGCAACTAAATTCGCAGGTGAATTTGTTGGCTTAATTCCTCGCGGAAATTATGGAAATTCTCCTGAGGGTGGATGTCAGATTGATCTTCAAACGGATATGCGTAATGGCGATCCATCTACAGTACGTCTTCGTGGACCTAAACAATTATTTCAGAGACCATGGGCCACTACACCATTTATGGGTGCTGGAAATTTAGATGGAATTCAAGATCAGAGTCGTGTTAAATATGGGTATTCAACTCCAAATCGTAAAAGTATTCAAACAATTATGGATCGTCAGTTTCCTGTGTTTTCGCCGCTGATACCTGAGCGTCAAGCTGACATTCCGGAGAGCAATTATTTTGTTGAGAAGTTTCTTCGGGGGGGTTTTGCTTCTCGCCTGGTTCCACAGCAACGTATCGACTTGCGATAAGAAATTCTGCATTTCTAACTTCCATTTCATCTAAATTCTTACGTATTTCATCAAAAAATTTTTGTTCAGACGTTCGTTCTTTTTCAGCTAATGGAGCTTCCATTAATAAACATATTGCTTCTAGTGCATTACCCATTTTCTTGAGAGCTGCTTCTGCATCCTCACGAGAACAGAATGTCATATCCATAATTTTCTCAATATCAGTCATTTATTTTTATAGGTGTAAAGTAAACAACGTTAAGATGATGTTTATTGAACATTTATGCCCACCTGCTGTTCTCTATTTAATGTACATTTTAGTACATATTGGTCTAGATCTTGGGTTAGGAATGTACATCACAGCTGCTGTAAAATTGGTATCTGGCCTTGTCTGCGTTTTATTACTTGACTCATTTTGTGAAGTTGATTTAGGTATTATCTCTTGGGTTGTCATTAGCGTGCCATTTATTATAACTGCATTGGCTACATCTATTGCACTAGGTCTAAATTTAGATCGTGGTCTTCAAGGATTAGCTGTTGAACATTTTACTTCACCAAAAAAAGATGAACTTGTTGAAACATTAGGTGCTGGAGAACCACCGATTTCAACAAACTCATCCTATTAATAAAAATGTTCTGGTGTCTAAGTCGTGCCTGTAGATCGTTTGCTAATTTTTTGTACACTGAAAATACATATTATTCATGTAAGCTGAAACGAGTAGGATCAGGAACAGAACCCTTGAAATGGACAGCTGTAATTCCAGAAAAAACATTTCTCTGTGAAACTGTATCAAAAACCTATCTTGGTGAGACGCTATCTAAAACAAAGGTATGGCCTACAAACACAGCATATATTCGTGAAGAAGAAGGAGAACGTATTGATCGTCTTGATCAGAGACCTGAATGTCCATGGATATGGATCGGGTGTGGAGAAACAGATTATACAGAACGCCTTTCTCAATATGTTGTGCATGGAAATTGGATTTCTCTGCCTCTATTACATGAACTCTTTCCAGAAGAAGTAGAATGGTCATACATTTGTTCAAAAACATTAGATAAAAAAGATTTTCCTTCTGAAGGATTTCGTATACAATAAACACTAGTATTACGCCTGTGGTTTACCAAAGAATTGGCTGAATGTGCCGAGAAGTTCAGCACCTTGTTCAATCGCAGGTTTCATTTCAGCTAATGTACCCATTAACTCTTTTTGAAGTTCCATTAATTCTTTTGTATCACGACGCATTCCTCCAATTTGTTCAGGAGTTAAATTACGATATGCATGTAAAATTGTAGTACCCAGATCTACATGTGGGGTAGACTTACCTGTAGGTTCTGGTTCTTTTGAGTCTTCTGGCTTTTTATCCGCTAATTTCTCTTGTTCAAAATATTCACGAGTACTTGTATAGCATACAATCCATGCACAAGCCATACCAAAAATAACAGCTACTGTACGAGAAGAATGAATCCAATTATAAGCAACAAGATAACCTAAAACAACCCAAATAAGCATCTGTGGAACGTTTCGTTTTAACAGATAATATGTTACACCTAAAAAAAGAATTCCTGCAAGAACTGAATCAGTCATTTGTTTACTTAGAAGGGAATAATCTTGCAAATCCCCCAAATCCTTTGTTTCCATCATTGAATGCTCCTAAACGAAAATCATTTGGACCAGGAGGAGTTTTAGCAGAACCTTGAGAATGATTTGCAAATCCACCTGCACCGTCTCCACGAAATTCAGCACGAGTAGCACCATATGAACCACCACCACGAAGTTTCATTCGAACACTTCTCCCCCCTCGTTTTCCGCGTCCGCGACCATACATTGGAAGACCTCCTGGTTTAGGAGGCCCCCATGCAGTAGTATTACCTGCTCGATCGGCTACCATAGGACCATATTCAGAACCACGTCTCCATTCCATTGCTCCTGGTGCTATAGCACCTGCAGCACCAATAAATCCACCTCGCATTGTGCGTTTACGCATAGACTTGCGTCGATGACTTTTCTTATGACTGCGTCTGCGCATTTACTTTAAGCAAGGATATTTTACGAACCAGAGTCCATCTCGTTCTTCTAAAGACACATCGAATGAATCTCCTAATGAACGCAAATATTCTGACGTTTCAATATCAGGAACTTGAATATAGTCTTCCGTCCCTTCTAAGAAATATACATCGGGTATAGCTGATTTTATAATTCGTGTTCCTGTGCGGTAATTAATTTGATCAAGACCAGGTAAGTTATACATAAATTCCATTAGTCTTGTAATCTTGGCGATTCTCTGGACTTTCGGTATGCTAGTAAGGATACAAGAGTTAAACAAAAACAAATCACAAATAATGTAGGCTCCATTTACGTATTCTGCTTCAAACAGCGTATCTCCACACAAACGTTCATCTATACCACACTGTAGTTTTTTTATTGTTGACCCCGACACCCATACACATATTGGGCTGGGATCATATGTTAGTAATAACCACCCTTTAGAGTCCGTCTGGACGTGTTTCTTTGAGCCCAGGTGGTAATTGGGGGTCCAACCGTAGACCTCCCGAAACTTGTTCACGAGGTTCATATTCAGGTATCTTTACTTCTTGTATAGGCTCTTCAGGTAAACTGGTAGGAGCTACATATCTAGGAACATCGCGATAAATAATACGAGGTTCAGGAGGATACATAATTCTGACTCCGACATATAAAAGAACTTGAATCAATGCCATGACAAAAATAGTTGTTAATGAAGTATAGATAACATCCAAAAAAATCATTTGTTATTTACATGTTTTTCTTGTATTAAGTATAAGACGCAAATGAGCCAACAAGCAGTAGAAAGTTTTTCTAAGATTAACAGTACGCTTGATAAGATAGAGGGTGAAGAAGTGACCGTTGTAGCCGGAAGTAATTTTGTTGTACGTCTTGTTGAAGATGTTCGGGAAACTGTTTCACAAGTAATTGATGTTGATACTGGTAAAATTGTACCCTCGTATGCTGATCTTCTTGAACTAATAAAAACTGAACTGCAAAAAAATCCTACACTTGTAACCCGTGATCTTTTATCTCTTGTACAACCATCTTGTCTTCCCTGCTCATGGTTTACACGTAAATAATTCACCAGATTCAATCCATGACGTCGAATCTATAATATGAACTTCAACTTCTTCTGTAAATAAAGGTTCTTGGAGAACATTCCACGACTCTTTGTTGATTTCTAACCCATTAGGACCTGAAAAAAACTGTAGTCTAGTTTTAGCTACAACATCATACACCCATCCATCTATACACCACGCGTACACAGTTTTATATGATTGTTTTGCCTTAAAGAATGATGGTGCGGGTTCTTTGATTAGTTTCATTTGGTTCTACATGATCTGGTTCAATTAAACCTAAGACAACTTGAAAAGGTTTGTAAGTATTTACAATTTCTACAAGAAGTTCTGTATCATACATTGAACTATGTAACAATTCTTGAATTGGTGGTCTATTTGTAACATGCTGATACAATTCACCAAGTTTAGGAGACTTATATCCAATTCGTCCATTTCCAAGAGGAAGTCGTAATAGATTTGTAGAACTTAACATTGTACAAAATTGATTTCCAAATCGTGGCATTGGAATCTTGAGATCCCATAAACATGCATGTATAAGAACATTAATATCAAATGATAAATTATGTCCAATTAAATGATCATATTCAATGCTTAGAAATTCGTGAATAACATCTCGTAGATAACGACCATCTCGTATAGCACGTTGTTGACTAATTCCATGAATTTTAATTGAATCTTCAGGAATAATCCAATCTGGTTTAATAATATAAGATTTACGATCTACAATCTTTTTTCCATCTTGAAGAATCCAAGAAATAGATACCATATGTGGCCAATTATCTGGACCTTTGTATGCAGGATCACGATTCTTTGGAAGACCAGTTGTCTCCGTATCAAAGAATAGTAGTTTCATGGTGTTTCATTAATTGATGTATACAATGTATAATTCGTTTCGAATCTTTGTTTAAAGGTATATTACGTCCGAGGCATCATTAAATAGACTAATCCTGCAAACACTAAAGAATGTAAAACTAACCCTTGAGTAGTAGGTTTTCCGCTGTAGGCACTTCCTGGAACTAGAGAATCAACAAGACTATATACAGATGGTGAAGAAAGAAGAAAAAAGAGAACACCTAGAGTTAACGCAGCTTTAAGTTTATGGTTCATTTTATACTTATTCAAGAATAAGTTTATATAGTGCTCCAAGTAACGCTTCTAATTTAGAAAATTTCCAAGCAAAATAGGTTAATAAAACTCCTCCAACAACTTCAACAGAAGGTACAATTTTTCCACGAACAATATTTCCTCCTGGGAGTAAACCTAAAATTCCCATGATAATAAACGTGACTCCAAACCCAAGAAAGACTAATCGCAGAAATGCTCGCAAATAACCATTCATTGTATTACAAATAAGTGAAGAGAAAATATTTCGCTAGTTACGAGTGAAAGGATTGGTTTGTATGTATAATTGCTTGTATCCATTGAGGAATGTTTTGAACAACATCTTGGACTGTAGAAATACTTTGTGGAACTTGATACTGCATATCTACGGGTTCACATAACAAAAGAACTGCAGTCACAAAAAAAGGTAGTCTTTTTTTTAAGTCACCCTTGGCCCATCGTAAGCAATATAGTTTATATAAGGCATCTATGTATTGATGGACGGGTGAATTTTTTGCTGTTTCATGAATACATGCCCATAAGATCCAGATAGGTGATCGTAAATACTTTTCTTCTACATAATCATTTGTTCTATATGCACAATCTAAATAGATTTTCTTATCTTGTTTCCATTTTGATGCGTATGTCAATATCCATGAACTCCAGTATAAACATCGCGATACATCACGAGATTCAGGACGTAAAGAATACATCAATTCATTTACAGGAATAAAAAATTCTAATGGATCTTCTTGCTTGATTACAGAACGAGCAAACATGTTTGAAGTAGATTTCAAATTTTCTTGAATAACTAATTGAGTAAAATCATGTTCAGGTTTTAGTTTAGGAAACACAGGTAATTTTAGTTTACGACATAACGCTACTGTTGCTGCAACTTCACATACAATTTGACGAGCTTCAGCATGATTTCGAATATCTGTCATATGAAGTACTGAGTATCCCGATTCAATAGGATTAAATTCTTCATATTTTCTGACCAAATATAAAAATACATTTGGAGCAGCACGATTAATATGAACTGCTGCAGATAAAAAAATTGTATTCCAAAATGAATGTGTTAATCCAGAACATAAAAGTTCTAAGGTCCAAAAACATGCGTAATCAGCATGACCTAATTTCACATTTTCGTCTAAAACTTTATACACGTGTGTACGCAAATGTCCAGAAAAAGTAAATTTCTGGAAATCTGTCACAGTACGAGAATCGCGAACATCCATTATCTTCTGTTGCGACGTGTTTTACTCTAAATTATCCGCTCATTTAGTTAGTAAAAATAAATATTGATATTCTTTACCAACTGAAACTAAATCTATTTTTTCTGAAACCCGAAATCCAGCAGATTTAATTAGTTCAACCATAGAGTCTAGAGAAGGCATATTCCATGTATGAACTTGTTCACGATATTTTATACCGTTTGTAGGTGTATAATACGTAAACAATTCTTTAAATGTAGCGTCGGATTCATTTAATCGTTTATGAAATTCACCTGAATATTTGAATTGATCAAAATAAATTTCAGATTTTGTTTGACGTTCATAGGAATACTTTTGCAATGAAAATGCTGCGAATGGAGAAGCTAGATCTAATAATGGATCAAATTTATCAGGATCAACAAGATGGACCAATAGTGATCCACCAGGTTCAATCCATGAAAATGCATTATCTAACACAACTTTAGGATTAAATTCATATATTGCAAATCCTAATAATAATGCCCCTGAAAAAGATTTCTGTCCAAATGTTGTAGCTACAGTTACATCTCCTTTTTGAAATTTCTGATTTGGACATGCTTTACGTGCTTGAGCTAACATTGCTTCCGAAGAGTCTATACCAAGATAGTCAACACCTAATCCTTTAAAAAAACAAGAATGAAATCCTGTACCACATGCAATATCTAAAATCTTCAATGAATTCTTCTGTTTTCCGGCCAATAAAGATTCTTGTATTGACACTTGTTCAAATTCATTCACAGTCTTAGATGAATGCCATAAAGCGTTATAAATATCTGCATATGTTGAATCATAGAAATCTACGATTGTTTCAGTTTTTCCATCAGAAAATCCTTCACGTCCACGATCCCATAATGAAACTGAATACATTGCAATTAAAAGTAACATTAAAATCACATACTCAATCATATTGTATTAGTTGGCCGAAAGATTCGTGAAGCTTTTCCCGATAAGAGAAGATATACACAACCAACACCTAATACGGCAATTAACATATTTAACGTATACGGTAACCAGGGCGTTTGTGATAGTGTATTACTAAATTCCAATGATCTTAATGCCACACCAACTTTATCTTTCTCTTCAAGAAGACGACGATGAAGATAACGTGATTCTGAAGCATCGGTTTCTTGTACAGGTGTTACGTTAGATTGTTCATACCGAGCATCCAAATCTTTCAGCAAAGGATCTATGTGTGCTGATGCTAAACGTTCTTTCTCTGTACGTAACCACCCCTGTCCTTCTTTTAATGTAAAATATCGTATACGAGCTTGAGGATATGCTTCTGGTGTAGCATTCTTCATTTCTTGATGAGCTTGTTCAAGTTCTTTTTTTCTTTGTGCTTGGACATCCATTATTGTTTTCCATATAAAAAGTATACGTCATAAACTCCAAATCCAAGAATTCCTAAAGCAAGTATATGAGCAATCCAATCCATCTCTCCTAAGAAAATATACAATAAAGCTACACCACTAATATATAAACATATATGCATCATTACAGGAATTAAGATATTCATTCGATCTAAATATTTACGATTATGTATGATCTTTTCTTCTTGTTTAGACGTAGAAGTATCCTCAGGTTTTTTTATTAATTTTCCTAGAAACTCTGCAATATCCTGTAATGTTTGTTCTACAGAACGTTTCTGATAGTTTATTTGAGCTTCGTGAACTACAGCATCTCTTTGCTTATCCAATTCAGATGTATCTGGTAATGTTAATGAATCGGGTTTTGTATATATATTACCCTTTACACCCTGTGTTGTTGTTGTCATCCATAATGTACCTTTAGAATCAATAGAAAGATTTTGTGGTGTACCTGGTGTATCTATATTTGCACATGTTCCAGAAGCACATCTAGATAATGAGTTTTTTGAATCAAGACCGTATAGTGCAGTTTTATCTAGATCACCAAATACCTTTGACATCGTTCCTTCAAACTCTGCTAAAGATGACCAACCAGATTGTAACGATTCATCTGATTTTACAGCTTTTCCCGACTGAATTCCATATAGTGAAGATCCGGATGCCGATGTCAGTATAGTACCAGAAGTATCATCTACTGCAATCCAATTTCCAGTTGTTCCAGGTTTAGCTAATTTCCATTTTTTTCCTGAAGCATCTTGTGCCCAAATATTAGATGAGGTAGACAAAATAGATACTGCACCCGATGGAGCTGGAATAACGACCCAATCTTCCATATTCGATGCAAGTTTAGACATGAACGTAGTTTTTCCTAAGACATACACATGACTATCATCTGTTATAATATCTACAACTGTATCAGGAATGGGGACATTTGTCCATTCACCTGAACAAGGTAGACGACAATAATATACGTTTTGAGAAGAAATACCCCATGAAAATCCAAGAGAGGAAGTAGACACCTTAGATAATCCACCAGGAATTGACTTCCACGAAGGATCAACCTGTAAAAGTCCATTGATTTGATCGGTTAAAGAGTCAAATGCACTCATTATTAATTAGAATAGAGTTCTTCTTTGATATAATAATACTAGTCCTCTCTGATTGTAGAACCATGATGCTCCATTATCAGAGTTTCCTCCATTTTTATAATCACGATTAAACATAGGTTTTACCTTTTGATTACCTGGAGGAACTTTGTTATGTTCTAGTGAAACAGTAGGACGCTTCTTTCTTATATCCATTAACTGGGAACAATCCATTGAACGACCAAGCTTTCCAGTAGAATCTATATTCGGCATTTATTATAACACAATAGAATAATGACGGACTTCCAAAGTTCATATGCACAACAAAAAGAAGCGTATTATGATATGATGCGACAAACGCAAGAAGCTTCTCCAGATAAACAGCCCGAATTGATACAGCATTTGCTGGATATGAATTCAGAATTAGCAAAATTAGTACGTGATTATATTGCATCTAGTCCAGACAAAACAGATTTGACACCTGAACTAAAAAAAATTCAAAAAGAATTTTTGAAACTTCAAACCGATTCTGATCGAAAAAAAACATTGGAAATAATTTTGAATGAAGATGAACATAAACGTAAGGCTGTGCACTGGCAATATACTCTTCTTTTGTTTTTTCTTTCTTTATCTGTACTAACTATTGTGTATATGATCATACGACTAGGAGGACAAAAAATGCTATCGTCAATGAGCCCAACGCAATATAATGCCATATCATAGAAGGTCTCGCTGAATATGTGGGTGGTGGTTGACGCATAAGAGCACCCTTGAGTATATCTTGTTGTTTCAAATAGTCAGTATGCATAGTTTGAGGACTCTGTTTTGCTTTTCGACTAAGTAAAATCTTATTCAGTGTGTTCATAGCTTCATCAGCTACGGCCTTATATTTAGATTCCCCCGTTAAGCTATATTGCAACATACTATCTCGATACACTGATTTTGCAGAAGTCCATGTAGCATCCATTTATTTACTCGGTAGTATTTGCTACACAGAATCTCCATGAACGAGCATCGCCAGCAGATTCTGAAAAGCGTATAACTTCAATAATATCTGTAGGACGAGCTCCTATCCATTTAGCAGCTGCATCTTGTGAATCAATCCATGCAAGTTGTTCACGAGGTTTTGTGATAGCAAACCTTTGTTCTAGCAATTGAACTTCTTGTTGTGACAGAATACGATGAGGAACAAATTTACGATGTTTAGAAATGTCCGTTTGTAGCCGTGTAATATCAAAGATTTGAAGCAATGGATTCTCTTTTTTATTAATATAACTACGTACAGTATTAACAATCTTTTCAGAACACGGTATGATGGATACAATAATCATTCCATTGGTATAGCCATTTTCTGAAGAGAATTTAATATATGATGACAAATTTGTATCACTAATTCGACTTTTATCACTAAAGAGAATTAATACTTCACCTATTTTGTACATTCTAGTTTCATCTAGAACAGAAGCCAACGGTTCTGGATCTGAAACCTTTAGACCACGAGTTTCAAGCATAGATTTCAGGGTTACTAGGGCTTTCTCTTCCATTCTTTTTATTAATGACTCAGCTCTAAATCTTTTCCATTTTAGAGATGAATGTTGTCGCAAGGAAACTGTGGAAACTCAGGTGGAGAAAAACACGGAGATACTATAAATGAAAGAACTTTCATGGATAGCTTTAGGTGTTGCTACAATTGTTGTTTTAGCTATGGTAACAAAATCATGGGAACCATTTTCCCTAGAACTAGTTGACAGCACAAATGTACAACGAACTGATGCAAATAAGGACTCGTCGTATAAGCAGGTAACAAATAATATTAAACCACCATCAGATCTGGGTATTCCTCCTGTGTCTGGTATAGAAACACCATTTCGAGTAAACTTATTTAATTCTTTTGTACCGCAATAAGTGTTTGTTTGAAATTTTCACGAATTCGAGCATCTTGGTCGGGTGGATATTTCTTCTCTTTCAGAAGACGAATATATGCTTCTTTTGCAACATCAAATGCTCCAGAGAAGGTTGCTACAATAGATAATTCATCCCAAATTTTCCAGTCGTATGTATCGGCTTCAAGAAATAAGAATGTACCTTGAGGTTTTGGAAGTCTTGCCGTATATAAACACATACTTAACAGTTCACGAGACCACTTTGCTTGAGATCTACATAAAGAAATATAGGATACAAGCGATTCGATTCGTTGAGGACATAATTCATGAGCTTTCCATGCCCATTCTTTTGATCCAAGCAATCTAGTTAAATTTAGAGCACAAATATACTGTTCTTCTACCCACCCTCCTGCTTCGAAACGCTTTATATACCAAGTTATTGATTCTGGATGCATTCCAGCATCACGATATGATTGAGCTAGGTAAAACATATATCTCATATTATCAGGTTCTTCTTTTAAGGCTTCTAGAATAGTTTCAGCATCACGCTGATATTTATTTCCTTCAATCAAAGATCTAGCTCCTATAGTACGTCCTGTCATCCATATTTCACTTGGAAGACGTATATGAATATTATTTGTCTTGTCATTGGTTGGATATTCGTGGATAACTCCCTCATATCTCCACCCATCACCTGCTTTAAACAATTGGGTTCGTTCGTATTCGACAGTTCCACGTCGAATGTGGATATTACATGCACTGGGATTTGTCAAATATAATGCTTTCAGCAAAAATTCTTTAACATTCGGCGGACCTTCAATTAAATCATCTGCATCGATCATCAAAATGTAATCCATCTTTCCATCGCACAATTTTAATACTTCTGAGCGAGATTTTCCAAACCCTTTCCAATCTCCTTCATGTACAACTCCTTCCACTTCTTTAGATGCATAAAAATCTCGAATAATCTGAACAGTATTATCTGTTGATCCAGTATCAAGAATACAAAATGTATCAATAAATGGTAAGGAAGCATTCAGCACTTCGTGAACAATATGTGATTCATTCTTAACAATCATTGAAAGGCCAACTCGATATCTTGGAAGTCGTTGAGATCCGAGAAGTTTTTCAATTTTTGTATAAAGATTCGGTAGTTCAACTACTGAAACTCCATCTGGATCACGAATACAAGGTTCACTGACAACTCGCATTCCAGCCCATTTCCATCGATTACAACGAATTGATTCATATTCTTTATAGGAATCTGAATAATGTAAATTTAACAAAATATGTGCTTTGCCAATACGGACATCTCGTTCATCACCGAATAAATCTGTAATCCAATCTACGCGAAGAAATTGTAGTCTCAAGTGATCAACAATTTGTTTGCGACGTTCAGAATGAGATCCTACAACAACAACATCATATTCTTTTTTAACATTCAAATATTCGCGAAGTTTTTCTGTTTCTTGCTCCTGTTCTTTATATGGTAAACATGTACCTTTTTTCGTTAGCTTTATATTTTCTTCTGAGTAATCAAAAACTTCATGTGCCTGTTGTACAAATGCTGTATATTCGCTCATTTTTTCAGGAACACATAGTTGTTCAGTATTAAGAAAGTGAATTTGTGATCCTTCCGGGAGTGTAGGGATGCGGCGTACACAAAGATACGATCCCACATCAAATACAGTATCTTTTGTATACAAGGTTAATGGATATGTACAAATAGAATTAATATACTCCTTCATATACTTATATTCATCTTGATGGCATAAGACTTGCATTTATTATTATAGTGCATCCAAGTCTAAAATTGCTGTTTTAACGGGGGGAAACGTCTGAGTTCTTCGATATTCCAAAATTTCATTCCATACTGTTTGAAAGGAAGGTAAATGCTCAGTAAACCATTCAGTATCATGTTGAATCAATAAATCTTTTCTTGATTTTAGAGACCAATATACAAGATCCCAATCTAGACGATCTTCCATAAACGATAGCATCCATTCTTGCAAAGATCGAGGGTCAGACATCAGTTTATAGACAACTTTGCGTGTTGTTGTATTTACTGCAAAACATGATTTCTGCGATTGAATTGACATCCATTCTGCATACGAATGTTTTACAAATTTAAACTCAATATATTCACATTCTTGAAGACCAGTGCATGCAAGTTGAAGCTGTATTTGATCATAATATGAATCTGGGATTGGTGCTCCTGGATCAACTTCACGAGAAATCGGACATTTAATTTCAATAAGTCGTCCATGTCTTACACTATCCTGAGGTCCAAGGAGTAGCCCATCTGGTGATGCTCCTAGAAAAGAATATTCAGGATGTATTACACATGCTAGATCTTTTACTTCAATTCCAGAATCTTGAACAAGTTCTTTTGCTACTTCTTCAAACTGCGTTCCCCAATCTAAAGATGCTATACCACCTGAACCACCTGTACGAGGTGTCAATTTTGACATAATTAATTCACGACGTGAAGATGCTGTAGCCGATGATTTAGCTTTAAAGATTTCAGAAGCTGTTAGCATGTTTGATCTACGGTCATGCCAAGCAGCAGTTCTTTGGTCACAATTACCATACTCTCGTATTAGTTCTGCTAGCTTCTGTTCCATTATCTACTTAGGTTAGCTTTCTTTAACTCTCATACGTTTTCATTGAAAGTATAGACATGATGGTTGGTAGATCACCTAAATAAGAACCAACTACTACAGGTAAAATAAATTGAAATTGTAATGTTAATGTAGCAAAAAATTCAATAATTTTTAATGAGTGCATAATAAGTGGATCAATTAAAACAACAGTATATGCTCCTGATTGTGAATATGGAACATGAGTGACATACGGATCAATTACTCGATTAATAATTTCTTTTGATACTACATTATCATAATGTGAGCTCAAAAACCCAGTTGTAAAGCAAATAAAATATAACGTAATGACTTTGGACCATGAGTCTAATGTAATGCCCATAAACTGAGTCGAATTTACGTTGTCTCCACCTGGACCAAAATGTAAGAACCCATTTGCAAATGAACCTTCAACATCAAGGTAAATAAAATAGATAATGAGAAACACAATAAAAATTACAACAATAAAATATGGATTCCAGAAAATGTCCATTATCATTTTAACAGAGGATTTTTAATTAACTTAATGGATCAAATACAAAGTCAAGAACAATGGGTTCTACATCGTCTCGAGAAATTTTATGCTGTTCCGGAAAATCTACAGAAAGTACAGGACATCCTATCAGGAAAATCGGTTCTTTCTTTGCGGTTGATCGATTGGTTCGTGACGAATTATGCCAAGATGCACAACATAACCTTCGTCAATCAACAAGGAAAGTACATCATTGTTTATCTAGCGTACAAAAGCCATCTGAAAGCCTACAGCAAAAAGATGTTCGACCCATTCTGCCGGTGTCGACGGATTAAATTTTCTGATATGGATACCACTGTAGGTCAACTTAATTTCTTTCAGTGGATTATTTCCGATGGTATTCTAGATCACATGTATACTCATCGTGAAGAAATTCACAAAGATATGGAAGCTCGTATTCATGCATCCAAACAAGTAAATAAACGACATGAAATTTCTCAATGTGCTTCTGATAAACTGTCTACGCACAGTGTTCAAGTAAAAGTTTCCTTCAACTAATCAAATGTACTCTTTAATGAGACAAGACTTAGTATACACCAATGTGTCAGCAGACATTCTAGAACATGATGAAGACTATGATGCTTCAGAATGGTCATATTCTGGAAAACAAGTGTATCGAGGTGCTATAGATCGATCCTATACAAAATGGAACTTAGATGTGTACTGGTTATATGATGATTCTTTACAGCGTATAGGTCTTGCAGAACATGATATGGATGATCCAAGTATCTTTGAAGTTCTTTGGTTTCGTGATACTCCGTTTGGAACACTTTTGCAAGAAGATGGCTGGAGTACAGGAGAAACTCTTTATTCATTGATGACACCCGAAGCCTATCAAGATGCATCGACAGCAAATGTCTTATTAAACCTACATGGTCGTCTTGTGACACCTGAGTATATACTGAATGGTATCCCAGAAGCATGGGAATGTACTGAATGTGGAACCAGATCTTTTTCACAATTTGAGTGCAAATCTGTGAAAAAAATTGAAGTTTCCTCCAATCCTTTTTTTGTAGATTCTTCTTTAGTGATCTACACAGCTCCGCCGAATTCTCGGCTTACGCTTCAGCACGGCGTCTGCGTCCTCCACCCCCACCGCCAGAAGCGGGAGGAGGCGGTGCAGCCTCTGCTTGAGTCTCCTCTTCAGGAAGAACCTCTTCAACTTCAGGTTCAACATCTTCAGCACTAAATACTGAAGCAGCACTCTGACGATTTGGTTGAAATACCTGACTGTTCTTGACTCGCCACGATACACCAAAGGCCTGTCCAATAATATAGACAGAACCAGTGATTACCAGATTCGCTTGAACGTACTTTGGAAATACGGACTGAAGAGAATCGGGAGTCAGAGCATAAGGATTCATTGAACCATCTACAGCATCCATGTCGACGCGACCGTCGTACACTGGAATCTTCAGACGTAGAGATGGAGGATACTTGCCATTCGGCACGTACTCATCACCCTGCTTGTCTGTAGACACACTGAGAAGATTCTTGAAGCTATCGCGGATAGACTCCTCAGAACGCTTCTTACCGAACAGCTTAGAACTGTTCTCGGTACCCCATGCGACCATCTTCTCCTGAAGATCTAGCATAAAGTTATACAGAGGTCCGATTGCCGGATCATCTGAGCGCTCCCGAGCGAACGGATCACATCCCTTAAGGGACGCAATCAGAGTATATGTAACATTCTTCGTCGTAGCATCTTCGCGCTGAATTAGTCCAGCTGGAAATGCCATCTTAGGTAGACGAAGATTGAGTGACTGTCCTCCATAGCGAATTTGTACACCTTTACCCCCCTGTTTATTGACCTTTGGCTCACTAAAAGAGAGCTGGGCGATATCTGCGGAATTGGCGTGAATTACTGCGTTAGTGGACATTCTTGCTTTTGTTCTTACATGGTAGCGAATGTGTAAATCCGTTTTCAAGAAGCTATACGTATTAAGATAAGAATGTTGTGTTCATCTACAAGAAATAGAACATCAAATGCCAGATGTTCACATAAGGCATTGAATGGGTTGTTATTTTGTGGAAAACATCTAAAAAGCAAAAACAAAATATTATGGAAACCAGAGACATTACACGTTGATTCTGCAACAAAAATTCAGGCAGCATGGAGAGGACGAATGATCCGATTAATGTTAACATTAGCAGGGGATCCATTTGATCGTTCACAATGTCATAATGAAGAAGAATTAGTTACTCTTGAAGAAAAAGGAAAACAACATCCTCTTAATTATTTTTCCTTTAGCGAGAACGGTAAAGTATGGTGGTTTGCAATTGATACAATGTTCAAATTAATGCAAGATGCTATTCCTGTAAACCCATATACAAAACAACCGTTTACGCGCGAAACACGAATTCGTATTCGAGAAATACATGAATTGTGGTGGTATCGTCAACAGATAAAACTTTCAGAAACACTTCATGATAAAGCTATAGCATTAACACATATTTTAGAAGAACAATTATTTGAAACTGTATCTCACGTGCGTCTAGAATTTATGTCTAGACTATCTATTTTATGTGTATCTGAATGTATACATCATCATTTAGAAGCCCGTGTAATTCAGTCGCCGTCAAGTATACGGCGTAAACATTTATTTATCATAGAATCATGCATACACAGACAGTTTATGATTGACGAAGACAATGAATTTTTATTGTTTCAACTGTTAAGTACACTTTTATATATTTTGCGTACAACGAAAAATAAATTTCCTCTCTCGTTCATAATTTTTGGAGCCTTGCAAGGAATGTGATTTAAACAGGTAACGAGTATACCAAGTATAACCGCGTTAGAAATGTCTTCTTCTTCCTCCCCCGTTAAAGCAAACAAGATGCCTGCTGCCAAGACTACTAAAGCCGCAAAGACCCCCGCTGTCGAGAGTGTAACTGTGCCTGTAGCACCTGCTGCAGCTGCAGCTGTTGTCGTAGCCGCAGCCACCGAGACTCGTACTGCTGATGCGGTTCTAACCTCTCTTCAGGAGACTCTAAAGGCTCTGAAGTCTGACATGGCTTCTCGCCTAGCAGCTGTATCCCATGATCTAGTGGAGGTGTCCAAAGCTGTAAAGCGTGAACTCCGTGATTCCAAGCGTCGTCGCAAGGTAGATCCTGCTACTCTATCTCCTGAGGAACGTGCAGTGTGGGAAGCTCGTCGCAAGAACAACGCGTTTCTCAAGCCCCGTCTGCTAACTGATGAGATGTGCACCTTTATGGGACTACCTGCAAAGAGCCAGCGCTCTCAGACTGATGTGACGAAGTTTGTGTCTGCATATGTCAAACAGCACAACTGCTTTGACCCCAAGTTCAAGCGCCGTATCATGCCTGATACCAAGCTAGCCAAGCTTCTGCGTACCAAGGACAAGGATGAAGTAACCTACCTCAACCTTCAGAGCTTCCTCAAGGTTCACTACGTGAAGACTCAGTAAGTGTAGAATAGTATTAAGATAGAAATAGAACAATTACATAACATTTTTAAGGTGTTTGTACACACTAAAAACGTTGTTGTTAATAAATGAGTATGTTTGCATTGATTGTCCTTCTTCTTGCGGGATATTTTCTGGCAAGAGCAATATATTACCAAGTTGTTGTCAAATATCCGAATTGGTCAACGCGATTATGGTCTTTACCATTAATGGTTGTTTATGCGTTTGGAGTATATTGGGGTTTGACAAATTTAAATCCTCCTACGTTTGGGGGCCGATACTGAAAACATTGCTACAATAAGAGTCATTGTAGCATCCATGACAGGATTATGTGCTTCTCCTAAAGGAAGTTGTTCAAGAACTTGACGAATTTCTGGAGAAAGTTTAGGATAAATGCAGTGAAATGTATGTTCTAACTTTGCAGATCCACATATTTTTTTTGATTTAGCATTCCATTCTGCAATATCAACAATACCTTTTGGTTCTTTATATGGAATCTGTTTAAGATGACATATGTTTTTTAATGCTTCAATATCTCCCGTACCTTTGACAATCACTGTTGATTGAGAATAAACGGTTAAAAAATCTTTAATCCACGAATATGGTTCATGATGTTTTTTAATATGTGGATCATTTTTGTATAATTTGATTGCTTTTGTTAATAATGTTCTCTGCTTCGCATCTAATATAGATTTGTGCGCATCAACCCACGGAATGCCAATTTGATCTTGAATCTGATCTAATAATCCTGCAGTTTCTAAACCAACACTAGCAAATTGAGATATAGGTAAAGATATATCTTCAAGGGGGTAATCTAAGGTAACAAAAAATTGTTCTTTGATTTCCCATCCATGTGTTTTTTTACACATGAATCCACCAACTTCACGAGGAATAAAAAAATAATTTTTTTCCGGAAGATAGTGCACACCTTCTACTTTATCAAACATATGCCAAAATTCACAATCAAATACTAAAATTGAATTACCTTGGGATAACTGATCGAGTAGTGGACTCTCCATTATTCTTAAGCGGATGCTTTTAGAAGTTGTAGTAAAACAGACTTAGAATCACGTTTACCATAGGGAAGACCTTTCTTGGATAGAAGTTCACGAAGTTCCGGAGTAGTTTTAGTTTGAAGATCATCAACATCTTCAACAATTTCAACTTCTTCTTTTACTTCTGGTTTTTCTTCGACTTCTACATCTACTGATTCACGATCATCTTCTACAGGTTCTGCTTTAACAAATTGTGATGCAACAAAAGAAGAAAGAGAGCTTACTGCAAGAAGAACACGATTCTGTTGCCAGTACATGTAACCAACCATACCTGCAAGAACAGCGACCATAGTTGCTAATACGAGAACGGAAAGATCTGCCCAAGACATTTTATTATGAGTCCAGAAGAAACCTTCTCTCTTTAAACGTAAAAGAATGAGTACTCCTGATGCATCGCAATTTGTTTTGAAAAAACAGTATCAAGCTATTCAAAGACGAGATCAAACACCTCAACCTAAAGGTATTACTCGCTTATCTTTATTTGTCCCACCTACTACTGGTTTACCTAATTTTCTTGCTTCATTCTCAACGAAAGATGTATCATTACGAAGACAAGCAATAACTAATTTTTCGACTGGATTAGGATTTAAATCTCGAGCTCTTCCACACAGTAGTGGTGGTAGATTAGGCGGTTATTAATGACTAAAAGTCGGCATCAAATTTGACTTCCATAGATTCTGCACTCATACCAATACCAGGTTTAGAATATTCAGATACTTTCTTTTCAAAGAAATTAGTTTTTCCTTCAAGGGAAATAAGTTCCATAAAATCAAATGGATTTTGAACACCATACACTTTAGGAATTCCTAGTTGTACAGCTAGACGATCTGCTACATATTTAATATACATTGTCATATCATATGCATTCATACCGATTAAAGAACATGGCAGAGCTTCAGTAATAAATTCAAGTTCATGTTGTACTGCTTCACGAAGAATTGTTTCGATAACAGGTACATCCAAAGGTTGTAGTTTGTGATACATTGCTACTGCAAATTCAGTATGCAAGCCTTCATCTCGAGAAATCAGTTCATTGCTAAAGGTAAGCCCAGGAAGAAGACCACGTTTTTTAAGCCAATAGATAGCACAAAATGAACCCGAGAAGAAGATACCTTCGACACACGCAAATGCAACTAGACGAACAGAATATGAATCTTGTTCATCAATCCATTTGAGAGCCCACAAAGCTTTTTTACGAATACAAGGAATTTGATCGATTGCTTGAAATAGCCTAGATTTCTCTTCAGGATTTTTCACGTATTGATCAATAAGAAGAGAATATGTTTCAGAATGTACTCCTTCCATAGCATTTTGAACTCCATAAAAGAGACGAGCTACAGGAGATTGAACATCTGCTTGAAATCGTGTTGCCAGATTTTCTTGGACAATTCCATCAGATCCAGCAAAGAATGCTAGAACGTGGGTAATAAAATGCTGTTCATTTGGTCCAAGCTTTTCCCAATCTCCCTTATCACGACTGAAATCAATTTCTTCAGCTACCCAGAAAGAACCTGATGCTTTCTTATAGAGTTTAAACAAATCTTGTTCGGAGTCAGCGATAGGGAATAGAGTGTAACGTTGGCTCAGAGTCTTTGTAGTTGGGTCAAACATCGAGTTAAAGCCAGACATCATTTTTATCTAATAACTCACAAATGAGTACAGGATATCCGTCTTCAAGCTTGCAGGGAAATAATGTGCTTGATCAAATTTTATCGCCAAAAATTGTAGGAACATCTGTAAGTGGTTATCAAGTAAAATTAGATTTAGGTAATCTAAATACAATATATGCTACACAACTCGGCAGTTCTACCAACCCTATATCTGATTTATATGGCATTACATTGCGTTATCAATATTTAGATCCACCAATTAGTGGGGGTGGTGGATCTGGAACAACTGGGCCGACAGGACCTACGGGGCCAGGCGGAACAGGACCAGCCGGACCAACGGGGCCTAAAGGATCAACTGGATCTACTATACAAGTTACTGTGAATGAAGAGGTTGAAGATTTAGATCCGGGTATTCCACCATATGTGTATGACGATGGTTCACAAGCACCCAATGTTAATTTATCCTTTGGCATTCCTCGAGGTCCTACTGGTCCACCAGGGCCACCTGGAAACTCATCGCAAATTATTCAAGGCCCACGTGGGAATGTTTTATTTTATGATGGGACTACTGCAGGGGTAACATCAAATAATGAATTTAATTTTTCATCGTCAGCTCTAACTGTTCCTACTGAAATCGTATATAATTCAACCAATGATGGAGAACTTAGACTAACAACTGCAGGGAATGTCTCCTATATTCAATCAGGTCTTAATTCAAATGTTAGTCAAGGAAATACGCTGTCGATTGGACGTCTATTTTCTGGAACAGATCGTTCTACGCTGCAAGCAAATACACAATCTTACCAAGTAGCTATTGGTAGAGCAAATGCTATATCTACTAATCCCGATCAAGTTTTAGATGTATATGGAAAAACAGTAATTCGTGTTGATAGTGGAGCAAATTCTTCCGGAGGTCGTTATGTACCTGATATTAATGTTACAACGCCATCAAGCATTGGTACACTTTTACTAGCAGGATCATATCGTATTTATGCATGGGGTGAAGGTGGTACAGGGCCAAATGCTTTGGCGGGAGGAGAGATTGAAATTGATGTTAATGTTTTTGGTTCAGGACAACAATTAACCTATGGAATTACGGGAGCTGGACAAACAGGTGGAACAATTGGATATGTTGGAGGTAATGGATTATATGTAACATTAGGTGGATCAACTGTTTGGGCATATGGTGGTGGTGGAGGTTCATCTATTGTAAGCGGTGGTGCTGGTGGTCAAGCAGGAAGTACTGCAGGCGGGCAAGGTGGAACAATAGATACAGGAAGTGGCGGAACAGGTGGGTTATATCAATTTCCTGCTGGAGGAACTATACTCAATTTTAATAATCCAAATTTAACTGGAACATTAGCATATACATTCCCAGCAGGAACTACATTTATTTTCCAAGATCTCATTTCAATTCAAAATGACTTTGTAAGCATTCAGATGGATCCAGGAGAACAAGTTCAAATTCAACTTCCACCAGGATCAACAGCTGGTATTTCTTCAGGAACTGCTACACTTCGTGGAACAACACAATCTAGTGGCCAAGTATATTCCATATCTTCACTAAATAATGTACCAGTTGTAATTCCGGCAGGTGCTACAGGAATTACAGGTATTGCTCTCTCGGGTGATGGTAAAGGAGCAACATCTGGTCCAAATATTAATGTAACTGGTTCAGCAATTCAACTTTTAAGTTTAACAGACCCCTTTTTAACTACAACTACAGCAACATTATCTGGACCATCTTCTGCTGTATTTGGATCTACTGGAGGAACACTAAATTTTGGAAGTACAGCTGCAAATGAGTTTTCTGGTAATACTATTGTTTTAACTGCACCAATGTTAGTTAGTTTTGTTAGAGGTTCTTTAACGGCTGATGTGGTTTCAGCGCCAATTTCACAAAATATTACTATTGGATTTCCAAATTATGGAACAATCTCCACTGCAGGATCTGGAACATCCCAAAGAGGTGGAACAGCACTAAACGGTGGTGGAGGTGGTGGAGGGTATTTTGGTGGTGGTGGAGGTAATCAAAATATTGGAGGAATTGGAAGTTCTTTCCTTGTACAAAGTTTGAATATAGTTAGTGGTGTAAACAATTCTCCATTTCCAGGAACAGTGCCGTATAAAAATCAATGGAGTACAACATATGGATCTCCACGATTATCCGGTGGATGGATTGTTATTGAATCACGTGTAAATAATCCAGTAGCACTTGGTGTTACTGGAGCTGTCCAGATTACAGGAAATGTTAGTATTTTAAATAATAGTTCACTAACTTGTGGACAAATTAGTACTACTGGAATTACTTCATCAGGAAATGTTAGTATTTTAAATAATAGTTCACTAACTTGTGGACAAATTAGTACTACTGGAATTACTTCATCAGGAAATGTTGTTTTGACAGGAACATCAACGTTAACTGCTGGTGGAAATATTCAAGGAGCAGATATTATTGCAACATCAGATAGACGTTTAAAAGATAACATTATTACTATTGATTCTGCCTTAGATAAAGTTATGATGTTGAGAGGTGTATATTTTACCAGAAAGGAAACTGATAAAAGAAATATAGGTGTAATTGCTCAAGAGACTGAAGAAATTATACCTGAAGTTGTTCACACAGATTTTGATGGAATGAAATCTGTAGCATATGGAAATATTGTTGGATTGTTAATTGAAGCAATTAAAGAATTAAACAAAAAACCACGTAATTAGTATTTGTCCAGGAATACCAACGGAACCACCCGATCCTTGTCCTCCACTACCTCCACTAGGTTGACCATTTCCTGATGTACCACCATTACGTACAACACCAACATTTCCACCACTAGTTGACGGAGCTAAATTCGTTCCTGAAAATGATCCACCCGCAACTGGTTGATTAGCATCTGAACCTGATCCTTCAGGGCGTCCTCTGAACCCAGGGTTTCCGCCAGAACCTCCATTTGCAATAAATGTTTGATTGGTGTATGTTACACTAGCAGATACTCCTGAACTTCCACCTGAACCATCAGATGTACTATTCCCACCAAATCCACCATTTCCACCATTTCCAGCTGCCGGTATAGAATTTACTGTAATAGCAGTTCCTGAAGCATATGGAATTCTATTTGTTAGTACATATGCTCCACCACCGCCACCACATCCTTGTCCACCTGCTCTAAATACATCTATTCCAAGAATATTAGTTTTATAATCACCACCTGCTCCCCCTCCACCGCCTCCACCACCAATTAATGTTAGTGTGAACGCAACAGGTGGAGGTCTTCCTGTAGCAGGAGAAGGGATTGTAATATTTCCAGTAGATGAAAGGGTAACAGTAAATGGTGCTGGATTTAATGAAAATCTACCAAACAATGATTGTAATGAAAAATTAACACTTGGTCCTGGAATATTGCGTGCAGTTCCATCTGGATCATAATACAATTGTCCTCGTAATGCATCCATTCTGTTTACATTTGTTCCATTCTGGGTATTGTAGTTCGCTAATACAGTTGATAGCTTTAAATTTGAAGATGGAAACGGATACATTTATTAAATCTTCTGGACTAATTTATGGATACTCAACGCTGAAACTCCTGAAGCTTCTGAAACCGCTTTCATTTCTTGTTTTGTTCGAAATCCTAGAATATGAGCTACAACACCAGCTACAATTGTTTTTGGTGAATTTTCAAAGTCATCTTCAGATCGAGATGCAATATCATATAACAAATCAATGATTTTATCACGTTGATCTGAATTTAAGTCAAGTGAAGCACATAGCCGTTCTGCAATACCTAACTGGGTTTGGAGAACGGAATTTTCAACTTTTTGAAATCTAGATACAGCTTTACATAGTGTACGTACATTCACTTCAAACATTCGAGCAACTTCTTCATATGTACGTGATGCTTCATTTTGCCGACATGCAATATATACTGTAGCACCCATTAGTGCTCTACGTGTTTCTCCACGTACTTTTTGTGCATCTTCTAAATGTTTATACATTCCACAAGAATCCATATAAATTGCTTTAGGTAGATGATATTGATTACAAATGTGTTGAATTTTATCAAAGATTCCTAGCCATGATCGATCATTATTTGATGACCATGTAGATAATCGCTGCAAAGATTTCATTTCTGTACTTTTTGTAGAAATTCCACGAAAGGAAATGATTGATCCATACGAAGAATCAGGAAGAAGTTCAGATGTAGTAAATCCAACTCTGGACTTATCTTCTTTTGAATCTTCATAGAATCGTGCTTCTGAAGTTTCATCAAAGACAGGAAGACCTATAAGACCACAACGAATACAGACATGTTCACCATCGACATGTTCATATGTATGCTCACACATTTTTAGAGATTTGTGTAAACACTAAGTCCTTTTCGTTTTAGGTGTATACGATAATGAAAAATCAATGATGGATCCATATTTTGGAAGAAGTTTTCCAACATGTTCACTCAAATATTCATGATGTAAAAATTTCAATTTTTCAGTTAATTCATCAATAAACAGAAAAATAGCAAAAATAAAAAAGATACCTGAAATATATCCATCAACTAACGTATCTAATTCTTTGCGAACACGCATAAACGGAGGTAATAATTCAATATATTGAGCTGACCAAAACGCAATTACAGCAATAATAATGATTTCAACAGAAACGTCTAAGAGTTTATAGTATACAGATCTCTTTTTCCATTCTTCATCGAATTCATCAAAAATATGATAAAATAAATAGGAAATTAGAGCTCCAAATAGGGTGTAAAAAATAGCTAATATTGAAGCATTGATTGTGACTCCCACTACTTCTGTCCATGACATGCGCATTTGTATTTATTGCATGAAATGAGAATCATAAATTTGTGGTCTGTAATTGGTAGTTAACGTAGTTTTTCCAAGATCACGAGTCTTAACAGGTTTCAACCATGAAATCAACAAATATTTTTCTTCGACATCCCATACCCAAAATCCTGCTTTCAAAAGTTCATTCATTAAGTAATCTACAGCATCCTTAAACTTGTACAGCGGGTAGCCAAATACAAAGGATGGAACTTCAAATAAGATATAGGGAGCATTAGCATTCAAAATAGCTTGTTGCCTAACCTTACCTTCAATTTGAGCTAAAACAGGTTTCATTGCAGCCATTTTATAAATTCGATGTTCTTCTTGTTCTTCCCATACGTCTCTGGCTTTCATCATTCTTTCTCCTTATTATTAAATGCAAAGGTTTCGTATCCTTGCTTTAGGCGGAGGTGGTACAAAGGGATTTTTAGAACTAGGCGCTTTAGAAATTTTAGAAGAAAAAGTTGGGCCATTACATGAACATTTTACAGACGGTGTCTATGGATGTTCAATTGGATCTATTCTAGGCACAGCTGTTGCTTTTGGTGTACCCGTGATAAAAGCTCGTGAACTATTTAAACAATTTCCAATTACAGAGATGTTTAAATTAGATATGAATATTGGAGATATCTTAGCTAAAAAAGGCATTTTTAGTATGGATTATCTTGAACAAAAATTAATTACAGCATTCAATTCTGTACATATTCCGATTCAAGACAAATATATTGGAGATTCATTAATTCCATTAAGAATTCAAGCTTCAAATATTACAAAAGGAATTCCTGCAATTTTTCAAAAAAATGTTCCTGTATTAAAAGCTATTTTAGCATCATCCTGTATTCCGTTTGTATTCCGACCTCAACAGATCAATGATTCATTATATGTTGATGGCGGATTTTTAACAAATGTTTTGATGACAACCATTCCTGAAGCTGAACATGAAAAAACTCTATGTTTTTCTATTGTTCATTCAGATCCATGTATTAGTCCATCAAAATTAACAAAAATGAATCCAGTTGATTATGTCTACAAACTTTATAAAACGTCTTGCTTATATGAACGAAAAAAGACACCAATGAAAAATAACTTAGATTTATTTTATGATAAAGGCAATGGTCTAACTGCATGGACAGCTATTGAACAAGATGAAATGATTTTAGTTGGTCGTACTCTTACTCAAAACTTTTTGGCCGAGCGCGGCTACTAAAAATGCATCAAAATTTAATGGATCAGGAACAGCTTTTAATTCAACAACACGATCATGAGTTTCTAATTTGAAGGTTGGATACGCTTTAATTTTATAGAGAGAAGCTTTACCTTTATTCGCTTCTGCATTTATGTCCTCAAAGGAAACCGTATATCCGCCATATGTTGCTGGAGTATTTTTTACTTGTTGTTGAAATGATTTCCATGGCTTCAAAGCACTCTTGCAATGAGGACACCATGATGTATAAAAAAACATAAATCTAGCTTGTTGAGGTTCTAATCCATTATGTTCTAATGGTGGATCTTCAAGAATTAATGTTGAAGCAGGAAAATTACCAGTATATAACCGGTATATGGTAATAAGTGATCCAAATATCACAAGAACAATACATAAAGAAAGAAGAGCTGTCATTTACGAAAGTCATGATATAAAAGTTTAGCTTCTTTCTGACGTTTAGAAAACCAGAGACGATATGCTTCTCCTTGTGTCAGACCTTCAGCGAGTTTTGCTGCAATGAACCATGTTTGTTGATCTGGCTCCCACGGTTTGGGGGTGATTTGGTACCAGACTCCTTTGTGCCTGAAAATCCGAACCATGTTTTTATCCGCTTCCATAGACTCGGTGGCTTTGAGAACTGGTTCCATTGCTTAATTGTATATGTGTTGCTCATAGATAAATTACATCTCGAACATATAGGAACTAGATTTTGAAGTGTTGTTTCACCACCATGTGATTCAGGAATATCATGACCACATTGAAAATCAAAGACTGTAATTTTATTTTCACACCATACGATTTTACATTTTTTTTCAAATGTTTTTCCCATATGAACTAACCATACTTGTTCGCGTAAAGCTTTTGGGATTTTGTCTTTCATTGATTATAATGGATCGCTTCCTTGAAGCCCAGAAGTCTACCTTTAAACAAGCATTAACCGAAGTTCAACACGGAAAAAAAGAAACTCATTGGATGTGGTTTATTTTTCCACAACTTGATGGTATTACTCTTAACCCTTCTGAAATGAATAAGAAATATTCACTAACAATAGAAGAAGCAAAACTATTTTTAGCACATAGAACATTAGGTTCACGACTACGTAAAATTACACAAGCAATTGAAACATCCGGCAAAACTAGTAAAGAAATTTTTGGAACTGATTCTGAAAAATTAAGATCATCAATGACCTTATTTGATTTGATTTCGCCTAATTCAATTTTTGGAAAGATATTGGATTCTTACTTTCAAGGAAAACGTGATTCAACGACAGAATCGTTATTTAAAATGGAATTCACGTAGAGCCTTAGGGATCTTCTCTTTCATTAATTAATTAAGTATTTTGTATATAAATGGACGAGCGGGATATGTATAAACATCTAATTCTTTACTGTGGTCATAAAAGTTTTTATATTACAATTAATTCTAAATTACGAAAAGATTTTGGAACATCTTCATTTAATGAAACAGCAAAACCATTTCTTGACTTAGCTAGATTAAATAAAAAACTAAAATTTAATCAACATATAGTTACGTACAGAGGTATTCAGTTTCGCAATACTCCATACACTACCAAAGAACGTGAAAATAAATACTTAGATGTATTTAGAACTACATTTCCTTATAATAATTCTTTTCCTGAAATATTAGATGATCTTATTAAACCTGGTAAACGAGAAATAAAACAATTAATATCTACTACACTTGATATGGAATTTGCGTTACATATGTCTGATGTAGAATTTTTTAAACACGAAAGAAATCCTTATGTCTCTGAAAAACAAACACATGTTTTTTTAGAATTTAACCTATTAAAGCGAGTAGAACAAATTAATGTTCCCAAATTATATGCTTATTTTAAAAAGAAATTTTCTTTTGATGATATGAACATAGATAAAGATGTAATAGATAACTTTTTATTACATGTTGTAGATGAACCCATTGATGAAATTATTATAGTTCCAGGACAGTCGTTTACTATAGAACATGTTGAAACAGAAGAACAGTTCTTATCAAAAAGTAAGTTTACAGAAGTAAAAGATGAAATTTTAAGAAAGTACAAGAAATCCAAGTCAAAGGAAAAAATTGTAACTAATTCTTTTTTTGTTAAAATTGTCTTCTAAAATGGAATAATATTTTTGTTTTGGATATATGAAAAACATGGAGATCTCGGAAGAACCGTATGAACGCTATGAGCGAATTACAGGGATTATTCGGGAACTAGAAAAAAGTTCTCCTGTACGTAAATCACCAGAGTGGTATACTCTACATTCTGACTTGATGAAGTATTATCGTGAGAATTTAGGACTTTATGCAAACCTACATCAAGAAATTCTGAATCCAGGATTTCGTAGGAAATTGGAAGATCTAGATATGTTACACGAGAAACTACTGAAAGAGTATACTACCTATCAGTGGTTTAATACGTATGATTATTTGCGATATAATGAAGCAATTAAATGGATTGTTGATTGGTTGACATCTGAAGATCTTAATGATTTATTTGGAGTATTTAAGATTTGATTAAGCGGGGAAACCTACTAACCCAGCACCAATACCAAAGCCTGCACCAGTACGTGCTGATGCTCCTACAGATGGGGCATAGATATCAAGGATAGCAAACGTACATAATGCAACAAGAGAAATCATCGCAATCTCGGAAAGTTTAAGTACTTTTCCTGGAAGAAGATATGCAGCAACAGCTACAGCTAGACCTTCTAGAGCATACTTAATTGCTCGAGTTAATAAATCGGACATCATAGAGGATGCTGGAGGGGCAGTAGTTTTTTCCATTTATATTCAAGAAACGAATAAAAGTTACTAATAATGAGAATAACGTACACTTCAACAATTGACGACGATGTCAAGAAAAAATGGAACATATATAACTCAGGCGAACGACAGTTTGATTTTTATCTAATAGCATTTTTGAACTCTCCTGATGGATGGTCCCAACAAGGCTATTTCTTTGAACCAGTTGAACGTGATGGTGATATTGAAATTTCACTATCTTCAACTGAAACGATTGAAAAAGAATGTCCTGGAATTCGAGGATTGTCTTGTGCTGAACTTGGAGGGCGACGGGTATATTTGAATGCTACGAAATGGTTCAATGGTGCTCCAAAATCTCAGCTTGTCTTAGAAGATTATAGACAATATATGGTGTCTCATGAAATAGGACATATTTTAGGCCACGATCATCAAACATGTCGATGTTCTGGATGTCGAGCTCCAATAATGATGCAACAAACTCTAGGTCTTCATGGATGTTCACCGAATACAAATGTCATGTATAAATAAAAATGATGTGTGAAAAGAAACCACAAGATGTGGGTATAGCATTATTTGTTACAACAATTGTTTTCTTTGCGTTTGGGTCCACGTTTTATGGACTATATCGATATGCGTTTGATTTAGAAGATGATCCTAAAACACCTTGGTTAACTAGAGATCATCTAATTTTAGGAGGTAATATTTTACAAGTAGCTTCTTTAGCCGGTGTTCTCTATTTTACACAATTTATTACACATTCTACAGCACAACTTGCAATAATTGCTTCTGTCTTTCTTATTATGATTATTGTACTTTATTTGACAAATTATGATTCAAAAGACAAAGCTTCTTCATGGAGTGGAATGGTTCTTTTAGTGATTGATCTGTATATCAAAGTAACTGCTATTTTTATGGGATTTGGTGTATGTGCTATCGATCAAGTTCCTGCTTCTTTAACTACAATGGGAAGAACACTTGGAGGGTATAAACGACGTTAATTTCTTTTGGGTAATGTAAATGGAAAAGATTGGTTATACGGCCTTTACGGCTCTAGGTGTCTGTTTAATTGGAGCTGGTCTAGCATTTCAAATTTTATACATTGAACATAATCAAAATGATGAACTAGGATATTTACCACATCAAATTGTTTCCATCATATTTAATACAGTAGTTGTGATCTATCTCTTGTACAACATGATGTTTTTTCGGCCATTTGAATCGCCAGTAGCTATCGGCGTTTCAACAATGGCGTTATTGATTGGATTTGCTCTTGAAATCTATTCTACACAGTTTTCAGTTTCTTCCGCAATGCAAGGTGTTTCTTATGCGTTTGCGGGGATAAATGCATTAGTCCGTCTGTATCTCTTAATTAGTGTACGATGCGGAACTCATGCTACATCTATCCCATTAGTCATTCAAAAGTATTTGGAAGCATCAAAAACCAATCCAAACTTACCTCCTATTGATAAATTCAGTAAAGATCTTGCTAAAGAAGTAGCATCACAAGGTGATCAAGTTGCTACAATAGATCCTAAACGAGCATATGATAATATTATGAATGGATTAAGTTCTCTTGGAATTCCAGATGATAAACGTGGTGAAGCAAAAGATTTTTTTAGAAAAGCTGTTGGATATTCTAAACCTCCTCAAGGAGGACGTAAGCGTTAGAACTGGCTTTCATAAACTGGGGATATAAAAGTAAATGCCAGAGACACTTGATAAGACGGATCTAGATGGAAAGGTAATTGATTATCTTGAGGAGGATTCTGAAATTCCTACTCAGAGATATGGGATCATTTCCTTTCTGTCTCCTGAAAAAGTACTTAAACAGAAATCTCAATTTTTTCATGAGAAGTTCATTGAATGGCTAGAATATGATTGGAAAATTGATGGGCTTGAAAAGCTTATGGATTTTTTTGCTAAGAAATATTCTCTGAAAATTGACGATTTAATGAAAGATATGCAAGAATTTACTAAAGTTCACAATGCTACCATTAAAGCGACAGATGTTATGGAAAAGTATCAGGTATTTCTACTAAAGAATGAAAAAGACCTAGAGACTGAATTTACAGAGAAACATGAGTTTCAAACAAATGTACGCGGAGTAAAAATTCGTCGTATATTTGCTAATCTTGAAGAAGCTCAAATGTACTGTAAAGTTCTTCAACGCAAGTATCCTCGCGATAATCTATATCTAGGTAAAGTTGGTTGTTGGCTTCCTTGGGATCCTTCCGAACATATCATGCCAGAAGTTGAATATGCAGAGAAAGAACTCAATGAGATGATGAGAAAATATAAAGAGAATGAACTTAATAAAGATATCTTTTTTGAAGAGCGCAAGAATGAAAAGATTGAAGATCAACGCAAAGAAAATGCAAGAAGAAAGGCAGAAGCTGCAGACAAAGGACAGGAACAGCTAAAAGATATTGCAAATAAGCTTCAAAATGCCGCCCCTATTCATCCCGCTGAAGGTGGAGCTCGTGAAGAACTAGATTAAAATGTATAAGTACAATTTGATGGAAGTAAAAACACCGATGGTTTAGAAATACCACTTCCGGTAAACACAGCAGTTTTTACAGTAGATGGATCAAGTCTAAGTTTAGTAAGTCCTGTACATCCGTTTATATTCAATAACCCAAGAGAAGGAGGTACTGTTAAAGAAGTTAATCTGAAACGTCCATTTAAATTTAAGGATGTTAGCTTTGTTGATTCGGATAAAAACAGACCTGTTAAACCAGTAGGTAAAGCAGGTAATCCTGTAAATCCTGCAGATAGACTTAAATTTCTTAGTGTAGAAGGTAACTCTAATGGTAATCTAGATATTTTTGATGATTGGGATATATCTAAGGTTTCTAACATCGTAGGTAAGGGTAAAGGTAACCCTGTAATTCCTGCAGATAGACTTAAACGTCTTATAAAATTGTTTAATGGTGGTAAACTAGTTATTTTTGATGATCGTGAAATATCTAAGGTTTCTAAATTTTCAGGTAAAGCCTCAGGTAATCTAGTAATTCCTGCAGATGTACGTAAAAGTTGCAGTGATGGGTATAACTCTGGTAATGTAGTAATTAATGATGATCTTGAAATATCTAGATCGGTCAAGAAAAAAGGTACCGAAGGTAGTCCTGTAAATCCTGCAGATGTAGTTAATTTCGTTATAGTATTTGGTTGATTTTGTAGTCTAGTTGTTCTTGGTGATTGGGAAAGATCTAATTCACTTAACCCGGTGGGTAAATTAGGAACTATCACTAGTTCTGGTGGAGTAGTTAGAGTAGTTAAGCTAGTGTTAAATAAATCTGGCAAAGTTCTTATAAGTGGTGATACACTCATATTTAAGGTTTCTAAATTAGGAGGTAAATCAGGTAATGCAGTAATTCCTGGAGGAGAAATTAACCCTACTATTCCCGTTAATCCAGATAAATCTGGTAAAGATGTAATACCGAATGCTTTAGACATATCTAAGAATGTTAGAGTAGAAGGTAAATTAGGCAATTCTGTAAGTCCTGGTGGAATAGCTAAGCTAGTTATCTTAGTGTTCACTAAATTTTGTAAAGACGTTACAAGTGCTGATCTTGTAATATCTAAATATGTTAGAGAAGATGGTAGTGGTGGTAGCTCTGTGATTGTACTATTTGTCACTAGATCTTGTAGTGTAGGAGGTAATGTAGGGAGACTAGTTATAAGCGGTGATTTTGATATATCTAAAAATATCATAGTAGAAGAGGTTATTTGTTCTACAGCTAAACCTGTCATTCCTGGAGAAGTAGTTACACTTATTCCTGTCAATCCAGTTATGTTTGGTAATTTGTTTAACAAAGGTGAATTAGAGGTATTTAAGAATTTCAGAGTAGACGGTAAATTAGGCAAATCTGTAAGTCCTGCCGGAGTAGTCAAACTGGTTATTCTAGTATTAGTTACACTTCCTGGTAAAGTTACTAATTTGTTTGATCTACTAACATCTAACTCTGTTAGAAGACTAGGAAGAGTAGGCAGTGTTATTTGATTTTCAGAAGTAATTAACGTTCTTAAACTAGAAGGCAAGGGAGGCAGAGTCGTTAAGAGTGGTGAATTCTTTGTATCAAGAAGTCTTAAATTTAGGGGTAAACCTGTTAACATATCTAGTCTACTTTTCGTACGAAGTTCTGATGGTCCAGATGTTCCTCCTAAATTTAATTTAACTACATCGGGTAAAGGTACGGTAAGGGGATCTGTAAAATTAAAACTTAAACCTAAGGTGTCTAAGTTAGGAGGAAATGTCCCATCCAATACTCTTATGCCTGTTTTTTGTCCACTCGTTGCTACAGTGATACTTGAGTTATTCGGGTTAACAAAGTTTCCAGTACCACCCTGAGCAGTTATCTTTAATGTGTCAACACCATTACCTCCAGATATTCTTATCTGGGTAAAATAACGAGACAAGTTATCTCTGTTATATAAGTCAGTTGATGGAATATCTACTCCATCTATCATCGAAAATGAAAATCCATCTGTTTCAACACTCGTAGAATCACCACCAGCAGAAATAGGTCCAAATGTTGGAAGTGGTACGAATTGAAAAGGATTACTAATGTTGGGTGTTGGATAAGTAACAGTGAGAGATAAATTAAATTCCGACATTTATTTATAGACTTCATAAATTAAGTTTTTTAATCTCATATAGAACTATGACGAATAGCATATTTCATTAAGGGAAATTTATCCATTAATGTAATATGTTTTAATTGTTATTATATTTGAAAATTTGAAATTAAAATCTATAATTCGATACGGCAGGACATAATAATAAATTTGGCAAGGTAATACCACTTCCAGTAAATATAGCAGTTTTTATAACTGCAGGATCAAATTGAATAGAACTAATTCCTGTACAACCCGTTAAATTTATTGTAGCACATGTTTTTGGTAAAGTAGGAACACTTGTTAGACTCGTTGACGAAATATTTAGAGATAGTAATTTCGTAGAAAAATTTACATTTAAGGTTGTTAGATTCGGTGGTAAATTAGCTAACGCTGTAACACCTGGAGGAGTAACTAACTCAGTTAAACCAACGAATGGAGACAAATTCGGTAAGGCTGTTATTTTTGTGAAACTGAGATCTAATGTACGTAATGAATTAGGTACATTTGGTACTGCTGTCATTCCTGAAGGAGCAACAAATCCAGTTAATCCAGATAATTGCGTTAAATATGTAGCAGTAGTTAGTTTTGTGAAGCCAACATCTAGTCTACGCAATGAAATAGGTAAATTAGGTAATCCAGTAATTCCTGGGGGAGCTTCAAATGCACGTAATGTTCCTATTTGACTTAAAGCTGTAGCTGGTAAACTAGTTATTTTCGTTGAAGCAGTCATACCAAGAGTTTGTAATGAAGAAGGTAGAACAGGTAATCCCGTAATTCCGGGAGGAGTAAACAAGCTTTGTAATGCATTTAATCCAGCTAAAGATGGCAAAGTAGTTATTTTCGTTGAAGCAACTAGACCAAGACTTTGTAATGAAGTAGGTAGAAGGGGTAATCCAACAATTCCAGGAGGAGTAGTCAAGGTTTGTAATGAATTTAGTGTGCTTAACGATGGTAAAACAGTTATTTTCGTTGAAGCAGTTAGAACAAGATGTTGTAAGGAAGTGGGTAGAGCAGGTAATCCAGTAATTCCAGGAGGAGTAAACAAGGTTCTTAATGTACTTAATCCAGCTAAAGATGGCAAAGTAGTTAGTTTCGTATATAACCTTAAATCCATGGTTGTTGCACCGGCAAACTGAGTTAAATCAAGTGTAGTTGATAAATTAAGTACAGGTACTGAACCTCGAACAATTTTAGGTTGAATTCCAAATTTCAATGGTCCCAACATTTTATTTTAACCGCGGTAAAAAAAACTCTATATATAATTCTAGATTCACATGTCACATGCTTTAAAATGTATAAGTACAATTTGATGGAAGTAAAAACACAGATGGTTTAGCAATACCACTTCTTGTAAACACAGCAGTTTTTGTAGTAGATGGATCAAGTCTGAGTTTAGTAAGTCCTGTACACCCAGTTAAATCTAGCGAAGTCACTGAAGAAGGTACTGTTAATGATCTTAATCTGAAACGACCACTTAAATTTAAGGACGTTAGTTTTGTTGATGCGGATAAAAACAGACCTGTTAAACCAGTGGGTAAAGTAGGTAATCCTGTAAGTCCTGCAGAAGTACTTAAACTTGTTAGTGTAGAAGGTAATTCAGGTAAACGAATTATTTTTGATGATTGGGATACATCTAAGCTTACTAACCCCGTAGGTAAAGTAGGTAATCCTGTAAGTCCTGCAGATGTACGTATAGTTCTTAGTGTATTTGGTAATGTTGGTAAACTAGTTATTTTTAATGATTGGGATATATCTAAGGTTTCTAAGCTCGTAGGTAAGGGTGAAGGTAATCCTGTAAATCCTGCAGAAGTACTTAAACTTCTTACTGCATTGGATATTATTGGTAATCGTGTTATTAATGGTGATGAAGAAATATCTAAGCTTATTAATGTATTGGGTAAGTTAGGTAACCCCGTAAATCCTGCTAAAGTAGTTAAACTAGTTATTCTGGTGTTAGATAAATCTGGTAATCTATTTATTAATAGTGATGAAGAAATATCCAGAGTTGTTAATGAAGTGGGTACATTAGGTAATGCTGTAATTCTTGGAGGAGTGGTTAAACTTGTTAGTGTATTGGGTAATGTTGGTAATTCAGTTATTAGTGTAGATTGAGTAATATCTAATAACGTTAACGAAACAGGTAAATTAGGTAATCCAGTAAGCGAAGAAGGAGTATATAAATTCTTAAGTCCTGTTAAACCAGATAAATCTGGTAATCTAGTTATTAGTGTAGATCTAGTAATATCTAAACTTATTAATGTATTAGGTAAGTTAGGTAACCCCGTAAATCCTGCTAAAGTAGTTAGACTAGTTAACCTGGTATTGGATAAATCTGGTAATCTAGTTATTAGTGTAGATCTAGTAATATCTAAACTTATTAGGGAAGCTGGTAACGATGGTAATGCTAGAATACCTGAAGGAGTAGTTAAACTTGTTAGTCCAGTTAATCCAGATAAATCTGGTAAATTAGTTAATAGTGTAGAATCAGTAATATCTAATAACGTTAACGAAACAGGTAAATTAGCTAAACCAGTAAGCGAAGAAGGAGTAAATAAACTCTTAAATCCTGTTAAACCAGATAAATCTGGCAATCTAGTTATTTGTGAAAATCCAAGATCCATACCTTCTAATGAACTAGGTAAATTAGGTAAACCCGTAATTCCTTGACCAGTATTAAAATTTTTAAGTCTTGAAAATCCAGATAAATCTGGCATTCTAGTTATTAACGGCGAATTTTGTAGCTTTAGTGTTACTAGAGAAACTGGTAAATTGGGCAATCCGGTAATTCCTGGGGGAGTGTCTAAATATGTTAACCCAGTTAATCCAGATAAATTTGATAGTTGAGTTAATCCAGTTAATCTAGTTAAATCTAATGAAGTTATGCGTGTTGATCGTGAAATATCTAAAGTTGTTAACGAAGAAGGTAATGGAGGTAATGCTAGAATACCTGAAGGAGTTGTTAAACTTGTTAGTCCTGTTAATCCAGATAAATTTGATAAACCAGTTAA
>Ga0187844_10000054_pt1 | contig 77297 bp, 87 predicted proteins | sample SpaLakP09_SKY_50_FD_134517 | JGI IMG/M metagenome (GOLD analysis project Ga0187844, IMG submission 134517) | Oligotrophic lake water microbial communities from Sparkling Lake, Wisconsin, USA - SP09_SKY_50 | ecosystem: Environmental > Aquatic > Freshwater > Lake | place: USA: Sparkling Lake...
CATCTATACTATTCTAATATTTTATATTTTATATTTTATATTAAAGATAATCCGTATCATTAGGTAGATGTGCGGAATATTTGCTTTGATTTCAGAAGATCCTGACCCCGACGTCTATCAATGGATGACTGATGGAGCAAAACGAGGTCCAGATGGTACGACGTACTATACAGACCGACATTGTTATATGGGTTTTCATCGTCTTGCCATAAATGGTCTAAATAATAAATCCGGACAACCTCTCTTTTACAAGAACTATGTCTTGATTTGTAATGGAGAAATTTTTAATTACAAGGAACTGATAGCCAAGTATCAGTTGACACCAACAACGCAAAGTGACTGCGAGGTCATTGTCTTGTTATACGAACTTATGGGCATCGACTTCTTGCATGAACTCGACGGCGAATATTCCTTTGTACTCTACGATACCCAACACAAAACCTGGACGATTGCACGAGACCCTTTCGGAATTAGGCCTCTTTATATTGTAACAACTCCCACCCAAGTATGCGTGTCGTCTGATTTGGGATCCATGCAGGCGTTTGATTATGCAGATTGTAATGCGTTTTCACCTGGACATTATGGCGTATTCAAACAAAAAAAGATGACTTTATTGCCTTTTTATAGACTACCTCATGCGTCTAAACCAGTGAACGCGTCTCTCTTGTATACCATACTATGTGAAAGTATCCGTAAACGTGTTTATAATACAGACCGACCCGTGGCTTGTCTCCTCTCAGGTGGATTAGACAGTAGTGTGGTTGCTGCCATCGCGGCAAGGTATTACAAGGAGAAAACAGGTAAGGCACTAGAGACCTTTAGTATTGGCCTAAAAGAGGCAGAAGACCTTTTGTATTCTGCCAAAGTCGCGACCCATATACAGAGCAATCATACACAGATCATTTGTACAGAAGATGAGTTTTTTGGATCTATTCCACAGGTGATCCGAGACATTGAAAGCTATGACACGACGACCGTTCGAGCAAGTGTCGGGAACTGGTTGGTGGGTAAATACATACGAGAACATAGTGATGCAAAAGTTGTCTTGAATGGAGATGGTGCAGACGAGGTCATGGGAGGATACCTCTATTTCCATTTATGTCCATCGGCCCAAGCCTTTGATGAAGAATGTAAACGTCTCTTGGAAGACATTTCCTTTTTTGATGTATTGAGAAGCGATCGTTGTATTTCTAGTCATGGCCTGGAACCCAGGACACCTTACCTAGACCCTGCCTTTGTAGAGGGTTATCTCAGTCTAGACAAAGAAACTAGATTTCATCCTGGAAAGAAACAACAAGAAAAACATTACATCCGACAAGTCATACAGGAATATGATCCATTCCTATTGCCGAAGGAAGTGTTGAACCGTCAAAAGGAAGCATTTAGCGATGGCGTGAGTAGTAAGAAAAAGGCTTGGTATCAAATGATCCAAGAACGAGTGCCTTCCATGGAACTAGTAACCTATGAGAAAAACCCTCCCACTACACCGGAACAAATGTATTACCGATCTATCTTTGAGTCACAATATCCTGGTGGTGGTAATCTTATTCCATATTTCTGGATGCCACGCTTTACGAATGCCAAGGATGCAAGTGCACGTACCCTTTCTATCTATGCATAGATAAACTCTTTCAATTTCGATGCAATGTATTCAGTCACTCTCTTGTGTAGTTTCATTGGGAGGTTACGCTTCTTGGTCTTGAACATTGGTATGTTTTTCTGAATACGCATGTTGACTTCTTTCTCGTCCAATACATAGTGGTAGGCTTCGGAATGGATATAGTATATTTGTAGATGTTTCATACGTTCATGATACTTATCGTCTATAAAACAAAATAAATGAGTGGTTCCATCCTTGATACAAGAAAACAAATCATGGTAACTCTTTTCTCTTGTCGTTCTCTCGGTGCTATGATAAGTGATGAGTGGTTCAAAGAGCGAACATCCTAACTTCATATGTATATATTGGATCACCTGGTGCACAAAATCTTCGTTACGGTTGTTAGTATACAGAACAATTCCTTTTACTCGATGTTTTTTTTTCAATAAAGCAAGTGAATGCAACAATTCAAACAGTTGAGGGCGAAATATTTCAGGGAATAATTCAAACAACGGTGCATACGTTTCCAAATGCGTTTGATTAATAATATAGACAATTTGATCGAAGAACCCCAACGTTTGGTCCAAATCGAAGACAATCATTTTATGTTTCATAAAAAAAATAGGGATATATACTAGAGTTATTTTAATGTTAAAACCCTTGTCTTTCCCAGAGTGTAAAGGTTTACTACATTATTATCATGTAAGACTGCCTTCGACCATAAAAAAAACAAGGGACATGGCCTTGTTTTTATTCTTGACAAAATTATGCAATTATGATAAGACAAAAATATCAGGGCTTTTACACTCGAACAAACATTATAAAAATTATAGAAAAACATATAAAAATCACCTCTAATCTTTTAGATGATCTAGAATATCCAACAACAACTTTTCTTGTTTCGTATTCTTCTGAAAGACAATACTGTCCTGTAATAGAATTTTAAAAAACTTATTGTTTCCGTTCTTGCACAAGAGATAGACCTTTTCTTCGCGTGTCTGTAGGTCAACGATAAATCCGCCTCTCATGAGTTCTAGACCATGATCTTTTTGAATGTTAAAGTATCTTACATAACTACCTGGACGAAATTCATCTATTTCATCTACATATCGATACTCGACCAATAACTTTTTATACACCTTCCTTTCCTTTTCGGTTTCCAAAAGCTGAGACAAAATGGTATTTTTTTGTTTGCGGATAGTGGCATGGTCTGTCAAGTTGTATTTATCCATCTCTTCTAGGATACGTTCCATTTCATCCTCCATCTACTTACACAATCAATATCTTTTAATATGCATTATACGCACCGATTTCATTTGACGCAATCGGTTCACTCAATCCATAGGATGGGGGAGCATAGTTCTCCGGTGGTTGTGATGGTGCAGGCGGAGGTGGAGCCTGCAAAGGAGGGCGTTGATAGTTGGCTACGTAATTCGTAGGGGCAACCTTTTCCTTCTCTCTTTCCCTGGGTTCCTCTTTTAATCCGAGAAGGGCAAGTCCTCGATCCAATAGAATGGATACCTTTTCCGAAAAAGCATTTTTCATGCATAGCATCAAAAACAACACCACCAATATGATTTCAATGAGGTTCAAGTTGGAGTAAGGCGATTTGCTGTATGTAGGGAAAAACACAACCCACTTGTGGATAAAAAAGAACACTACAAAAATGGCAATCGACTGCAACACCACCTCAATCACAATTTCAATACTGTTCTTTTCATCATCTCCCTCGGGTACGTACATCTTCATCGCTTTTAAAAACAATGCCAAAGGGATAATAGCCAAAAGAATATATTGAATCATGTTGATCAGTTCGTTTTTTTCAAGGGAAGAGATATGGGTCATGTGTTCTACAAATGAACCGCCTGACCCTCCTACCATTTTATCGTCCAAATCATTTTCCATGTTTTCCATAATATACATAACAAAGAAATTAAAAAGATTAAGAATAAGAAGATTACGATTATCATTTAAAAGTAATTTAATACTCCCTGGATATGAGTGGTACAGCGGCACTTGCAGCAGCAAGAAGACGACGAGCACAGCCTACTGGAGATGACCTTCCTAAAAGTAGACCCAATACAGCCGTGTCAACACCTTCAGCTCCATCTGCTCCTACTCCCACTACTCCTATACAGGTATTGATTAAACATGATAATAAATTAAATGAACTCAGTGAAGATGTGACGCAATTGAAAGGATTGATCAAACAAAAGGATCCAACTAATCCTAACGACATTGAGTATTTTAAAACTCAATACACTCAACTGATCCATGAAGTGGCTGAACTAAAGAAGCTTATCATGAAGGTGCAAAGCTTCTCTATGGAGAACAACATGGAAATCATTCAATTGAAAAAAGCGATCAAACAGGATAAAGACAAGGATAAACAAGATATTTCTGAAGAACCAAATGAGATATAAAAGAAAGTTACTATCTTTTACAATAGTATGAAATGTTCTATACAAGACATGAAAAAAATGATGGAGTGGATTGAAATGTTTAAATTCATCAAAAATATCAATAAACACGTCACTGTACAATGTACTGACAGTGAGTTGTTTATTCAAATTATGGATAGTTCGCACATTTGTCTCGTTGATTTTAAGATTGCCTCGTCCTGGTTTCATTCGTATGAATCATCCAACGAAGTGTTTAGTATGAACAGTAGTGTAATGGTCAAGATTTTTAGCATGTTTACAAAAGACAGCACACTTGAAATAGAGACAAACGATGACAAAATATTCATTCATTTGTTTAATACTCAACAAAACAGACATTTTGAAGTACCCTTAATGAATATTGAGCAAGATATTCTATCGTCTATCCTTACTGAACCGTGTGTCGATTTTTCCATAAAAAGTAAATGGTTTGATAAATATCTACAGGAGTTGTCTCATTTTGGAGAACAGCTCAAATTGAAAATCCGCGAAGACTGTATCTTTCTAGAAACTTCGAAGGAAGAAGGACTATATCAAATTGAAATACCCAACGAACAACTCGAGGAATTTAACATTGTAGAAAATTACACAGTTGAACTCGTCTATTCCTTACGGTATCTTGTATTGTTGTCTAGTTATTCACTTGTTTTTCCCGAGGTGCATCTCTTCTTCGATGAACACAGTCCTTTACGGATTACCTTTAAGCAAGAGGGTTTTTTGATACACTTTTTTCTTGCACCCAAGTTTACAGATGAGTAATCGTTCAAAGGAAAAAAAGAATACCTTCCTCTTTCTTATGTTGACCCTAGTCTTTGTCATAGGACTATTGATATTGTATTTACATACCTATGTTCATTTTTATGTTCATCCATCGAATGAATTGATTACATTAGAAGATGTCTATCGACAGGAATTGACATCTCAAATCTATACGAAATTGCCACTCCTGTTTCATGCAAAAACCATTCGTAGAGATCCCGAATTAGTTGAAGCAGTTCAAAAAGACGGATATGATGTTTATGATACGGTTTATGATCCGGTCGCGTTACTTGAACCATCGGTTAAATTCTTTCCATCTTCCAAGGTGTATCAATTTAAGGAAGCTACAAAGACAGATGTCTCTGGACAAGCGAATGCGGAACAAGCGACAGCGGAACAAGCGACAGCGGAACAAGCGACAGCGGAACAAGCGACAGCGGAACAAGCGACAGCGGAACAAGCGACTGCGAAACCCTTTATCGTTGAGACAAATTTAGCATGTAGAACATTTTATCGAATACATACGGGTAAATACAAGGTCACTTGTATTCATCCAAAATATAGAGATCATTTTAACAAAGGGGTCAAGGATCCTACTTTTATTCAAAGTCATCCTCAAATGTTACATCTAGAATTACATCAAGACAGTATCCTGTTTTTACCCAATTATTGGTATGTACTTCTAGAACCGATCGACCCTGGACAGATTGAGGTAATACAGTATTCTACGCCTCTCAATCTATTGAATTTTGCATTTGAGCAAATGAAAGATGTGTTTAAATTAGCATAAAAAAACACCCTTCCACTATAATGTTAGAGGACGTTCTTACGGAACGAACGCCTTTTTATTTATTAGGTACCATCTTTTTAGGGGTGACCATCTTTCTGAGTCTCGTCTCTACATTTCATACACAAAAAAATGGAGAAGATTTCTTCCCACTTGGAGGTGAATACAAAGGTAAATATATTCTGGATGGGTCCTTTTTGGATAAACTGTGTTGGTATTTCTCCCAGCTTACCCATCACACCTTATTCCTAATGTTTTTCTATTTCTCCATGGCCTTACTCAATATACGGTCTGTTAAATTCTTCAAGATTATTGCACCCTTGGCCCTAACAATTAGCGTCTTGTATTTTTACTTTCTATACCCAAAACAATCCTTAAAAATACATCAACTGTCTTTTACCAGCTTCTTCTCCCATTTCATGATTATCTTTCTTGTCTTTGGAGAGTTGATGTATATCAAAGAATATCGTTTTAAGGAGACCACAAATTGTCTCGTCTTTATCATTACGGCATTACTATGCGTCATTATTAATTATTTCCTTCGCGGTGTCTGGAGTTATAACATGATTGTACTCGACACTGTAAAGGGCTGGAGACTTATCTCTGCATCTGTTCTACTCATGTATTCTTTTAGTGTAATGTTTTATTTATTCAAGTACGATGGAACAGAAACCATATCCTGGACAGAAAGTGGTTACTTTTTATCTTCTATGATAAATTTGGTCTATGTTCTATGGTACACCTCTTAAATACTTATATTTTGGCACCAAGAGGGTTACCGTATTGATTTTGGAATTTGGCAGCGGGCTTGCGTCCCTGGGCGGCATACTCTTTGTATCCATTTTCACTAGATTTGACACTTCCGATAGAGTTTTTTCTCCGAAGGGAAGGAGAATTTAATGTGCTTCGACTTCTGGAACGCGAGTTCATTCCATAATAGATAGATGAATTAGTCGACGGGTCACGTACGACCATCCGGGTTTCTGCCTTGGGCTTCTTTGCCTTTACGGTCCGTCTGCTGGGGTTCTTTTCCTGATGTTCCCGAATTTGTTCTAACATACGGTTCAAGCTATTGGTGATACCCTCTCCATTTTTACCCGTAAGCTTTTTCTTGAGTTGCTTGATGTTCAGGCCAAGCGTTTTGTTCTGACCACTCTTTAAATAAGAATTCAGTCTCACCTGAAGGCTTTCCTTGGCCTTGGCTACATTGGCTGATTTCTTACATAAAAACTTTTCATCGCGTTCAAACCCAGGTTTGCATTTTAGTGAAAACTTACAGGTCTTTGGGTTAAGGTCTTTGTCCGCAGAGCAATGTTTGTACGCATCCATTTCTTTTGTCATTATACTATATTACAATAAAATAAATTTAAAATTGAGGGCAAGTATTATAAATACTCAATTCTAAACCATGGCCATGATTGGACAACAAATGTATCATCCAGTCTTTAACTTTGAAACACAAGAATATGAAGACGTTTGCCCTATACCTCCTCGAAAATCAGGCTTTCAATATGTTTGTAAATGCAATCATACCACATTTCATACCATGACAGAATTCAAGAGACATGTCAAAAACAAAACGCATCTACGTTACATTTCAAACTATCTTGAAAACATGAAGGAAACGGAAGAATTTGTCTCTTTGATTAAACAACAGCGTATTGAAATCGGATTACTCCAACAGAAATTGGCCTTGCTCAAGACGAATGAAATAGACAAGACTGCAGAAAGGACCGAAGTCTCTTTGCTATTTGAACTCGATTAAACTGGATTAATATTTAAAGAAACACAGTTATTTCTCTCTAGAAATGAACGAGACGAACAAGCTCCTAGATGGGTCCCTTTTTGAACGGAAGACTTCGATACGTACAGAGAAAAATCACATCTTTTTTTACACCGAGGTTGACCGTGATAGTATTCATGAACTTATCGAGACCATTCGTGAGATGGAAGGATACTGTGCTCAAATGAAACGCCAAATGAACCTAAAAAAAGTACCTATATATCTACATATCAATTCATATGGCGGATGTATTTTTTCTGCACTCAATGCGATTGACTATATCCAAAGTTGCAAGGTTCCCATTTACACTATCATTGAAGGTGCTGTTGCCTCGGCCGGAACCCTGATTAGCGTCTTTGGTACAAAGCGTTATATGCGACCAAATGCACACATGCTCATTCATCAATTGTCTTCTTCGTGTTGGGGAAAGATGAACGAGATTGAGGATGAATACATCAATCTTAAAAATCTCATGGTCAAGATACGTTCCATTTATGCAGAACGAACCACCATTCCTAAGAAACAGATACGACGTATTCTAAAGCATGATCTGTGGTTTAATGTGGACGAGTGTATCGAGAATGGAATGGTAGACGAAATTTGGAACGATTAGGTTCTCGAGTGAATAGATTCTGGAGAGAATAATCTAACCAATTACGAAGAATGATAAAATAATATTAAGGTTATATAATATGAGTTTAACTGTAAGTAGTGTGTCACCAAATACCGCAGCACCCAATAGCACAGTCGTTATCAATGGAACGTATCTATCCAATACAGCCTTTGTAAGGTTCAACGACGTTAATGCGACATTTACCGCTTTAGAGAACAGTATTACTGTGACCGTACCTAATAATACAGGAACTGCAATCGTCTATGTGGTCGATACCTCTGGAAATACCTATACGGTTCCAGGTAGTTTCCTCTATAAAATCACAACGATTACCGGAATGAGCCCTGAATCTGGTGTCATAAATGACATCATTGAGTTGATCGGAACGAACTTAGAAGATACTTCTTCTATAGAGTTTGGTGGTGAAATTGCCACAGATTTTACAGCTACGTCTACCGCAATTGATGTAACTGTTCCAGACAATACGGGGAGTGTTACTGTTACCGTGATAGATATCTACGGGAACCAAACAGTTGCTCCGATTGAATTTATCTATAACGAAACTGGACCTCCACCTCCACCTCCTGATAAAGTGACTGAACCTCCGCCTACAGACCCGAACATTCCACCTGTGCCTGTGCCTGTACCTGTTCCTGTACCTGTGCCTGTACCTGTGCCTGTACCTGACACTTCTTATATGTCTATGATTTGTTTTCCTTCAGGTACACTCATAAAGAGTGACCAGGGAAATATTCCTATTCAAAAACTTATTAAAGGATATCACACCCTTCACGGTGAAGAGATAATAGCCATCACGGAAACGTATAGTATGGACCGTGTCCTGGTCTGTGTAGAAAAAGATGCGTTGCGTAAGAACTCTCCATACACCCAAACTTTCATCAGTCCTCGTCACAAAATTTATTACAAAGGTAAACTCAAGGCTGCACATCGATTTGTGAACCATATAAAGGGGTTTAAGTTTGTGCCTTACCAAGGAGAAAAACTGTACAATGTTCTGTTGACCGAGTATGGAACCATGAACGTTCAAGGTATGATTTGCGAAACGTTGCATCCTTCCAACCCAATGGCAAGACATTATCGTGGCATGGCAAAAGATATGGTTCAACGTTCATTATGCATCGGCCTGAACCTTATGCATCGGTCTGAACCTTATGCATCGGCCTGAACCTTATGCATCGGTCTGAACCTTATCGCAAAATAGATATAAACACACCACAATAGGTTATAGAACAGCATGTCCCGACCTCTAAAATCGTTTGTAGACGATGTCTTTGATGAGAACCTTACCTGTATTTCTTCACCCACTCGGATGAATAAATACATTCCTGGTATTTTAGACACTCGATTTATGTATGGAAAGGAAAACAAAAAGATGCTCTACCTATGTCATCCTGACAATAAGGAACTTCCTGATTTCTATGTGGCCTATCAAATCCCTCCACAGTTTGAAAAAAAGAAACTCTGTTATTATGTGACCTTTCAATTTAAACATTGGAACCTGCACCAACCCATGGGAACGCTCACTCAGAATTTTGGCTCAATTGATGTATTGGAACATTCATATGAGTATCTCATCTATTGTAAAACCTTACAAGGATCTTTGCAACTCATGCAGAAAGAGGCGTTGAAACGCATCCCTTCTTTCAAGATTGACCTTCCATTCAGAGAAGATCGGGTCCTTACGATTGATGGACCCGAAAGCATCGATTTGGATGACGGGTTTAGTATCGATGCAGATAAAAAAAGTATTTATATCTCTCTTGTACCCTATGTTTTAGAGACCTTGGAGCTGACGGATTGTTTATTGAACCGTGTAGCCAATATTTATTTTCCAGATAAACGCATCAGTATGCTGCATCCAATTGTAGCAAGTTTATGCTCTTTACACAAGGGATGTGAAAGAGCATGTCTCGTGCTAGACCTTTATCACGATGGAAGAAAATCATTTCAGGTGGCAAAGATACGTGTCTCGGATAATTTTCATTACGAAGAAGAACGTCTATTACGAGACAAAGATTACCAAGCCTTGTTACACAATACGTCCTCTCAGGACAGCCATGACCTAGTCACTACTCTGATGAAAGAAATAAATACCTATAGCGGATCTATTCTAAAGAAGGGTATCCATTTAGATATCAAGAAAACACACCAGATATTGGACAACCGATTTCCTGAATATTTTATGAACTATTCTGAATATAGCTATACGGGTGATTATGCACAAGTGAGCTCACCCATACGTAGGCTGGTCGACATTATGAACATGACACAACTATGCATAGAACAAAAATTATATCCATTCCATCCTGAAGTTTGTCTCCGTTTCTACGATAAGCTAGAAGAACTCAATCAATGCATGCGTAAGATAAAGCAGATACAATCCAAAACCAAATGGTTTCATCATCTTTCTACTCATACAACCAATACCTATATTGCAATCGTATATTCCAAAGAAATGTCAAACAAAGCACGTGATGTATGGAAATATACTCTTTATCTACCTTCCATTGGTAACACGTGCAGCATTCATACATCGAATGAATATGAAATTCTATCAGAAATACGTATTAAGCCTTTTCTTTTCATGGATGAGTATAACCTCAAGAAGAAGGTTCGTTTTCAAATAGAATATTTATGACTTCAAAATGTCTAACACTATTTTATATGTTTCCTTACTACGACCGCTACTACCCTTACGGACCTTATGGTCATCACCATCACCCACATCACCATCATCATGGCCATCATGGTCATGGAGGCATTTACAATAACTTAGTTGTCACGGTAGGACCGCAGTATGAACACTACGAACGAGATCATTGTCGTCACCGGTGGGATCGTTAAATGTTCTGGTTCGAATGAATAGAATATTTATCATTATAAAACGTCTAGTGGTATTCTACACATGTACCCGTTCCAGCGAACCCCCCGTTACAATCACAACCATCAATCCGATATTGTCAATAACTTGGTCGTGCATGTCGAATACGAACCTTACTATGATATCAGTGGAAACTGCAGATGCCGCAGTCCGCGTAGCAGAAGCCCTCGTAGCCGAAGCCCGCGTCGGCGATCATAAATACAACGAGTCTTGAGTACATACAAATTTCAACAGTTGTCGAGTACCCATTTTCAACAAGACACTTAGTTCAGGCTTATCCTCGTATGCACGTTCCAGTTCCCTTGCCATGTTCACCAACTTGAGACAAACCTTGATAAAGTCTGCGACAAACAAACCCTTTTCATGTTTAAACGTTTCAATCCATTGAACGCTTTCCATTTCATTCGTGCAATTCTCCATCCACCCAGTCACATACTTGGCCATGTCATACTGTAGTTGTATCTCGCTAGAAGGTAAATCTTTTTTATATTCTTGATCCATGTAATATTGTAGTCTGGATTGTATAAATTGATGTTCCTTGACCAAGAAGTTTGGATGATACGTTTTCAGAGGTTCTTCCACTTTGACATCACAGAAACAAGAGAGTAATCCAAATAAATCTCTACAGGTATACCCTTTAAAATCATTTGTCTCGATACACAACTCCGTCATCACCAGTGGATGTACTTCATGAATACACGAAGCCCTTATCTTCTTATCTTCTACAAATCCGTTGTCCTTTAAAATTTGATCTAAATCATTCATTTTTGTCTCGATATAGGTAGACGCATACCTTTCTTCCTGTTGGATACGTTCAATTTCCTTTTCCATCTCTTGCAATTCTCGGAAGAGTAAATACTGAGACAAAAAATCGGATGTTTCCATCTCTTTACACTGTTTCATGTATTCCTTTTTCTGTTTTGCCGGAAGCATCTCCATTTTATTGAGCTTACTTTGATACAATAGACATTCGTCTTTTTGATTAAGATAAGTTCGTTTTTTGTGATATTGAATGAGTTGATCTTCTAGGGATATCCGACAAGACATCTCCATACGTTCAATATCGACCTTCATTAAACTCTGATGTGCAATTTTCTTGGCTGCATCTAGATCTTTTTCTTTAAGTAACAAAGCATAATTCATCTTAAATTTTGATTTGATTACCTTGGGAGGTGTCACAAACAATTTTACCAAAGAGCTTGTGTCAGGGGGGTCATAAAGATTTGATACCAATACCACATGACCCACCGTGTCAATTCCTCGTCGTCCAGCACGTCCTGACATTTGAGTAAACTCATGTGGATGAAGTAGACGCATCCCATGTCCATCATGTTTATACAAACTGGTAAAACAGACCGTCTTGGTAGGCATGTTTAATCCAATCGAAAAGGTCTCAGTTGCAAACAACACAGCAATGTATTTTTGTTCATATAATATTTCTATCATCTCTCGAAAAATGGGTAACATTCCCGCATGATGTACGCCAATCCCTTTCTTTAAAAGGGATATGTAAAAGGTATACTCTGGCAATAGCATGTATTCTTTCCAGTTCTCTAATCTGGAGACGAGTAGTTGCTTGCAGATGGGTTCAATCTGAAAATCGATTTCTCCTGGGTCAAAGAGAGGCACTTGAATTTCCTTGGCCATCTCTTCCAACTTCTTCCGAGAAAAGACAAAGAAGAGACAAGGAAACTGTTCACGTTCACGCAGTTTTTCGCACAACTGATTGAGTACAAATTTCCTAGACACATCTCCTATCCATTTATTCATTCGTTTGTTTTTTTCCATATTGATTTCATATAGTTTTTCTTGTTTCAGTAGATCAAATGTATCGACGACTGCATTCACTTCTTTACGTTGTTTCGGATCCTTGAGATTGTCTATTTTTTTGGTGGGAGCCGTAAAGAAGGTGGTATATATCAGTGGAACGATACGCTTGTCTGTACTACAAATCACCACTTTACGTTGGGTAATCTTTTCTACCCAACCAGCAAATCCTTCTTTGTCTCCGATAGTGGCAGACAGCATGACCATCTGAACTGTTTTAGGAAGTCGGATGATCGTATTCTCCCATACGGTACCGCGTTCTTCGTCATCAATGTAATGCACTTCGTCAAAGACAACACATCCCAAGTCATTTAATTCAAAGTCTAAATGACTTGCTTCTGGTTGCATCAGCTTGTTTTGTAAGATCTCAGTGGTCATGATCAAGATTGATGCATCAGGATTTTGTTTGTTGTCTCCTGTAAAAATACCCACCTGTAATTCAGGAAACTTTTTTGTAAATTCATTGTATTTTTGATTACTCAATGCCTTAATGGGAGCGGTATAAATGACACGTTTTCCTTGGTCTGTAAAAAAACGGATTGCATGTTCTGCCGGTAATGTCTTTCCAGACCCAGTGTGTGCCGTAACCAGCACATGGTGTCCTTGTTCGATGCTATCCACTGCAAGCTTTTGGAAGTCACTTAAAATCATGATATATAAATATACAAGCTCCCTTTATATGTTAAACATTGGACACTATAGATTGGTAAGGCAAATCACTCAAACAGATTTCTCAGCAATCTATGAAGCAGTGCATGTATTAAAAGAAGTGGTGGTGATTTTAAAACAGAGCAAGGATGCACGAACCAATCGAATGCTACAGAATGAATTGAAATTGTATACCTATCTTCGAGGATCTGTACCACTTCCAAGGTTAAAGGCGTCCGGGCTTATTGGAGATAAAATGTATTTGGTCTTTGAGAAAATGGACCGCACATTAGACAAGTGGAAAGAGACCGTATCTATAAAAGAACTGTTTTTGTTGCTGTATGCCTTGCACGAAAAAGGAATTGTCCATCGAGACTTGAAACCTGATAATTTCATCTTTGGACATAATAAGAAATGTTATTTATTGGATTTAGGACTGGCAACGGTGCAGTCCAATCGAAAAGTCAAGGGGTTTGTGGGTAATCGTCGTTATGCGAGTTATACCTGTTTTGAAGATGAATATGAGTATCGTTTTGCAGATGATGTTTTGTCTCTGGTTTACATCCTTTTGGAAATAAAATATGGATGTTTACCGTGGGACAAGCTACGAACGCCACGAAAAGATATAGAACTTGTGGTATTTTACCCAAAAGACACTCTGTGTAGGGTGGAACATTTATGTCGAGAAACGGTTCCTTTTAAAGAGTTCTACCATAGATTGTTTCAGTTGTTGGATACCAAAGTCTAGGTCTAATACGACACAAGAAACGACTCGTATAAATTCACTTTATAAGAACTCCCTTCGACCTTGACAATGTCACCCGAAGACAACTCATCACATCCAGGACTTTGTGTACAGAGACGATTGTTGTATTCAATTGGAAGCTTGATCCCTTGTTCTAATGTATAATATGTCCATTTGTCTCGACGGTTCAACATCCGACCGAATAGCGGAAGCCGGTCACGACCAGTGGCGGTTAAATAGCCGAGTTGACGATACTCTATTTCACGATATCTTATAGGAGGTGCATAGACATTTTTTAGAGTGTCTGTATAATCTTGTGCAACCACTACCTGAATTTCAGAAGGAATATGTTGTATTGGACACTCATGTATAGGAACTGATTTCCATGTAGGAACCACATAGAGTATCAACAAGAAAATACATAATCCTAAAAGAATAAGATACATGTTCATATTGTTTGTTTTACTTGTTTTCGCCATTATAATAAGCATATTATTTTATGTTTTTTTCAAATAAGTAGGTTCTTGTGTTTCTATCCTGGATCAAGTTCTGGAATAGACAGTGGTCATACGCAATGTAAAAGAAAAATCACTATCATTCATTAATAGCGTACGACTATGTTCATCCACCAGTCTTATACTGAGTTTGCTAATGTTTACAGGTCCATAATAAAATCGTGGTTCTGCATACACACTAAAATCGTTCTGGGATTGAATGGTGAATGTTGAACCTTTTAAAGAAATACGTGCAATGATATTATCTGGAAGTAGACCGTATTTAGAGGCTGAGATAAAGTTGACGTTATTGCTCTTGTTGTAATCATCCACAATCAAGAAAATATATTGAGGACCTAGGATATTCAAGATAGACTCGCTCGTGTATGATAAATGTGTGGTATAAAGGTTATTGCGAAATCCTAACATCCATCCAAACCGTTGTTCTAAATGGATATTACTTTTTTTATCGTAAAATGCAATCTCCGTATCAAGTGACACCAGCTTGGATGTAAACTGATTGATTAGAGGAGGTGCTTTAAAATTCAATTCAAGGTAGACAAAATCATGTTGTGTATTATTTTTTTTCTTAAAAGTTACTTTACCTGTTCCATTACCAATATTTGCAGTGTTGTTACTGTCCAAGTCAAATTCAAAATTGAACATGCTGAATACGATAGAGCCGAGAAGTGCTGTATTCATAATGTCCAAAGCCTTTTGATAATAATAGTTTCCTTCAGGGATATACATGAAAAAATAAAATGCATCATTTGTACTATCCACTCCCTTTATCCAAAAATAATTATTTTCGTGTTCGTGATTGAGTGGATAATGAGAACAAGGTAACTCCAAATCACATAGCGTCATTTCAATGACATTATTAATCGGATACGGTAGATCAATGGTAAATTCACTCGACATGCTTAATGTGTAATTTTCACGAAACCGACTGTCGATGTTCAATAACTTGGAAACCGTTTTACGATTGATCGGATTGCCTGAACCCGAATTTCGTTCAAAGAGACCACCATTCAAATTAATAGGCTTGGCTTCTTTGATATTCATAAACGGAATGTATTCATCTTCATAGTTGAGAAGCGTTTTTTGAATGGTAGATAGAGTGCTATCATTTTCATAGCCTAGTAATTGATGTTTCACGCTAGTAAAAAACTTTACCAGTTCAGGTTTTTTTAGGGCTTCAAAATGTTTCATGTATTCATCGCATTTTGCCTCTATTTGTGTTTTCAAAACTTCAGTAGTCATCGATTGCTCTACATGAATATCAAGTAAAGAAAAGAGTTCATCGATATGATAGGTTGTAATATCCGTGTTTAATTTCTCCATGAGTATAGTATAAAAATAAAGTTTATATATCTTTATAAGTGTTTATGGAGTATGAACATAAAATACGAAAGAAGGTAAACGACCTGTTGGGCCGTTTCAATGGATACAGTCAAGAAGAACTTTATAAGAACCTTTGCAAGTTTGAGACAAAAAATGAACCTCATCAAGATTTATATCAAGGCATTTTACAAGATTTTTTCAAACTACATTTCTTTTATTCACTCTCACCTGGATCTTATCTTTGTTACAATGAACACCATTACAAACCTGTACGAGAAGATGAACTCATTTATACCCTGTTACAACATTTACAAAAATACAACCTACCCACTGACATCAAATATCGTTTAAAATACAAGATACATCAAAAAATAAAAGAAACGACCATTTCAAAAACAATTCCTCATACCCATACCATTCAAAACATTTTATCTTTCTTATCTCCTAACCTATTCAACGATAAGAATTATGCAAAATATTTTCTCATTACACTTGGAGACATTTTGTTGAAAAAGACGCCACGTTTCTATTTTATGGACCCTTCCATGAAGCCTTTTATACGCCAACTGAACCAATTAGTGGATCGCTATTTTCAAAACATTCAGTTGGGAAATTATTACAAATACAAATACCAACAACACGATATCGATTTGTCTCGGGTGATACGTACCAATTTGTTTAACATTGAGTTTGTTGCACACAGAGATCAACTCTTTATGGACATGATTTGTCTTGCCTATCACTACTCCGAGAGATATGAATGTGGGGATGCATTCTTGGAACAAGCATTGAATGAGCCACTACAGGATCAAGTTCTATGGATTGGACGCAATACGAAGGAAATGACGCTAGAAGCTTTTTCGAGGGATTATTTATGCGTAAAAGAAGGGGTAGACATTCACGAAAAAGACATGCTGTTCTTGTGGAAGGTTTATCGTAAAGAAAAGAGAATGATCCATTTGTGTCAGAACAAACGGGACATTTTAGATACATTAGGGAAACAGTTTATCTATCAAGAACCTTACTTCAAGCAGGTCTACAGTATGTTTTTACCTCATGTCGAAAAGTTTAATCACTTTTGGAAAGAATATATGGTGGAAGATGCGACAGAGAAATACTTGGAAGTGACCGAATTATTACAACTTTTTATGGAACAATCCCGAACAAAAACTGGATTAAACGAGAAAACATTATCCTATGTATTGCAGCACTATTATCCGATGTTGGAATGGTCTGAGAACAAATACATCCATCAATGGAAATGCACTTTATGGGATAAGAAAAAGGATATTCGTCCTTTCTTAAAGAAAGAGGGAATGGATGTACATGCCAAATACGAAGATTACCTTAAGCATTTTAAAAAGAGACCTGTCAACAAGAATTATTTCTTGTATCATGCAGACAATACCTCATAAAGAATAACTTTACATGGATACCTGACATACCTTTTTCGTTTTCTTAGGCGGCTTGATGGTCGAACGTCCTTGTTGATAGGCCTGAAAGGTGTCAAATTCTTCCACCTTGAAAAACTTGCTTTGATAATATTGTAGTCGTTTCTTATACTGAGACAAAAACATGTCTTGTTCATCCACAAAATCGACGACCAACGGTTTGTGTTCTTTGCTTCTTAAGATACGTCCCACGCTTTGACAAATGTCCGATTTAGGGGTTACCATAAAAAGAGTAGTCAATGTTTTAATGTCCAATCCTTCCGATGCCATGGCATAGGTACCCAAAATAATTTTTTTGGTCTCTGACTCCTTGAGTGCAGCTTCTTTCATGCCTCCTAAATAATAACCTACGCTTGGTTCAAAGTTTTGTACACCTTCAAAGAGATGTGCCAACAAAGACTTGGTATGGGCAAGGATCATGATTTGTTGGTCGGGTTGTTTTCGTAGTTCTTCCTGGACGACTTCTAATAATAGGGAAGTGCGACTTGGATGGTCCAGCTTGGTCACGAGACAAGAATAGAGCGGACTTCCTTTAAAATCTGTTTTTACCCCATCAAACAAAGCATCATTCTGTAGGAATAGGGTCTTGACATGTACCTCGGTCGTCAAGTCCGTCTTTTCTTTGTGTACCACTGGACCTATAAAATATTTAAATACCTTGGTCAGTCCATCTTTACGAGTCATCGTTCCACTTAGTCCCAATGTATAGGGGGTCACAATCTTTGTCATTACTTTTGAAAAGACTTCTGCACTCAAGTGATGACATTCATCAAACACAGATAGACCAAAACTATCCCACATCTCTTCCGGATAGACCTTCGAGGAAAGCGACTGTAACATACCCAAGACGATATCTTTTCCATCAATGTCGATACAATCTCCCTGAATTTTTCCTACTTTGGCAGAAGGCAAAAAAGTATGAATGCGTTCTTCCCATTGGTTCATTAAAAAACTTTTGTGTACGACCACCAATGTTTTACGTTTGAGTTGACTGATGATGTTGAGCGCCATCACAGTCTTTCCTTTTCCGGGTTCTACGTCTAACAGCCCGCCACCACTTTTGCCCACATGAGACAAATAGGTATCGATAATACCAACTTGATATGGAAAAAGAGACCCGGTAAAGGGTACATCAATCAATTGACCAGACGACAAGGTCATGTTCACTTGTCCCAATTCTTCTATTCCATAATACCTAGGTAAATAGAACTTACGTTCAGATTCAAGGTAAATAGGATAACTTGGTTCTTGACCATGCATTGTAAAGGGTTTGACTGTCAATTCATCACGAATTTTAGAGATTTGTGATGAAGTGATGTCCTTTTTAAAGACAGTATAACCTTTCTTGCCTAGATAGGCCATACCTAGATTACAGGATTGTCTTTATATTTTCTATACGTATAGTATTATGAAACCAAAAGTAAATCCCTTACTGAACCTAGATAATGCTGTTGGGTTTATCCTGGCTTGTCTCATCCTGTTGCAAGTTGAACCTCCACTGTGGTGGATCAATCAACTCAATCAACCTCTCTCGATTATCGTTCTTCTAGGGGTCACCCTCTTTTTATTCATTACAATGAACCCAGTGGTCGGATTACTCTTTATGATTTATATCTATGAACTTCTGAGACAAACCATGTCGGTAGACCAGGTAAGGAACAATGAATTGGCACGAATGAATGCACCTACTCCCATGAGCGTAGAAGAGTATGTCATCGAAAAGTCTGATTACTCGAGAATAAAAAACCAGAACGAGAACAAGGATAGCGATGTGGAACCGATCCTTGAAAAACTCTTAACGAAGTAGGCCCTTAACGAAGTAGGCCCTTAACGAAGTAGGCCCTTAACGAAGTAGACGCTTACTTGGCAACTTTCTTTTGAATTTCCTTCAACAAAGGCATAATTTCTTCTTCTACATCGTCGCTGGATGACTTGAACATCTTCTTTATGCTAAAAATAAGAAATACCATCAAAGCCAGAAACACTAGAAATAAAATATAATGAGTACTTTTCTCTAGATAAGACGTGGTTTGATCAATAAGATCTGTTGCATAATTAAGCCCTTGAATATTGGGCATAGGGATCACAGGTAGTCCGTCGACCCCCTTCAAGGTAGGCATCTGTTTCAGAAAAGTCTTTTTATCTTCATTGACCAACTCTACCGGCATACAGTCAATGTAAATGTTTTCTTCCATCCCAAGCGTGATGCGTTTCATGTCAGGCGGTGTCACTGATCCATAAAGAACAAATGTCTTGTTCGTAGTCTTTTTATTATATTCTATTTTAGGTGAAATTAGTGCAACCAAAGCAGAGTCCAAGATAAGGGACGACGAATCAAAGAAGATGATAACATTCTTTTTATCATCTACAAGTTCGTAATAATTATAAGGTGTTTTTGGTATCATTTTGTTTAAATCAATGTTTGTACCGGTTATTGTGGTCTTGTCACTATTTAGTGCATTGACCATCACTTTGTTCATCTTTTCAAATAGATTAAATTGTACAATACATGTTTCCATGGTTTGTACCTCAAAAGGAATATACAAGAAAATGGTTTGTTTCACGTTATTCTCTGTAACGGACCCTTTGATGATGAAAGAATTACGTGTTGGATTAATTAAATCAGTTATAGAGAATGTTGGACAAAAAGGACATAAATAAAGGGTCTCTAATGTGTACGTTTGTGTACGCCTGTTACGAGTAAAAGCAAAAGAGTGTTCATTAAACTTACCCTGTAAAAAGAATTGTATTCCATTTACATCAGGTAGGAAAGGTATTTCTTTCTGTAAAAATGTGAACCCGTTGATCGGTTCGAAAAAGAAGGATAAATTAGTAGTATCTTCTGTCACAATGGTTGTATCAGCGGGTGTAAACACCACAGGAAAATCCGACATCTACTATTATAATTATATATTTTTACTGTAATGGCATCCAAAAAGGAAAAGATATTAGAAAATATCTTTATCGACCATGCTCATCTTTTTGTGAGTTTAGAAACATTGAAACGCCTCGACAAGGAGCTCAAGCCTGACGGAAATATTATGTACGAAGGAAAGCAAAACCTGCCTTATGATTCAATCGTATATTTATTAGGAGAGCACATGAAACAAGCTAAGGAGCAGGCAATTGTTTCTTTGAATCTTTGAGATGAAGTTCTTTGAGAGCATTGAGTTTTATACGGGTCTCTTCCTCGATACGATTAATGTCGTTCAAGTTTTTCTCCAAATTCTTAAACGTTGTTTCAAAACTATCCTCCTTAGGAGGTTCCTTGTCTTCAGGAATTTTCTTAGACCCTGGTGTCGGTTCCTCGGGTTGGGTAAGTCCCTCCTTCATACTCTGACGCAAGAGTACAAGGACCAACATGGAAAACAAGGAACTCCCTAAGACCACAATCATGTTTTTACTAATGAGGAAGAATAATAGAAACAACAAGTAAAAAACAATCAAGCTAGAGGTATCTTCTTTATAAAAAAAGGTAGATACAGTGATGAGATAAAGTAAAAACAAAAAATAAAGTAAGGGTCTACTCTCCGTCCAATCATTCATTGCCCTCTTCATTGCACTCTTCATTACTATAGAGCAATAAAAAAATTGAAGACTCTAGAATGGAAGGATTGACCTTATCCAAAGATGGAAGTGGCTATCACCGAACCCCATTTTCATGGCTTGCATGGAGGACAAGTCAGCACACCTCAATTTATGACTGTTTATACTTATTCTTTAGAAGAATTTTACAATATGGACTGGCAAGATGAATATAAAATGGTACACCATACAATACGTAAAAAAGTAGACCGGATGGCGATGGAGCATGACTGTATACGTGGATACAGAGAACAAATGAACCTTGGTCGGTTGGTCCAGTTAAACCTTGTTAAAACATATGAAGATGTGCATGGAGTGATGTTCTCTGTATTGTTTACTTATCGTATCAATCTATTCAAGCGTCAGTGGAGAAAGGTTCATGCATTACCTCGTCAGTTGTAAGATAGATTTTTATTTTATCCAAGTCTTCTAAGACAATAGGATCTTGTACAGATAAGCTCTTTAAATAGTCACGCAATCGAAGAATAGACGGATGTTCATTTTTTTTGTAATATTCCTGAATGACTTCTAGACACTTTTCTTTCTCTTTTTCAATACACAATTCGAGAGCATAGTCAATGTTTGCCATAAAATACCTTAGATAAAAAGGTATCTCTTATAACTTACATTCCAATAAATAGAATTTAAAAATATTGGACTATGATATAAAGATGTCCAAGGCCCTGGTCGAACCGTTGCTATCTGAAGATACGTCACGTTATGTCATGTTCCCTGTGTCCGACCAGACCATATGGAAACTTTATAAAAAACAGGTGGACTGTTTCTGGAGACCCGAAGAAATTGATACGTCTAAGGATCTCACCCAATGGGAATCTCTCACAACGGATGAACAGTTCTTTATCAAGATGATCCTGGCATTTTTTGCGGGTAGTGATGGGATTGTATTAGAGAACCTTGCATCGCGTTTCATGATGGACGTACAATTGCCCGAGGCAAGAGCATTTTATGGGTTTCAGATTGCTATGGAAAATATCCATTCTGAGACTTACAGTATATTGATTGATAGTTATATTAAGGACAATGTCGAAAAAGACAAATTGTTCCATGCCATTGAACACTTTCCATGCATTGAGAAAAAAGCAAAGTGGGCCATTAAATGGATTCAAGACAAGAGAAGTTGTTTTGCCACCCGTTTAATTGCCTTTGCTTGCATCGAAGGTATCTTTTTCTCGGGTGCGTTCTGTTCTATTTACTGGCTGAAAAAGAGAGGACTGATGCCAGGCCTTACTTTCTCGAATGAGCTGATTTCAAGAGACGAGGCATTGCATACCGAGTTTGCTATTTATTTGTTTAGCAAGTTGGAGAAAAAGATCCCTAAAAAGAAAATCCGTGATATCATTCAAGAGGCAGTGACAATCGAAAAAGAGTTTATTACCGAAGCACTTCCATGCAGACTGATTGGCATGAATTCTGAATTGATGAACCAGTACATTGAGTTTGTGGCGGACCGTCTGTTGTTACAGCTTGGATGTGAAACCTTTTACAAAACAACCAATCCATTTGATTTTATGGAAATGATTAGTCTAGAACAGAAAACCAACTTCTTTGAGTCTCGGGTTTCTTCTTATGCCTTGGCTGAAAAATCTGGAAAGGAAACTGCATTTGACCTATCCGAGGTTGAGTTTTAATACCCTTTCCGCACTATCCAATGCTCCCTCGACCCATCCTTGTATACCGGAATAGGCTTCACCACAAAAAAAGAGACCTGGTGATAAGTGACCTATTTCTCTTTGTACATGGTCAGAATTCGATCCTTTTTTCCATGCATGATATCCAACGTCCCATAAATATGCCTCTATCCATTCGGGGTCAGGAATAGATAAAAAAGGAAACAACGTTTTTAGTTCTTCTTTTATCTTTGTCTCCATTTCTTTCTTGGGTAGAGTTCGCCCGTTTCTTGTAAAGGCTTCTATTTTTTCGGTATATGCTATCATCACGATACCATCTCGGATAGGTATAATATGGCCAGATTCAAATGTTGTGGTCATGTGAGGCAGTCCTTCAAACCATACAGGATGTGGATATTTTGCATAAATACGTATCAATGGAATGGTAGTGACTGTTTTGAAAATAGGCACATGAAAAAAAGGAATAGTCCGAAGAGCTTGTGCAGGAAGGGCGACAATCACTTTTTTTGTATTATACTCATCTATCTGATAAGTACATGCATCATACGATATATTTTTTACGGTATGATTAAATTTGATTGTGGCACGAGACTCTTCGCTCATCAGACGTATCATCTCCCCGAACCCTTCACGAACTACTAAAAATCCTCCTTTCTTCTCTCTACGAAACATAGATATGGCATCATAGGCGTTCATTTGAAAGTCGCCTGCATATCCACGGGCTTCTTGTAAACGTTCTGTATCCTCTTTTCCAATAATAGAAAGACAATGTTCGTGAAATGTATATTGTCTCATCTCTTCGGTGAGAGATTTAGTAGTCTTTCGTATCATGTCTTCAATGTAAAGATCAACGTGGGGTACATATCCATCCGTAGAATTAATGTGGTCTATTCGCTTTGACAAGGGAATAGTATTTAAATGAAACCGTTTCAACAATGATAGTAGATGTTTATGAGACGAGTGTAGACGTCCGGCTCCAATCTCATATTGTGGATTTTGATGCGTGTGTATACGACCTCCTAATCGGTCGCTCTTTTCCAAAAGTAACACCTTGAATGTCTTGGATAATTCCATCGCACAATATAGTCCAGATACACCGCCTCCAATCACAATAAAATCATACATAACTTGCATTTTATTCATATAAATAAACATTTAAAAAATATACTTAATGACTGTTTAGGATGGAAACGGTCAACAAGCCGATTTTGCTGATCAAGACTGTACAGATCGCTCCCTTTCGTACATTGATGACTGCACTCAAGGACATTTTAATCGAGACAAACATTACCTTTCAGAAGGATGGAATGCGTATTGTAAACATGGATAAGTCGCACACGGTCTTAGTTCATTTACATTTACTGAGTGGGAACTTTGAATATTATGAATGCAACAAAGATAAAATTATCATCGGTGTAAATGTCTTTAATTTGTTTAAATTGATTAGCACTGTAGATACAGAGGATACACTTTCTATCTACATTGAGGATGACGATTACAATGAAGGAATTGTCGAAAATCTTGTGTTGAAGTTTGAAAATAAACAAAAGGAACAATGCAAAATCCAGAAACTGAAACTGATTGAACCTGAGCAGGAAGAGTTGGCTATTCCAGATGTAAAATTTTCATCGATTATCAACTTGCCTTCCTCTGATTTCCAAAAGATTATTCGAGACTTGAACTCCATTTCAGACAAGCTAGAGATCAAATCAGTGAAGAGCCAGCTTATTTTCAAGTGCTCTGGTAGTTATGCAGACGTAGAGATCATTCGTAGCGAGTCAGATGGAATGAACTTTGTTCAAAAAAACAACAAGGTCATTCAAGGCGAATTCTCTCTAAAAAATCTTAATTACTTTATCAAATGTACCAACCTTTGCAATCAAATCCAGCTGTTTATGGAGAACGATCTTCCATTGATTATCAAGTACAATGTGGCATCTCTAGGAGAAATCAAGTTGGGTCTGGCTCCTTTGCCGTCTCATGCATAAGGATACGGACACATAAGGATTTTATTCCTTTCCATGTTGTTTAAAGAGACATGTTTTCTTGTCTAGTCCGTCTATATCGATAAAGACATTAGGGTTTACATACTTGCATGTCTTCATCCATATTTTCAGAATACAGAAAGATTTTTTCGGAGACAAACTAATCCCTGTAATATGATCATTCACATCTTTGTCCTTGCTAATGGTTCCTCCAATTAGCAAAAAGAGCATTTTTTTCCATAAAGGTTCAATTTGTTTGTTGGATATTTTAAAGGAGAACCCGCCCCCTTGACAATTGTGTTCATCTTCCCACATGGGTTTAATTTTTCCTTTCATGAAAAAGAATAACGTTTTTTTCATGAGTTCGAAATTCATTTCACGTGAAATGAGTATCAGATCTTTCAGGGTTTCCAACTTTAAAACTGGATAATAACTCTCTATACCCCACTCGCTAGAACTCTGCAAATGAATATAAAACATCCAATCGATGTCTAACTTATATTCATTTGGGTCCATCCTTGTATACACTATTGATTATTTTTAGATTATTTTTAAATGAATTATTGTACGAGGAATTGTTTCATTTTTGGAGAGGGGTCCATGCCAAATACAAAGAATATGATGAGTGTCATATAACTATAAATAATGATGGGCATAAACACCAGGATCCATGCTAACAAATGTAGTTTGACGATGCATAATAATTCTAACAAACAAATCATCACAATGACCAATACAGCCTTTAAGAGTGCCAAAGAATAGTGATTGTCATATAATTCTAAACTAAGGTGTGCAACAGCAAAAACGATAAACACGACCGTGGGGGTACATAGATTATCCAATAACATTATATATATTTAAAATTATATATTTAAAAATAACTCAACTCTATCCGTTATAGATGGAGTTGAATGAAATCGCTGAAGAAATTGCTATTCTGTTACGAAATACCAATTATACTCGCGAGGTATGCATCGAAAAACTGCAAATACATGGTAATGTAGAAGCCGTGATCAAAGATTATCTAGGTATCCGTGTAGAGAAACAATCGACGGTCTCCGTTAACCAAGGCATTTATACATCCATACGAAATTTCTTGGACGGTAACCAGGACAAGTAGGTAATTTTTAGAAAAAAAACATTTTTCGTGGATGTGGTCGTGGTCTAAGGGTCGGGGGTGGTTCGGTAGAACGATATGGACCATTGATCAAGTTCGTCTTGATCACGGATTTGTCTCGGTAATCATAGCTACATACAAAATGATCCACTTCTAACATCTCTCGTTTGGTCATAGTGACATCCTTCATGGTATCTAGTCCGTCGATAACGGTTGATCCCTTATATTGTCGATAAATATCTTGTGAAACGGTGCGTTCATTATCATGTATGAGATGTAGTATACTCGTGTCTCCAAATTTATAAAACTGTTCACGGTTCACTGTAATCCCTTTATTTATAGCACGTTGATAGAGGATGGTATCTTCCCACCCCCAATACCACAAGGATGGGAACCCATTCATCGCCTCAAAGTCAGAACCACGAATGGCTACAATTCCACCCAAGGCAAAGTCAAACCCATAATAATGTTTAATCTCGTTAGGCTTAATGTCATACGTAAGCATATTCTTCTTATAAGGAACGGTATCTATGTCGTTGAAAATATAAATGAGGTCCTTGTATTGTTCGGGGTATTTATCCTTACAGTACAAAAATCCGCAGTTTTTCATACCTCCCCGGTTAAAGGGTAAATCATTCTTTTGCAAGCAAAAAACTACCTCATAGGTAGAAGGATCATAATCCTCTAACAAATATTTCATGTAATTTTGAAAAAAGAATTTGTGATGCTCTCTGTCACGGTAGGGTATCACAAATATGTATTGTAACATTATAAAGACGAGATATATTTTTTAAGTAGATGAGGGGGTATTAATTTCGTTTCCTGCAATTCCAGTTTCTTGAAACACTTATTGATAGTGACTTCGCTAATCTTGCTAATGGTCGTAATCATCTTTTTCGTAATACTCAAATTGCATTTTTGACAAACGAAATACACGATACCGGCTGATATGGAATGCGGTGTATTCTCAGGTATAAGCTTAGTCTTTTCAACAATATTCGCGATGAAGAGACAAAGCGTGGTCAGTTCTTGATTGATCGACAATTTGCTGCAGAACCGATTGATGAAAGACGTTGGCGTTGTATTGTGTAACACCGTTTTGATTTCCTCGTCTCGCTCGATATCATTTAAAATACTTAACGCATTTTTACAACCACGGGTCGCACTGGTATTGTCAAGTTTAAATATTTCGGCAATTTCTTTCGAGGTCCGGGGATGTTCGTTGATACTACAAGAAATGTAGATGGACGACGCTAATATCCCGTCGCGATTGACGCCTCTATAGGTTTTTACCTGTGAAATCTTGTTATAATATCTTATCGCATCATCGATGATGATTTTGGGCATACCCGCATTGGTGGCGAGTACATTGATTGCCTGGAAATCATCGTATTTGGATTTCTCCTTGTAAGGCATAGACTGCCATTCCGTATAACGTCTTACCTTTCGCATTTCATAACTAGATCCTTGTCTACAAATAATCTTACACCCAAAAGAAGACTCAACCAACAATGGGTTCACTGGCATCCCACATCGAGTAGGGTCGGTCGTATTGATATCGTCCGCCCCATAAAATCTCCATTCCGCGCCAAAATCCACAATGTCTTTGTATATTTTTCCACATGCTTTGTTTGAACAACATTTAAACCCTTCATCTGAAATAAACAAGACCTGACTACATCTTTCACAAATATCTTCTGCAGTATAAATGCAATCCAATTCCTCTTTCTCTGGAACATTTTCAAACATTTTCCACATATCGTCTCGAATGGTCTTGTGATTTTTCATGGTCTTCATGGTTATACTCAACTAATCTAAGCGTAACATTCAATTTTTATTTTGTTTCGTTATAATAAATGGGTAATTTTAATTTATATTCAAAGAGAACCGAAACGGAAGAACCTGTCCCACTCGATCAATCTTTTTCAAGTCATGTGAATGATATTGCGATACATTACATTCTAAAGCAAAATGTGATCGATCTCTTACGATTAACCGATAAAGAATATTCAGACAATCTAATCGTTCTGGTTTCGAGTATATTTGACAAAAATTTAACCCATGAGGAAATAGGTTTATTGAATAGCCATATTGAGTCGGAAACCGTACAAGAGGCTATTTTGGACCTCATCCCTTCTAATGAAACTGCTAAAAAAAAGATGCTGCTAAATATTTCAAAGTATTACATCAAGATCATGATGATATATAGTGCAATTGTGTCGACTTTGGATCCTCAGTACATGTATGAAGATGAAAAGGGTGAAAAACAAGTGTTTTACCTAAAAGATGTACAACAGCTGAAAAAGATACCCAAAGGAGTGAGCCCCGTATTACAGCAACTGACCAATCCGATGAACCTTTGCAAACGACGCGTAACAATACTGAAAAATAAATTGGATGATACAGAGGATGATGTCTATATCCTTAATCCAGGCGAAAAAGTATGTGCTACCGAAGGTAAGAAAACCCTAAATGATGAAGTCGGTATCAAAGAATTGGATCTCTTGTATTATGATGTCTTTGATTACGGTCAAAAGACGTGGAAATCCAGAAGTCCGGAAATGGATGTAAAATACAACAATGATTTGACCCTGTTTTATCAGACCTTTACCGGTATGGAAGAACGTCCAAAAAATGTGAAAAGTTTTAAGGATATTGAGTTACTTGATTTTCGTTCCCTATCGTATTGCACCGACCCATTGTTTACAAAAGAGTTTACCGTACCTAAGACTAATCCTTACATAAAACGATATGTCGAAGAAATTAAACGAATAGAAGAAGAGACAAAGCTATACCGAGAAACACTAAATGAACAATTGAATGTTCTCTTCACGACGAATACGAAGAACGAAGAAACCATGTACAGCATCAATCCAAAGTTGACGATGAAAAAAATTCTTGAAACGGAGGAAGAGACAAGGGAAATCATACGTGCCTTGTATACCGATTGTGAGAGACGGTTCGTGAATGCATTAATCCTCTTTGAGAAAATATATGATGAACAGACCAAGGACCTAAAACAACAACAATACAACCAATTTCAAAAAGGGAATATCGTAAATACAAATAGAAATCAGATCAGTCGACCGGAGGAACCTGACATAGAAGAAGAGCCTCTGTATAACAGTGCACTCTATGTGAATAAACCCGTGCCTTTACCAGATCATTATGGAGAACCCGCAAAGGAACCCGTCCAAGATGCAGTTTTACCTCCAAGTTTACCGCCTACTTTACCGCCTACAAATTTACCCCCCAGTTTACCGCAGCCAAGTTTACCGCAGCCCAGTTTACCGGAGACAAATTTATCCAATAGAAACGCACAATTCAATTTAGATACACCTATATCCAATACAAATATGTCGAGTAAACCGGGTGAAGTTATGCCAGAAAAGTCTTCATGGTATTCGGGTATTACGGATAGCATTAGTCGATTTAGTGCAACACCTTCTTTTATGTCTAAGGACCCGTCAGATAATAAAATCCCTCAAGAGATAATGACAGATAAGAATACATTTGGTCTACCGGTGGAGACGGACATGTTTGGTTTTACAAAAGAACCTGTTCCTGAGCCAGTTCCTGAGCCAGTTCCTGTTGAAAAAGACATGTTTGGGTTTACAAAACAGACTGTTCCTGAGCCAGTTCCTGTTGAAAAAGACATGTTTGGGTTTACAAAAGAACCTGTCCAAATACAAGCAACCAATCAACCCTATCAAACTACCAATACAAATAAAAAAGATACAAACATTGTATTGAAACCACTCAATCTTCAACCTGTCAACAAACCCGAAAATATACCCCAATATAATGATGATATCTTTTATAATAAGGCTCCAATACAATCACCTAACAATGTGAAGCCGATGAATATGCTCTACAATAATCAGATGCCCGAGAATCGTAGACCTATAAAAAGAGAAAAACCTGAACGAAATAATCCAAATGCAAAAAGAAACATGTTTGGTCAATACGACGATGAGTGAAAAGGATCGGCCTTTGAATAGTCGACGATATACCCAATGTCTTCTAAAAATCCCAATGTGATACGACTTAAAGAAACCAATGAATTTATCCATCCTGTCATGAGTTCATCCTGTAATCCTGGATGAAGTTTGTCTCCAATCTTTCTATTCGTGTCTTTTTCGGGATGAGAGTCTTGTGTACCGTCTCCTCCATCATCTTCCAAAGGAATGCCTACCAACTCACTCTTTGGATAATAGGATTTATATTCACGTAATGCACTTTCTCCTGTATAATAATACTTCTCTTTGTTATCCTCATAATAAAGCGTCAAAGGAGATTTTGGTAAATCCCATATGGTTCCTATTCCTAAAACATGACCCACCTCGTGTAACAATACCGCATACAACTGTTCCTCTTTTAAGTAACCATAGAGATAGGTTGTATTGAGTACAATTGAACCAACCATAGGAAAGGTATTACCAAAGGTATGTTCGCCAAGGTATAAAAACTTAGTGACTAATGTAGAAGCAAGAACATTTTTTTCAAGAGGTTGGGTAGAAACATGTAAAGCAATTCGATAAGCTTTACATCTTTTACTTGGACGAACTACTTCATCCCAACGTGCCAATACCCTTTCTAAGATGGGTTTAATTCCTTCTTCATCCGATACATAGTTAAACATTGACACCATTACTGTAGTCGTTTATTCTTTCTTTTACAAAAGTTTAGATTGAGTTAACTTTTGACAAATCGACCAGTAGGCTTGTAGCTTTGCACCGTTTTTGTTTTCAGGACAGGTCGCTCATTTGCATCGGTACGCAGGTCAAGTTTAAGCTGTTCAGATCTGTTGTCTAAAGGTTTCTCAAACTGACCAAATTTGTCCACTTCAATCTGTTTCTTTTCTCTCAGTTCTTCACGTACGTAATCTGGGACCCAATGCCCCCAGGAGATAAAAATGAGGTTGGGATGAATATAACGAGTATTAAATCCATCCACCGACAAACGATCCAATACAAATGCGAGACATTCTGAAAAATCATAGTTCGGTTGTCCAAGCAATACCTCTGGCATCACGAAAGAACAAAATTGCAAACTGTTTCTTTGTCTAGAGGCAATCCGTATGGTCTGATGTACTCTTTCCAACAATTTACTATAAATAGACAATCGAGACAAGTCACTCTTTTTCTTTGTCTCATATAATTCTTCAATGTTTAATCTGGGTTCTTCCATTAATAAGAGGTAAGAAAATGTTACAACTGAAAGATTGTATTGATAAATTTATCCATGGTTTCAGGCGAGAATTCAGAGTCATAAATGTATCGCTTTTCGTTGACCACGAGAACAATCGTAGGATAGGAGTCAATCCCATAACGTTCTGCTTCCGTCAGCTTGGCGTCACAGTCAACCTCTCTGAAACTAATCGAGTATTTCTTTTTGTCAAATCTTTCTTTGTAATTAATCCACTCCGGCATGGTAGTCTTGCAATGAGGACACCATTCTGTATAAAACAATATGACTTCACCTTTCTTCTCATTATCCGTGACAAATTCATTGTTCGGTACAAATTCGGGTTTTGGTGGATAGAAAAAAAGATAGATATAATACATCGAGACGAGTAAAATGGCTATGCCTACCACAATCCATACGTTCATTATAGTATTAGTAAAATATAATAAACAAAACTTTTTTCTTTATAAATGTGGGTGAAAGACTTTCATACAGGTAAATATATTCAATTGGATAGAGCAACCTTTGTTTCGCATAAGCATTTTTATGAAGAATGGATGCGGATTAAATACAATTATATCCTTCCCTCTACAAATATCTTAGAAGAGATGAAAGACCGTCTTCGCCAGACTGTACAACAAAAACAGCCCTATGATAAGTAGACTGACTAAAAATACAGTTTGTCCGGTGGTCCAAAGAAACCATCCATATAGAAAAGTGATACCTATGAAAAATACTTTGATCCATGCGTATGGATAGACCGTAAGGACCAGGAGGAGTGTCAAAAAAAGAAGATAGAGTGTGTTGTTCAAAAGTAAATCCATATTATAGTATTTCTTTATTTTATAGATGAAGACAAGAAAGATTTCAACAAAGATTTATACCGAGAACGACTACAAGTCAGGCGACGGCATGTTGACAACTGTATGGGGTCCGGGATTATGGCACTTTTTACACACCATGAGTTTTAACTATCCAGATGATCCATCCCCTGAACAAAAGAATCAATATCGTGATTTTGTTTTTTCTCTCGAACACGTTCTACCCTGCAAATATTGCAGAATGAACCTCGCCAAAAATTTCAAGGCAATCCCCCTTCATTGGAGTGACATGAAAGATCGTTATTCTTTTTCGAATTACATCTATCGATTACATGAACATATCAATCACATGTTGAACAAGACCTCTGGATTATCGTATGAGGATGTTAGAGAACGTTATGAACATTTTAGGGCACGTTGTAGTACTGTAGTGACTACACAGGAGAAAGGATGCACGGAGTCTCTATATGGGAAGAAATCAAAATGTGTTCTCAAGATTGTACCCCAAGAGACGAAATGTAAAACGTTTCAGATGAACCGTAGCTGTAAAAAAAGACGTATCAAGATATAAAATACTTTAAAATTTACTAAAGTCTGCAATCATTGGAACAGGTAGGTTTGAAGCTCCTGCTGCGTTGTAATTGACAACACGCTTACATTCTACGACGGGTTCTGGACAACGCTGGCATGCAGGGCAGGGTGGGCAGATACCACGGGAGGTCTCGGGCTTCACTGTGGTTGTAGGCGAATTAAGCATATAAGTATTTTTAAAATCTGCGTTAGAACCTTGTGCACCACCCTGTCCTGTGCCCTGAGCACCTCCTTGTCCTGTGCCCTGAGCAGCACCTTGTCCTGTAGCCTGGACCGCACCTTGTCCTGTGCCTTGATAACCTTGTCCTGTAGCCTGGGCCGCACCTTGTCCTGTAGCCTGGGCCGCACCTTGTCCTGTGCCTTGACTATTAAAGAGGTCACCTAGTAAAAATGATGGAGTATTCTTTGTCTCGTCTGGTTTCACCTTGTTTGGATCATAATCTGTTTTAGCTGCATCTTTTTTGGTGACATCTTTATCTTTTTTGGGATCATCTTTATCTTTATCTTTTTTGGCGACATCTTTATCATCTGGCGGAGTTACAATCCGTTCATTCTTTCCATATTCGGATCCGACTTCACCTACTGGATTGTTTGGACAAACAGGTGTCACCATTTGCGTTTTTAAAATGTAATCACTGCTCATGAAATCAGACAAAAATCCACTGTAGGCGTCCGCTCGTACGGTACTGAAGCAACCAGGTACATCTGATACTTTATTAGAACTCGAACCTAACCCACATGAAGGAGGTTTTTCATCTGTCACAGGGCCTAGACACGATGGTGGATTATCCAGGGGTTCATAAAGACGGTTCATATATAAAAACAGCGAATAACACACAAAGACAAGTACGACGATCACAAATATAGGTGTCAGTTTTACCATCAGTTTCATTTATATACAACTATAAAAAAATATAGTGGTATACTATAATGGGGATAAGTCAAAAATTAAAGGCTGCCATGAAATTACTAAAAGAGATTGCACACGAATATTCTACCATGACACGAAAAAATAAATGTATCCCAGGTACAAGGAAAAAGGGTATTCGTAATTCGAAAAAGGGAAAGAATGAAACAAAAAAACGAGTTAACTTTTCTACTCCAGAGAAATCGGAGGAACCTGTGGAGGAACCCATGGAAGAACCTGTCAAGGAACCTATTGAAGAACCCGTGGAACCTGAAAACCCATTTGAAGGTTCAGAAGAGGAACCAGTAGAAGAACCTGAAGGTGAAACCAATCCACTGGATGAAGGTCTCTCCAAACCTTAACCCGAACACATGAGACAATCTGCTTTCTGTTCAGGTACGATGGTAAATTGCTGTGCCTGGTGTTTCGCCTTTCTCCTTAAATAATACATGCCCGTTTTTAGTCCGCTTTTCCAAGAATAAAGATGCATCGAGGTCAAGATTTTGTAATTGGGGTCTTCAATCCACAAGTTCATAGATTGACTTTGACAAATAAATGCTCCCCTATCCTTTGCCATATCAATGACATGTTTCATGGGGATTTCCCATGCAATCTTGTAACGCTTCTTAATATCCTCTGGAACATCTGGAATGTTCTGGACAGATCCCTTGTGTTCAACAATTTTGTCTTTGAGTGCGATACTCCATAGTCCCAGGTCTACCAACTCCTTCATCAGGTGTTTGTTGACCACCAAAAATTCACCTGCCAAGGTTCGGCGAGTATATAGATTGCTTGTATAAGGTTCAAAACATTCATTATTACCTAGAATTTGGCTTGTTGATGCGGTAGGCATTGGAGCCATACAAAGCGAATTTCTTACTCCATGTTCCTGAATATCTGTGCGTAGACGGTCCCAATCGTATCGTGTAGAAGGAGTAACCTTCCATAAATCAAACTGGAACTGTCCGTTCGATAAAGGCGATCCCCTGAACCGTTCATATGCACCCTCACTCTTGGCAAGTTCCATGCTTTGTTCCATTGCAGCATGATACATGGTCTCAAAAATCTCAATATTCAAAGATTTTGCTTCTTCCGAATGAAACGCGAGTTTGAGTTGGGCAAAGACGTCAGCCAATCCTTGCACACCTATTCCAATCGGACGATGAGACAAATTACTGTGTCTCGTTTTTTCATTGGGATAATAATTGACATCCATGAGACGATTTAGGTTACGAGTGAGCTGTTTGACCGCTTGATGCAATCGATCAAAATGAAAGATGCCATCCTCGACCATCGCTGGCAAAGAAACACTGGCAAGATTACACACTGCCGTTTCACCTGGGTCACTATACTCTACAATCTCACAGCATAGATTAGAAGATTTAATCGTTCCTAGATTTTTTTGGTTCGACTTTTGATTACATGCATCTTTATACAACATATAAGGGGTTCCCGTCTCCATTTGACTATCCAAGATACGAAACCACAAGTCGCGTGCACGTACCTTTTTGAGATAACATCCCTTTTCCACATAACCTTCATACAATGTGTTAAACTCTTCTCCATATACATCGGCTAGACCCTTGGAACTGTTTGGACACATGAGATACCAGTCTTCGTCTTTTTCCACCTTTTGCATAAACAAGTCAGGTATCCACAGAGCATAAAACAGGTCCCTTGCCCGCAACTCTTCATCGCCTTGATTTTTCTTCATCTCGAGAAAAGGTTCAATATCAGCATGCCAGGGTTCCAAATAAATAGCAATACTTCCATTTCTTTTTCCACCTCCTTGGTCGACATACCGTGCTGTATTGTTGAATACACGCAACATGGGAACAATACCATTTGATTTACCGTTGGTACCTGATATATGACTTCCTTCTGACCGGACGTTATGGATATGAAGGCCAATCCCGCCCGCCCACTTTGAAATGGTCGCACATTCCTTGAGTGTATTAAAGATACCGTCAATACTGTCGTCCTCCATGGCCATCAGGAAACAAGAACTTAGCTGAGGCCTTGCAATACCCGAGTTGAAGAGAGTAGGTGTTGCATGAATGTAATGTTTGAGACTTAAACTATCGTATGTATTCTTCACTTCTTCCAAGTCTTCCCCGTGAATTTGAATGGCCACTCGCATCCACAAATGTTGAACACGCTCTACGATGCGGTTTTTTACACGTATCAGATAAGCACGTTCCAGGGTCTTGAACCCGAAAAAGTCAATCAAAAAATCTCGCTCATGTTGCAAGATACTTTCAAAAAAGATGGCATGCTTTTTTGCGACGGCGTAAAAGGTATCGGATATATAATGCTCGTTTTGTCGAATGGTCTCAAGATACATCTCAAAAGAAGCAGGTACTTCTTTTCGATGATTAGATAAAACTAGACGACCTGCAAGAACGGAATAATCATAGTGTACAATACCCATCATGGCACACTGCTCGGAAATCATTTCATCAATCTTGTTTGTTTGAATATTCGTATGAAGCTGGTCCATGATTTTTAGCACAAGCTGACTGTATTGGATGTTTAACCCATGACCGACTTGCTTGAGCCTCTGCACAATCTTGTCGTAAGACATTTGTTCCGAGGTTCCGTCACGTTTGATCACAAACATGGGTTCACACATTGCTATCATCATTTATGTGTTCTGTTTAATTGGTTTTAAAAGTTGAAGGTATAACCTTGATAAGTAATTGAATTGAAATATATTTAAAATTATTCTACAAAAAATGGAACCCATGCATACCGGATTAACGATTGCCTTTATTTGTAATGGCAACGATCATCCTACTGTAATAAATTATCACAAATTTGGACAAAAATATTGGGATGATACACGTCAAACGATTGGTTCTAAAATCGGTTATTACTTTGCCTATTATTTTCAAAAGAAGTTTGTCTATATACATAAAATTATTGATATCGTACAGCCTGCTCGTCGCCCATCCTGTATGGATTGGGATAGTGATAGACCCATTCTGTGTTTAAGTGATCAGCTGAAAGCCTTTACATGGGACGAATGGATCCATGGACCTGGACTGAATGCTCCCTATACGCCAACCTACTCTATGACACCTACAAGCACCTGGTCGTATAGTGCCTTGCAACAACATAAAAAATTCAACACCTTTCATTTTGGTAAGTTTAAAGATATCGTAGATGAAATTTCTCGAGAAGAGGATGATGAAATTGCCCGTGCTGAGGAAATCATACGAAATGCAAAAGCAAGAAAGGCTGAACGTAAAATAGAAATGTTTCGTACGGATAAATGCAATGAACTTCAGAAATGGATCAAGGAAGAACAAGAGAAGATCCTAGAATCGGAAAAACGCATAAGGGAGTACACCGAGAAACAAATCGAATACAGGAATGGCAACTTTGACAAAGAGTTGGGTTAGAAGATCTCCACCTCCATCTTCTTTTCTTCAACCTCTTTGACTTCACGTTTCTTGGCTGCACGCAACACGTATTGACCGTTCACGCGTTCCTCTAGAATGGTCTGCCATAGTTTCTCCATCTCGCCGACCACGGCCTGGAACCATTTTGGACGCCTTCTTACGAGGACACATGAATAGGTGTGTAGCTTCCAATAGACATTTTTAAACCATACCCTTTCAGGACTTCCTTCCATATGTTCATTAAGCCAGGGTTCAACTGCTTCCTTGGCAGTTTTAACGGGCATGTAGTCATAGACAAATCCTTCATTTTCGACAAAGACGATCATGATCCCTTTCTCACTCGTTTCATCTGCAAAATATTCATGTTCTGTATCATACTCTACAAATTTTGTCTCGACGAAATCACACTCTGCCAAGTCACATACCTCCATCTGTAATTGCATCTGAATATAGTAATCCTTTTTGGGTATGCCTGTAATCTCGCGCGAGACAACATTCTTGACTTCAATCATTCGACCATAATTGTTAGGTCCAGTGACAATACCGTCTGGCGAGGCTGCCAAAAAGGAATACGTAGGATGAGGTATACATCCAAATTCCGTGACAATGGTTTGATTGTAATGCTGATAGAGTTCTATTGTAATCGGTTCATATTTTTGCCCCCAACTCATGGGTGTTTCTTGTAGTCCATTCTTTCGATCAACCACGGGACTACATTTTTCAAAGATGAGTTGATTACGTGTTGCATTTGTACCAAATACTTTCCATCCATTGCTTGCAGTAAGATGTTCATTCCTAAACTGATACCATTCAGGTGTTCGTTGTATAGGTTGAGGAATGGACAAGAGAGCTTCTAGTTTAGAAGCGGGTTCCAGATTTTGAGCAAGATAGGTTGGTTCACTTCGGTGTGCATGATAGGCATGTAGTTCGGTCTCTATTTTCTCAACAGATGTCGTAAACCCGGCTCCTTTCGCCCATTCTAGAACCTTCTTCATGAAAGTTGGCTCTACATAAAGGGTTGGATTGTTTTCCAGATATACTAAGAGATCATTGATCATCTACTATATAACGTATTCATTTGTTTAATTCAATTTTAGACGGTCTTGTCCGTCTGGACCGCATGGGCTCCGCCCCAATTGGGTGAATGCCCTCCGGGCAAGAATGTGAGAATAAGACCGTGAAAAAATTGGGGTGGAGCCCAAGCGGTCTACACGGACAAGACCGTGAAAATAATACCTGGTTTCCATTCAAAAAATTGGGGTGGAGCCCAAGCGGTCTACACGGACAAGACCGTGTCAGGTGGACAAGACCGTCTATCGTGTGCCTTGGTTTTTTTTAGGGTCTTGTTTTGTTTCTCCGTATGGATAATAAATCGTCTGGTAATGGGGTTAAAAATAAGACCGGTAATCGTGTCTATCGTTCTTTCTTCACGATTGTAAGAAATATCACTGGTCTTGTTCAACTTTTTGTTGTCAATGAGCCCCGTAAAATAACGAAAGACAGCAAGCTTCTCGATATCGGTCAATTCATATTGAGAAGAAAGATGGGTATCGATATATTGCTTCAATCGCTTGTGTTTTTCTGTTTTGGATAATTTACTCCACACCTCTTTACGATTGTCTTCGATATCCTTGGACAAGAACATTTCTAACTGTTCGTCCGAGGATATTTTGACGGTGCTATCCAATGGATTACCTGTGCTGATCAACGTTCGATACTTTAAACTATTGTATTCTTTACACTCTTTTTCCATATACATCTAATATAAAAATATGTCTATACGTTTTATATGAAACATATTAGCTTGATTGATATCACTCAAAGGAAGATAAGATATGATACATTGGTAGACCCCTATGAAACATTATGTCATTTAGATGAGCCTGAATCTTCAGATGTATTGCGAGAACTACGCAAGAAATATTCTTCTTATAAATCCCAAGATAAACAAAAACATAAGTTTGATACAGAACAACACATTACCTTTGAACAACTTGTGCAGAAACTTAAGGACAGTCATCTCAAATGTTATTATTGCATGAAACCCATGTTACTTCTGTATAACAAGAAACGCGAACAAACACAATGGACCCTCGAACGTATCAACAACCACCTTGGACACTACAATGAAAATACATGTGTCTCTTGCTTGAAATGCAATTTAGCTAGGCGTACAGACAGTCATGATTATTTTAAAATGGGTAAACAGCTCCAGGTAATTAAGTCAGAATAACATCAAATAAAATTACTTAAAAGACATATACTAATGGATAACAATGAATTCACAGAATGAATTACTCTTAATGAAATTGAAAGAGTTTTATAAAAACGAAGACAATCTCAAGAAAATGCTGACCATCATCAACGGCGAGTCTCGGATATCGCTACGTATCGTGGATTGGTTTTCTACCAACTATTCAAAAAAGAATTTTACCTTTTACAAAACAGATCGTTGTGAGTATTTCCGTGTCTACAACGACTATAAACTTCACCTCAAAGCCTATTCAAAGCGTCGATTTGATCCATTTTGTAGATGGGATCGCATCAAAATGCCTTTTGGAGATGAGAGTTTCAGCATTGAAACCACCATCGGACAATTGAACTTTTTTAAATGGGCAATCGAAAACAAGGTCATTCATTTTATCGAGACAAATACGGAGCTTATTGAAGAAGACATGAACAAGAACAATAGCATTTCAAAGATTAAGAAACACAATGAGTCACTAGAGAACCTCAAGATCAATCGTAAACGGCGTGAAGAACTATCCATCTCTGCAGCAAAATGCCTCAAAAAGGAAAGCATGGAAGTCGTCATTCATTTTTCTTAAGATAGATTTTCAGATAGACATTCTTATATATTTTTCTTACGTTAGACAATCTTAATATAAATATTGGTAACGTCTATACTTATGGGGAATATTTATTCTTCATTTGAGACCATTCATTTCAAAGAGTTACAGACCTTGATTGGTACAGACATTCTCTTATTGAATACATTGTCTCAACACCACCAGTCGTATCTCATCTTTGGGACACTCTGTGCAAGTAAAGAGACGGACCAAATGAATTTCTATCTGAAAAACAATCGTTCCATTGAGATTATCCTCTATGGAAAAGACCATCTAGACCGCACCATGATTGAAAAGTACAATCAATTGAAACAGCTTGGATTTACACGTATACGTATCTATTTTGGAGGACTATTTGAATGGGCCTTGTTACAAGATATTTATGGTGCGTCTCTTTTCCAGACTCATGGAACGATTAAAGATCCTCTTGATGTCTTTTATTTAAAATCGAAACCCTAATTGGAAAAATTGATTTGAAAAAAACTTATACATATAAGATAACAAAATGGATTTCAATCAATCTAAACTTACTCGCTACGAATGGGAGACGATGGAGAAGAAACTCGAACCGGCGGAGTTGACGATTTTAAAGCTGATCCGAAATGGTTATCACGATACTGAATGTTTCGCTTCCACCAAGTTCACGACCCGCGACGTCATGAAGATGGACCATGAAGACAAAGACTATTTTATCTATGATCATTTCTTCAAAGAGCCCCTTGCTGCACTTTGCAAGTCTCTTGAATTGAAACCTGTTGTCTCCAAGGCACCGAAGAAGCCCTTGAAGACAGCAGACAAGATACGTCTTCAATCCCAGAAATCGCAGTTCTCGGATACGGTTGAATTCATGCTCCTACATTATTTGTCTCGATTTTCAAAATCGAAGAAGTCGCGAGAACTCTATTATTATAACATTGAATATCTTTCAAAAACATATGACTTGAACACCTATGTGAAGCTCATGGTCGGACAGTTTGTAGAACGTTACGAAAAAGACATGGACCTCTTGAAGGGACTAGAGAATGCGTCACAGTTGCTTGAGAACAATGAAGTCTTGACATATCGACCCATTACCCTTCACCCGCACCAAAAACAAATCTATCAAGTCATGAAGGAGCCAGGATCCAAACTCATCTACTACCGTGCCCCGACGAGCTCGGGTAAGACCTTGACCCCCATCGGGATTACACAAGAGTACAAGGTCATCTTCTTGTGTGCATCGAGACACATCGGTCTCAACCTGGCCAAGAGTTCAGTGAATACGGGCGTGAAGGTGGCCTTTGCCTTTGGGTGTAAAACGACCGATGACATCCGTCTACACTATTCCGCGGTGCGAACCTTTACGGAGAAGAATGGACGTAAACGCCCGGTTCACTCAGACGGTCGAAACATTGACATGATTTTCTGTGACATTCAATCCTATGAGATTACCATGTTGTTTATGATGAGCTTGTTTGAGAAAGAGAAGATGGTGCTCTTTTGGGATGAGCCAACCATTACCATGGACTACGAGTCTCACCCTCTACACGAACTCATCAAAGAGGTCTGGAAGGTCAATCAGGTACCCAACATTGTCCTCTCTTCTGCGACCTTGCCAAACGAGGCGGACCTTGCTATACTGAGCGATAAGTATTTGAAACGGTATGAAGGCAAAGTTCATTACATCGAGAGTGTAGACGAAACCACTCAGATCAATCTTCTAGACAAAGAAGGGTGTACGATTATGCCGCACACGGTGTTTGCACATTCACAAAAGGAACTCGCTGCCTTTATGTCGTTACACAAGAAAAGTCACCTGAAGTTTCTGAGCGTACAATCCTGTGCCGACCTTATTCGATACTTTATAGAGAAAGACAAAGATACGATGATATTATTCAAACTCATCTTCAGTAAGTTGACCGATATGTCAAGTTATTCGATACGCATGTTCTACTGTAGCTTGATCCAGACGGTAGAGTTTTGGCCTGAGGAGATGGCAGCCTATCCGAGAAAGAACTTGATGGTGATCAGTGACAAGATCGTGACTGAAGCAAGTCACTCGCTGACCTACGGTCCGACGATCTTCTTGTGCGAAAAGCCTGTGGAATGGATGCATTACTTTGTGGAGTTCAGTGGTATCCATGCAAGCACGATGCAAGACATTGAGAAAAAGATGGAATTCAATCAGGACCTTTCGGAGAAGATGATCAAGATCCAAAAGCAGATTGAGGACCAGACATCCAAGGACGAAGAGAATGAAAACAAGGTCAAGGAACAACGGTTTGATGTGCAGACCAAGACACTGATGAAAGAATACGAGATCCTGGAACGGCGTATGAAACAGATACGACTAGACCCCATCTACATTCCCAACACTCGCGAGCACTTTACCAAATGGACCAATGGCCTAGACTACGACACGTCAAGTGTGTTTGTCAGTGACATTGATGACCAGGTCATTCAGCGTGTGATGAAAATGGAGGTGGACCTACAGTATAAGATCCTTCTGCTACTGGGTATCGGTATCTTTAACCCTGTTTCGAATGAATACAATGAGTTGATTACGGAGTTGTCTGAACAAAAGCGTCTGGGTGTCATCCTAGCCAACAGTGACTATATTTATGGTACAAATTACCAATTCTGTCATGCCTATATTGCAAATGATTTGAAGAACATGACCCAGGAAAAGATTATCCAAGCCATCGGGCGAGTAGGACGGAAGGAGAAGAACAAACGATTTACCTTTCGTTTCCAGGACAATTCACTTATCCCTGTTCTATACTCGAATGGAAACCCTATGGAGAAGAATAAACTGAATGAGTTATTTCTTTGAAGTTTCCCTTTAAATCGATTTAAACATTAATAGCTTTATTTTTTATGAGCGTAGAACCGTTTATTACGGTTACCCTAGAGGAACTACCTACCTATGATATCTTTTATATTGTAGTTAATCACCCCCTTCCTACTCCTTTGCAATGGGTATTTACGATGGAAGATGTCAAGGAAGGTCTAGAGAGATGTAAGGCAAAAGGAAAACGATTTGCCTTTATCATGGATGTCCGACAGCTTGGTATGCTTTCACTGAAGCATACAAAAGAATTCGTCTATCTCATGGAGAGCTTCACAGATGTATTCGTGTCTTGCTTGATTGGATCTTCTATTTATAGTAATAAAAATTCAATTCTGGACTTGTTGTTTAGTATCGTGAAGCAATTCTACCATACAAAAAAACCATTGAAGTTTGTCTACACCAAAGAGGATACCTATCTATTCATCGAGGAACAGAATAAGTTGTGGGTTTAAATCTTTTTATATTCGATTTTACTTTTTCTAATGCATAATGACCACATGGTCCACAATGGTCTTCGTTTGATAAATCTATTTTATGGTTCATTTTTATACTACATGTTTCTGTCCTCCATCGACCCAGATGGGAAGGCATGACGGTTGGTTTAAGTTTTTGTAGGATCAAAGTGATAAACTTCATACTGTATATAGATTTTATTTTCTTAATTCCTTTTAATACTTGTAAAAGTACAAATATTAAAACTCCTTGTTTCATTTTTCATTTCTTTAATATTAAAATACTTAAAATGACACATATCTTCATAATAGAATTTGTGTAGATCCTTCTTTTTGTTGTGTTGCAGTAAGCCGGCGAGGACGGCGGACATTTCTCTCAGAAATCGGGATTTCCATTTTACCCTCCTTCAGATTTTTTTTCGGCGGGGACCCTCGCTCTCTCTCCCGTATTACTTATTTTTTAGTCATTACAAAAGTAATAATGCTCTCACGTTATTACAAAAGTAATATTTATTTCACACCATAAGATGTGCTATTATTAGAACGTATTACTTTTGTAATATAAAAATATTCTATTTATATACTATACCATGGAAAACTACTGTGAATGTTGCGAATATAAGACGACACTCACAGCGAATTTTAAGAAACATTTAATGTCTAAAAAACACATACAGGTTAGTCAAAAGTTAGGAAAAGTTAGTCTCGAGTTAGGAAAAGTTAGGAAACATATTTGTAAATATTGTGAGAAGGAATACAAACATAAATCCTCTTTGTCTAACCATATCAAGTATAGCTGCAACAAGAATACAGACGAGGATTTGAAGGAGTTGGTGCGACTACTGAACCAGCGGATCGAGACTCAGGATAAACAAATCGAGACTCAGAATAAGAAAATAGAGAAACTCATGGGAAAATTAGAAATCAATAGTTCCTTTAACACAACTAATATCCAAAATAACTTCACTCTACTTGCCTATCGCGAGACGGATCTATCCCATTTAACTGACGATGATTATCGTTTCTGTATCAAGAAAGTGAACCACTGTGTGAAGACACTGATTGATAAGGTGCACTTTAATCCGTTGAAACCAGAAAATAGAAACATTTATATCTCAAACATGAAAGACAAGTATATTATGATTTATGATGGAAACAACTGGAACTTAGCCAACAAGAAGGATGAGCTAGACCGTTTGTACGAAGAAAAAGAAATGATGCTAGAGGAGTGGTTGGATAGTAATCCGGACCCTATTCTTAAGGAGAAATTCATCAAGTACTTGAACAACAAAGATGACGATGAGTGTCTCAACCAGATCAAGGAAGACATCAAGCTAATGTTGTACAACAAGGGAGAACTTACCTATTCCAATCCTTTGCTGAAATCATAAAAATTGAAGAGAAGTCGATATAGTTCATTCTAGGTGAAAAATGAGCTGTATCAAAGAAGGATGCAAAGAACCCAAAACGGAAAACGCTTACTGCAAGAAGCATAAGATTTACTTTCTCAAGGAGGAAGGTGTCAAACGGGGCGAACGTGTTTGTGCTAATGTGATACGCGGATGTCGTGAGGTGAACGACTTGACGTATACCAAGAGCCGATGTGAACCTTGTTTAGAAAAGGAACGTATCCGTGAAAAGGCTCGTCGTACGACGAAAGAAGAAACGGAAGAGGGAACAAAACAGTGTACTACCTGTTCACAAATTTATCCTTTGGACCAGTTTAAAGGTAAGTTCGGCGAAACGAAGACATGCCTTACGTGTCGTGAGGATAACAAGCGTGCGGATGCCAAGCGTGACATGGATCATATCCGTGAGTTGGCCAGGACGAACAGTGCGAAACCTGAACGCAAGGCAGTGAAACAAGCATGGAAGGATGAAAATGTTGAAAAATGTGCGACGTATTGGATGGAAAAACGAAAGCGCGACATAGCTAAAGACATAGAAGCATATCTTAAGAAAGGTTCAGAACAAGCCAAGAAGTGGCGTGAGACAAATCCCGATAAGGTTAAGATCATCAACCTGACTAAAAGCACGAGTATGAATAACCAATATAAGGTATATGAAAAGTCTGCTTTAGATAAAAGGCTTTTATTTCAGTTTTCGTTTGAGAAATATGAACAACTTGTATCCATTCCTTGTTACTATTGTGGTATTATCCAAGAAAAAGGCTTCAATGGAATAGACCGACTGAATTCATCAGATCCCTATATTCAGTCCAACTGCGTGAGTTGTTGTGAAATGTGCAATATGATGAAAGGAACGTCTGGACCGAATGTATTTGTACATCGTGCTGAACATATCCTTACAAAACTAAAGATCATTCAAGGAGAAGCTTATCCGAATGAGTTTCTCGATTTTAATGGGTGTACGTATTCGAGCTATAAGGCCCGTGCAGAGAAGAAAGAATTACCTTTTGAGATTTCCAAAGAAACCTTCACCCATTATATAGATTTGCCATGTTACCTGTGTGGTAAAGAAGTAACCGATTTGCATTCGAATGGTATAGACCGTTTTGACAATACAAAAGGGTATACGCTTGAGAATATACGTTCTTGTTGCGGTACATGCAATTACATTAAAAAGAATTACGAATATGATAGTTTCGTTCAAAAGTTATGTTTGATTTGTAACTATCAACAAGATCATCATGTCGCACATTCTCCTTACGAAGAAGAAAAGAGAACGAACGTAAAAGGGAACAAGATGACCTCTGAAGAAAAGCAATCACGAGATGTGACCAATAAAGAACGTAAACGTAAAGAATTGGCTGACCGATATTCAGAAGAATTTATCAAAGAAAAGGCAAAAGAGATCGCGATACGACGTGCAGAGAAAGAACTGGTTTGAAAGAATAAACATAGTGATTTATTCTTACAAGAATAGTGAATGAATTTTTATTTTTATTTTATTTTTGTTTTTATTTTTATTTTTTTTAGCTAGTGTACAATCCAGTAATAAAGATTGTTACGCTAGAAGTGTGAAGGCTTTTCCAACTAATTGGAATAAGCGCACTTTATCCTCTATGTTTCCATAGAGGGTGGACTGTATCTTAAGCCGACTCAGGTTGCTTAAACCTTCATTGTCGACCCATATCCGTTCAGTCTCTGACGCCCTACCATGAGCTAGCGATGTAGCGCTTTTAGGTAGTAAGCATGCTGATTGCCCAATCCTTTTCATTATCACCATACCCAAGTTATTACTCTTGGCCAGTTCCATGTTTTCACATGGAACCTTGGTAGAAAAGGCTCTAAGGGTGTCCCAGAACAACAAGATATGTCGCCGCATTTCAAATGCGACTAACAGTAGGCCTAGGGTATCTAGTTTGTGACGGCCATAAAGGTTTATCCACAGTAAGAGGTCACTTTTACTGCGGCATACTGTTTTTCTGCCCCTGTCGATGAAAATTGACCAAATAGCTAGAAAGTTGATTACACCTTCCATGCTATTTAGTCAAGCAGCCGCCGCCACCATTTTCATACCTTCAAGGCCCCCCATACCACTCATCACTCTGAGCACATTGTAGTTTCTAGCGTACACGCGCACCTTAGCCGTGTTGACACTTGCGACCGTCGCGTTCGAGAGAACGAGCTGGAGGGTCGCGTTATCAATACGGGAGAAGTTGCAGGTGCCCGACGGCTGGTGCTGCTCAGGCTGGAGTGCAAACGAGTACACGTTGATACCCGTGTCAGGAGCACGGGTGTGGTGCTGCCAAGGCTGCACCTGGTCGAAGTAGGTACCCTCACGCTCCGAGAAGCGGTCCTGGCCGTTGAGCTGGAGCTTGGCAGTGACCACTGGGTTCTCGCCCCAGCAGTGGAGGCCGAGGGAGGTCTCCGCGAGGACGAAGGTGCCGGCATCCGAGACGGCGGACTGAAGACCACTGTCATTACCCTCCCAAGCGAAGGAGGTGCCGCTGAGGGCTGAAGTGGAGGTAAGACCGTGAGAACCAGCACTCTCGAACAGACCCGATGCGTTGATGAACTTGGTCTCGCCGCTGACACCGACCTCGCTGCCAAAGGCCTTGATGGTGTTAGGGAGGGCATCGATGGCATCCGTGTAGTTGAACGGCTGGGCACCGAAGGTGTTGAAGAGGGTGTGGCCACCGCTGAACGAGGAGCAGTAGTCGACGTTGGCATCAGGCTGCACCACCCACACAAGCTCCTTGCAAGGGTGGTTGAAGCTGAGGCGGATCTTGTTGGAGGACGAACCGACCGACTCAGAGCCAGTGAACTGGAGCTGCTCAATGAGGTACTCGTGAGGGTTCTGCGCCATGCGTCGGCGCTCATCCGTGTCGAGGTAGATGTAGTCCACGTAGAGCGAGGCAGACACAAGGGACTGGTTGTAGGCAGACGATGCCTTCACATCCGTGGTGCCGTTGAGGGAAGACACAGCCCAGAGGCACTCATCAATCGAACGAAGGTTGATGTTGATCTTCACCTCGTGGTACTGGAGGGCAATAAGGGGGAGGGCAAGACCAGGGTTGTTGCAGAACCAGAACTGGAGAGGAATGTAGAGGGTGGTCTCAGGGAGTGCGTTACGAGGAGCACACACCTGGCGAGGGGCAGACGAGGCACAAGGTCCGTCCACCGCGGCATAGCCAGGGTCCGTGAGGAAGGTAAGCTGGGTCGTGTTTCCAACCATCTTGTTGTAACCACGCTCCTGGTTCACATCCATGGTCAGCTGCGACCAGATGTGCATCCAGTCACCGTACTGCTTGTCAATGCGCTGACCACCAATCTCGACCTCCACGTCATCAATGAGCTGGTGTCCAGGGAAATCCAGCCACCGGGCATACTTGGCGTGGTCCTGGTTAATCTCAGGAAGAGTAACCTGGAGATACGTGCGGTAAGCAAGGTCTCCGTTACGGGAAATGGTGCAGGTGACGCGACGACCGAAATCACTCTGGCCGTTGAAGGTCTGCTCAATCGACTCCATAGCAAAGTTGGTGTGGCGGCGGTAAGTCACCTTCCAGTAGGTAATCTGAGGATTACCAGTCAAATAAACATCTTGTGCGCCGTAGGCTACCAGTTGCATTAATCCACCACCCATGTTATAAACTAGCAAAAGAAAAAAAAATTACTAAATTATCTTTTATATAAAGATTTACCGGTATAGTATATTCAATTATGAATAATAAAAAGGATGATACAATAGATGCGTTATATTTAAAACAGATACGCATTTTTGGAACCATGGAGAACGAGGTTATTCCTAAATTAACCACCAAGATGAAGGAATTGGAAGAGACGTGTACCGAAGAAAATAGGAAAAGTGCTGAAAAAATAAAAGGTCAAATAAGGCACATGAGACAACAGAAGACAAATTATTTTTTAGAGAACTCGAAAGATTTATTTACTTATTTTGAGTCCAAGCAGGAGATTGATAAAAACATCAATCCAAAAAAAAATATGAACCATTTTTTTAACCTAAAAGAAGACCATTCCATCAAGCAGGCGGACGTAGTGCATTCCATTCAAACCTATCTGGAAAAAAATAACTTTCTAGAAAGTGATCTAAATCAGTATCTCTATAATAAAACCGTATGTGAGACATGCAACAAGGGAGAACTTATCAAAGTGACACAAGAGGGGATTATGATTTGTAACAAGTGTTATTCTACACAGAAATTCTTGGTGGAAAATGATAAACCGTCTTATAAAGAACCTCCTAAAGAAGTTTCCTTTTATGCATACAAGCGTATCAATCATTTTCGAGAAATTTTGTCTCAATTTCAGGCAAAGGAGTCTACCGACATTCCAGATGAAACCATCGAAACCATACAGAGGCAAGTGAAGAAGGAGCGACTTACTCGAGAAGACTTGAGCAATAAAAAGATGAAGGAAATCTTAAAAAAACTAGGATATAACAAATACTATGAGCATATTCCATTTATTAAGGACAAGCTAGGTATCAAACCTCCTGTCATGAGCCCGAAATTAGAAGATACTTTGTGTAATCTCTTTATGGATATACAAGTTCCTTATTCGAAACATTGTCCAAATTATCGTGTCAATTTCCTCAATTACTATTATACCCTTTATAAACTATGTGAATTGTTGGGAGAGACACAATACCTCGAATTTTATCCCATGCTAAAGGACCAGAAGAAATTAGAACAAGACGAAATATGGAAACAAATATGTAATGATTTGAACTGGGAATTCATACCCACGCTATAAGCCTTGGCGGAAGTAAGCCTTGGCGGAAGTAAGCCTGTGACATTAAAATCCGCCTGGGAAATGGACCAGATTTGCACCAATACCGAACCCTGCCCCTGTACGTGCACTCTCACCCATGGTAGGAATATAGGTATCCAGAATACTAAACGTAGCGGCTGCGACCACTGCGAGGATTGCAATCTCTTCAATGTCCAATGACTTTTTGGGAATAGCAAAGCATGCAATAGCCACCATTAAACCTTCCACAACGTATTTAATGACCTTTTTCAATACTTCACGGAAATCTATAAACATTATATTATAATCCACAGAAAAAAATATATAAATAACTTGTCCTTTAACATATAAGATGACGAATAAAAAGCAGTTGATTGATTTATTGGATGAGGACAAGCCTATTGCAGAGCAGAAGTTTGCTTGTATGTCCTTTATTTCTCCTGAGAATGAGATTAAAAAACGCGAACTCTTCTTTTTCGAGAATTACTTGAAGCATTATGATTTTTTAAAATCCATGGAAAAATTCTCTCAGTTTATTCACTTTGTCTCATATAAATACAACCTAGATGTGGATGAGTTGACAGCAGAGTATGCATCTTTCTTGGAAAGCGAAAAATCCACTCTTGTCACAGACTTGAACTCGGATTACAAGGGGTTTGTGGACAAGAACGAGAGAGAACTGGAAGAGGCTTATAACAAAGAGAACTCCTTTCAGACATCCGTACGCGGGTTGAAAATTCGAGGTGTCTTCCCTACACAGCAAGAGGCTGAGTTACGTTGTCGAATGATCCGAGAGGCAGACCCACACCACGATGTCTATGTGGGTCCGGTAGGTCTTTGGATCCCCTTCCACCCCGAGGCTTATAAAACGGGTAATGTACAATACCTAGAGAAGGAATTGAACGAGTTGATGCACGAAAAGAAGAAGAACGAGGATACAGCCAAGAGTGAGTTTGACAAACGCGTCAAGCAATCCAAGGTAAATGCCATTCAGGCAAACATTGAGAAGGCAAAGGAGAATAACAATCGGCTTACACAAACCATCAATGAGAAGGGTGATTTGGTATCTATCCAAAATATGAATACTCAGGAGAAGAACCTGGGTGTCAATGCGTCATTGGAGGATATTCAGAAGGAGCTCTTTGAAGGTGAAGATATTCTGCTAGAGAAGAAGTCCGATACAAGTGGGATCATTCCAAATCCAGACATTTAATCTATCTCTATTCTAATGGCACAACCGCGTTTAAATATTACCGTAGTGACTAGGGAATGCGGAACAGTTCCGGCCTATCTACAACCCCTTATTGATTTGCGTCAAGGGAAAGCAAGTGTACCTATTACCGATACAACAGGCAGAATAACGGTACAGAGCAATATCTTTGTCAGTGGATTAAAGTATGAAGACTTTGCCATGCGTCGAAAGGCAGAGACATTTCAATATAACGGAAACAGTAATAAGGAAAGTCAAAAGACACTTTTTAGTAAAATGCAATATAGAAAGGTCATGAAAAATGTCGATCGTTTCAACACCTGTCCAGTCATACTCTATCCGCCGGCCAACAGTGGAGTAAAGGACGTCATGTTTAGTGGTTATTTTTTAAATAAAAACGTTCCCTATCGACCCTCTATTTGAAGTCATCCTAACCCTTATATCTTAACGTATTAATTAAATACTTTAAGATAATCGATACACATCCTTACCTATATCAAGGTCGCAAGCTTGGTACGAGACAAACGTCCATTGTGGGGAAAATCTCACCACTCATGCAGACATCCCCTTGAAAAACATCGGTACACACTCGATGTCCTTTTTCAAATCCAATGTAACAAAAACCATCTTTTTTGACAATTTGGTCTGGCCGATAAAGCGAAGTATCCATTTTATTTTGTAATTGTCCAATTGCTCCCTTTTCTTCTTTCTTCTTCTTTTCTTCTTCTTCTCTTTCTTCTTTCTGGATACTAGAGACAACCGGTGTAGGAGTAGGTTCTGGAACGGGTGTCTTTTCTATTTTTTCAAATGTTTTCTCAAGAGTTTGAACAGGATTTGTGGTTTTTACACCATCAACCAAGGAATGATAATAAGAAAGGATTGTATCTCTAAAATAATATAAAACAGACAATAAACCCAGAACTAAACTAAAGATGAGGATACCCCACATGGTAAAAGAGGGAGGCTTGATATCCATGTCATAGACTGGTTCATTGGGTGCAGCCTTCTCTTTTTTAGCGATTAATCTGGACATTGTGCTGGAGGGTTTAGTCGTTTGGAAGTTCTTTCCTTCTCCATACATATTCGAATAAATGTTTTGAAGCACATCCTTGGGCATTATAATGATATACTATACTATAAAAATACTTATAAAACTGTATGAACTTCATTTTTTTTAAGTTCTTTGAAAATCAGTTGAATATTTTTTTGCAACGGTCCAAAGATTTCACCTCGTTCTACAAGTGGAAGATGATAGGGTAATGTTTCTTCCATAAATAGCACGATACAGAATGTCAACACCTCTCGTTTCTTCTTGTTATGCGAAGGTCGATAACGTATAGAAAAGAGACCCATCAGAGACTCTACCGTTCGCTTACGTAGAGGATCCGGATGAGACAAAAATATTTCAAACAATATCCATACGATGTTTTGATAGAAATGAGGTATACCTTCTCTCTCTAGAGAAAATAGGGGTTTCTTTTCTTTGCTACATTTCTCATCATAACAGAGGATCCAATCCATCCAATAAAATAGTTTGGTCTTGTTTTTTGTCTCTGTCAAGTGATAGACAAATTCATTGAGAGGGACAAACAGCTCCTTCGGGTCGCCCTCCTTGAAGAAGGGTGCAACATACTCAAGGGTGGGTGCACACAAATCGGTAAAGACTTCTTCAAACTTGAACTTGAATGTCATAGGATCCAATAGGGTTTGTTTTTTTGTCTCAGATAAAATAAGAGTAATACTAAACAACAGTGTTTTTATGGGTTCCATATTACGAAGTTCTAGGTCATTCGTGCATTCATGAACCATCTCTTTGAACTCTACAAATTTCTTGTATACATAAAGAGGTAATTTTGGATGTTGGATATGGATATATTTACATAACACATGAATGTAAAGGTTCCATAGTTCAAGGATAAACCCGCTACACAACAGGTCCCCTGTCCAGAAAAAGGCTTCTTCTGTTTTTTGATAATAGATGGCATTTTCGAGGTCTTTCAGAACCTTTGCCTTTGGATAATTCGAAAAGGTATACTGAAACCTTGTACGTACATCGTCAATTTCATACGATTTATCTGATTTCATTTATAGTGTTCTACACAAAAAAAAATAACCGATTATACAAAATGATACTCTTTCTCTTGTTGATCCTTCTCTTGTTAAGTTATATCTACTTACAACAACAAGTCGAAGGGTTTGAGATGGGAAGCCAAACCTATTATAATGATGATATTTTTGACCCTTTTTATAGTTATCATTACGATGAAATCTTAAATACCATACCTTTGTATGAGGAGATGATTTTAAAGGTATTTCCTCTATTGACACAGGGAAGCAGCATGTTATGGATAGGTTCAAGAAATGGACATGGTGTACAATTATTGAACGACATGGGTAATCCCACGGGGATAGATGGGTCTAGTGCAATGGTGAAAATGGCGAAGTATAAATATCCATCCACTACCTTCCTGGAGGGAACCTATCAACAATCTACCTTGTTTTCACCTCGTAGTTTTACCGCCGTTTTTTGTCCGTTCCTTGAACTACATCGTATTTCTGACCTGGATCTCCTTATGCGAAATGCAAGCGATTGGCTCATTCACTACGGCTATTTGGTGATCACACGTATTGATTTGTCTCAGTTTCCGATGGCCTTGTTGACCGAGACTCCGGGTACATTCCAATACAAGACTGAATTCAAAGGGAACGAGTGGATTGAAACGTTTACCGATGCAAGTTCAAAAACACGTACGAATAAACAAACCTTATATCCGTATACAATGGAAGAAATTGCAACCTATGCAAAACGTTATGACCTGAAACAGACCAATCATTATGCGGGTAGTCTTGTACCTTTACAGGTACTTGTCTTTCAGAAAAAATAAAGAAACAGAAAAAATAAAGAAACAGAAAAAATAAAGAAACAGAAAAAACACTTTTATCGTGTATAACGACCAATCGAAACAAATGAATCCAATACATAAATAGTAAATACTCCTAAAAAACAGAACAATACAATTTCTTCATTTTTTTGTCCTGTTTTAATTTCACGCTGCTCCTCGAACATTTGCATGATCCGGTCAATCTTTTGTACCAGGTCATCAGGTCGTTTGGCAGGCACCTTGTTTTGGTCCTCTATCAACAAATATTGGTCGCTAGGAATAGGTATATATTTTTCCACATTTGGAATTTCATTGCTGTAAAAGGAAGAGAGTTCTTTGTCATTTTCATCCTGTATGTTTTTATGAATATCCGAGACTCGGACGTGGTCATATGGATTAGCCATGGAGGGCTTGTCCAAAGCATAGGACGGATGACCGGATTGTGTCTGAATAGATTGCATATTCTGTTGCATATTCTGCAAGACGGAACGATCGATTTTCATTTTATCTTTATTCATCTTGTCTTCTAATACTTGGTCATGGTCAATCGGTGAAGCATAAAATGCGAGTGACATTACTTTATTAGAAACATATATTTTTTTTATGCTTCCTCTATATTAATGTCTAAAACAAAAAAGGCATCCAAGTCATCCTCCCCATTTGATTTTTTAAACGTCTTGAATGACAATAAGTATTTTGCGGGGGTCATCATGTTGGTCATGAACATCGGTTCGAAATATATTACGATTGAACTCAGCAAAACCCAAGAAGCTTACTTCCGTTATACACTGGGTCGTCAAATCATCATTTTCTCCATCTTGTGGGTAGGTACACGAGATATTACGATTTCGCTTGTACTTACCGCCGTATTCATTCTTTTGGTGGATTATCTGTTTAATGAAAATAGTAAATTTTGCATCATTCCAGAGAAGTACAAAGAATTACAAAAAGAAGCTGGGGGTAATTTTGTCACTCAAAAAGAGGTAAACGATGCAATTGACACCTTGAAGAAGGCAAGAAAACAAAAGGAAAACACAGATGATGTAGAGGACAGTTATAAACAAATCCTTTACAAAGAGAATTTTATTTAATCTTATTATATATATGATTACCGTACAGGGAATAGAAACCCCTTATTATTATGAAAGGATTACGTTGGAGCCTGGTAACAAGTATAATGAGAAGTTCTGCATAGACCCTGCCGAGACAAACAAGGCATGTTTCAATACACAGAAGGATAAGTATTTGTTAGGTGATACAAAGGTGACGACGAATGCGAAGACAAATGAAACAAAAATGACGGAATTCTTCTCTACCTATTATCGATATTCACCCAAGTTGTTTCTGAAAGAACGCACCAATACACTCCTGCTTTTTCCTATTTTTAAACCAACGCCTATCGACAATTACAGTTACATGGACGATGCCATCAAGAAATACTACAAGTGGATTTTCTCAGTGAAGCGTGAACTCGAATTCTTCAAGTTCAATGAAAAAGGCGAACCCACCATCGATGAGGACAATCCGGCTGAAAATACTTACGCCATAGCCTTTATCAACATTACAGACAACGATGACGACATACTTGAAAAGATAAATCGTATCAAACGCTTTATTACACTTAGTCAAACACAATATACAACAACCAAGTTTAAATACGACCGTTCCATTACCAATGTTGTCTTTTATACAGATATCAGGAGAGAAGACCTTGATAAGTCTGCAGATGTAATGTTGTTTGTGGACTATTACAAACGTAAACAGACCGTAGAAAATCAGATGCGTGTATCCAAACTACTTAAGAGCAATCTGCTTTCTCTACCGAAGATTGGCGAAGAGACTGCTCGTCTAAAATACGTATTGATTGACAAACCCAAGCAACGACCAGGTTCGCCTTTTAATGATTTCGTAGAAGGTGATTTTAATAATATCTACAAAGCAGGACTACTCCGTTTCCGTGTCACTGAAACAGCAGATGCACTTGAAAAGACGTTTCGTATCTTGTATCGTGTCCACTCCGTAGATAAGGAAGACCTCTTTGGTGAAATACGTACAGGGGATTATATTTATAAAATGATAGATAGTGAAGAGAATGAAGGTAAATTCACGAGAGGAAAGCTGACACTTGTACCTGGGTTTAAAGACAAATATATTTTTACCACGTATAGTACCAAGGAGGAGGAAAGGGAAATAGACCCGGATATGAACTACGACAAGAACAAAGATGCAAAGGATACTGGACAGAAAAAATATACATTAACTATTCGTAAAGGATGGTTAGGCTTTAATTATGTCACGTACAAGACCAAGGACATGCCTGTGACGCGCGGAACCATTGAATATGAAAGATACGGCAATGAATACGAAAAATACAAGTGGTTTCGTTTCAATGACTTGGATAGCCAACTCACCATAGATACATCGATTAAATATTACGAAGACATTGTCTTTGACCGTGCAGCAATACTTGCCTTTTTAGAGCACAAGAAAACGTATAACGACAAAATGAGATTGTCCAGCGAATTCTTAAAAATAAATACCAACGTCAAACTTATGACAGAATTTACGCGTTTCATTTACGATAACTTGAGTGAGACCCACGTCAATCTAACCTCTTTCGGAATAACCAATACGGCTTTTGCGAGACGTATCCGAGTAGGTCTATTGGATTTACTCTTTACTCCGAATGAAACCATTTATGTGATTCAGAACGTGAGAAAACCTACTCAAGCAGACCAAATAAAAACTATGAATTATAAAATTGTTTCATATCGTGACGTTGTCTCCGAGAAGAAACTTGATTTTGACCGTATCATCATTGGAGATGATCCAGAAAGGTTATATTGTAAAAAGAAAAAAGGTAGCAATGAGAATATATGCGACAATGTTGAAGTCAATAAAGATAATAATACTAATTTGCAGGTCATTGTGTTGGTGACGAAAGAGAATGTAAAGGATGTGGAGGATTTAAAAAAGGGTGCGGAATGTAAAATGTTGAAGAAAAATCTTCAGCGAAACATGAGAAGAGTTTTCTATACAAGAGGCGGGTCCTTGAAACGAAAGAAACGATTAACGAGAAGACGAAAGAAGGGTCAATAGCGTCTCTACGCTTTGCTGGATTTGGTTGTAATACACATCTGTTTCTTTTTTTAGTTCATAGAGTTCGGTCAACTTGGAAGTGGTTTCATTCAATTCAATCTGGACTTTCATCTCTTCCTGTTTGAGAAGCTCTTGTTCTTGTCTCCATTCTTCTAATTTATGTAGTTGGGCATCTTTCTCTTGTTCGAGTTTCTGAATAGTCCGTTGAATATATTTCATTTTATCGTCAAGTATGCTAATCTGAGACATCTATAAGGATTTATCTTATTTTTTATCCTGATTTAAATCGCATATCACTTATGACTAAATCGCGATATGAATGGAATTCTTGTCACTCCGTCGTCTACCTTTTCGAGAAGTCACCGGGGTGTCATTTAAATGGTCTAGTTCTTCTAAACTAATCATACTGTCATTCTTATCGGGCAAAGGGATGGTCTTTTTTAGTCCAGTTAAAATACTATTAATGTTCTCAGGTCCATTCATCTCTGGGCGTTTGGTCTCGGGTCTTGCAAACTGCTGTACGAATTGATTAACCCCTTGATTAGTCTTCTCCATGCTAGTTGCAGCCGCACGTGTAAACTGACTCATGAGATCAGGGTTTTGTCTCATAATATCGTCCATCCCAGGAATAGCAGACTTGAACATGGTATTGGACATGTGTACCATAATCCCAGCCGAGGCCAGCTGAAAGACCAACTTCAACTCGGGTGCCATTTTCGCCTTGGACTTGTATTTTTCTGCTAGCTCGCTAAAGATATCACTGTAATCGTCTATGTTTTCTTGAATATTCTCGGAGATACCATCGAGTTTAATATCAAAAGGGTCAAACTTGTTGTTGAGGAACTCGATGCCTGTAATGAGGGTTGTCAACATTTTTCCCTGGAATTGCACGCTATTCTTACGTTCTCGTTCCGACTGCTGGTATTCATATTCTCCGCGCATCTCCTCCAAGGATGATTCCATCGTATACTGCTTGCTTAGTTCTACTCCCTTTTGTTGAAGGGTCTCTAATTTTCGTAAATATTGAAACTTTTCTTTGACAAGTTCCTCCTTGGATTTGATTTCAATATTTTTTAATTCTCCTTCGATGTTGATCTCTTGAATATGTCGATAACCATCCGAAGTGGTTTGTCGGTGTGTATCCATGGAGACCGTTTCTCGACCAATATGAATGGGTTCGGGAGTATTTTCAAACTTAATGGATTTACCCATATTCTCAAACTCTTTCATATCCTCTGCAAAAGAAACACCTGCTACAGGTTTGGCATCATTCAAGAGAAACTCAATGCCTCCACCAAAATCTGAACTGGGTTTCATTTCTATGCTATCCAACGTAATTTCTTCCATCTATGAAATAGATATATTAGATAACTTTAAATCTATCGCATTACATATTTAAACTATACTTATAGTTGGACATGTATGGTTTCAAGAAAGGTTGAAATAGAATTATCTAATTTATTTTCTTTTTTCATGTAGTCAAGTAGCTGTAAGAAACAGTCCGATAGGTCGTCCTTCTTTTTATGTTTTCCAAAATAATCTATCTGGTCCTTGTATTTTTCCTCAATGATTTGCCGAGTAATGACAATTCCTAGTTTCTTTCGCTGTGCGTAGGTAGTTTTCTCCTGGACAAACATCTTGAGTTTATTTGTAGCATTCCAGTATTGTATGGCAGTATTTCCTTTCGAGACAAAATACAACGTAATCATACCCTGCAGAGCTTTCATGCGTATAGCATTTTGACCAATTTGGTTCTCGATTAAAATAAGGTCATACCGTGGAGGCAATTTTTCCAATGCTTCAAATAGTCGTTTGCTTAAATCTACCATGTTTAACTTGTTTGCATTAACCGTCTTGTCGCATAACTCAATGACCTTCCAATCTATAATGGTATCTTCGTACATACAATAAGCCAAATTCTTGATTCCGACATCGATACTGAGATACATATCTGTATAGATAAGGAATACATTTAAACCTTAATCACATCACTATGGATGTGGATTGCAATTTTTGTTTTGTTAGGCGTGCTGACTTGTCTCGTGTTGGGTCAGAGTCCAGTCCATCCTTATTCTGAAATTATAGACCCCATATCTTCCATATAGGTTCTCTGCATGGGTCGTCTTTTTTTGTCGTCCAATGCTTGTCGAGTGAGATACATTTCTTTGGCAAAAGAATTCTCATAACCATAGGGTTGCTCATGACCACGGATCAAATAGGGTGCCCCATTCTTAAAGGGTTGTTGTAGGATGGGTGTTTTGTTTTCTAAAATGGAGGTTCTGTAATTCAGTTTCATCAATTCATTTGCATGGTCCATTAAATACTTACGGTATTCGCTGTTGGTTTGTATACCATGATTACGTTTAAAGGTCTCAGTATCTTGTGTATAAAGTGTGAACGTGCGACCATCCTGTACGATACCCGGGAACTTTTCGGTAGCGTTATTGTTGGTGACATAGTCGGTTGCCCACATATTATAGTGTACTACTATATTTTTTCATGATTTTAGGTGAATTACAATTTAGCAAGTTCCACCAATTCATTCTTTTTCATGTTTGGTTTTACCTTTATTCCCTTTTCCATGAGTAAGTCTCGGAGTTGTTTCATGTTCATCTTACTAAACCCATCCTCGGAAGTATTCGTATTCTCTTCAATCATAATCTCAGTCTCAGTCTCGGTCTCTTGTACGTCTACGACATCTACAACATCTATGCACTTTTCTATGTTCAAAATTTCGGCAGTGGATGCAGTCTGAGAGTCCAAATCTACGATCTTGACATCGGATGGGTCGACGATAGGGCTAATATCGAATTCATTCATTTCACTCTCCACACTCTCATCCTCTGAATCATCCATCTCTGGAATAGTGGCTTTTGCATGTACTTCTTGTTTGGAATGATTTCTCTCTCGTAACAGTTCATACAGAAGCTTTGCCTGCTCGTTCTGTGCCTCCTCAAGAGACTCATACTTCTTCTTGAAATAATAACACATCAAGGTTACCAATAGGAGATTGATAATCATACCAATAAAGAAGCTTCCAATGTCAAGAATAGAAGAAAGCATCATTATGTGAATAACCTATATTATAATCTTTAGGTTCTAACGAAATAAAATGTCAGGATAATTCATTTCTTTTAAAATGTACTTTCCTCCATGTACAGTAGAATAACCTTCTAAGATGCTATATAAAAAGGTAATTTTTTCTTCTGTCTGAAGGACGTCCATTTTACCATTCACGACTTGATCTGACCCGACAAAGTGTTTACAGAGCTCAATAAAATGGGTAGTAATCAGATAATCGATAGAGACCTTGTGTTCATTCAAGAGAGAGAGGTACATTTTTGCACAAGATACCGCATCGATTGGATTTGTTCCTGAATAAATCTCATCAAAAATACACAAATGACGCTTTTCCTTGTGGAGAAGAACACAATCCAAGATTTCTTTACAACGGCGTGCTTCCGCTTGAAAAAGACTGTCTCTTCCAGAGGTATCTGGTATATTGAGATAGGAATGAAAAAAGTCATAACAGGATATAGTGGCTTCAGAGAAGCATCCTAGACCAAATTGCTGACACAAGAGGACATTGATCATCGTTGATTTTAAGACGGTCGTTTTACCAGAAGCATTCGGACCGCTCAAGATAAGATTTCGTTTTAGGTCTATTTTATTTTTGACAGTCTTTTCTTTCATAAGTGGGAGATAGTACATCTCTTTGAATACTGTTTGTTTTCCAAACTTGCAAGGAAGTATCGATTGAGATTTTACCTTTTTCTTAAGTGCATGAATGTCTCGGATATATTGGTTTAAATGAAATGAATATAAGAGTGTGTTACGATAATCATCGCGCATGAAAAACTCATAATACAAGTTCATGAGCAACCCGAGTTGAGTAAGCTTATAAAAAATGTTAGTGGCTGGCTGTATTCCATTTAAATGTTTCACCATTTGTCTCATCTTTTCCAACTCGACTTCATTCTTCTGATGGAAAGGTTGATAGGTAGAATATTTCTGTATTTTCTTCTGTAATTCATCTGCTGTCGCAATAGTATGGCTGAGATGTTCCTTGCATTCTTGGATAAACGTATAAACTGAACCAATGTTTTTGTAATAGGTCATACAGGTGGTGATATTGGTATAAATCTGTAAAAAGTAAATAAAAAGAGATACTACAGCGGTTGTCTTATCTTGCATAGTTACATGGTCTAATCCACTAAATAACTTATACAAACTAGTTGTTTTCATAACCGCCTTTAAATGGTCAACGTATTGGTCGATGGAAACCTCAATGCCTTTTAATTTCAAGATGAGAAAGGGCATCACCAAGATCAATAGAGGAGACAAAAGTGAAAAAATGGGAGTAGATAGATTATACATCCCTAGACAATGCAGGAACAACGGAGACTCATTCATGTGCAGCATGGGTTTAAACCCAATATATTGATAACGGTCAATAAAATTTGTCTCGAGACAAAATGATTTGTAATTCTCGTGAAAGGTCTTATCTTCATATGGGGTCAACCTGCATTTACGTATGACCCGTTGACTGTCTTTTAAAAAAGCGACATCTGTGGTATAAAAAGAACTCCATTTCTCCATTAACAAAGATTGATCAAAGAGATGTCGATAGAGAGGAGATGGTCCACTCATTTCCAAGTCACTTTGAACAATAGAAGACACCATTTTAGGGTTCGCATATTCAATCGGCAATTTAAACTCACACTCATCTTCGGTTTCTTTTGTCGCGACAAACATTTTGTCCCATTCTAGCATTAGACTTACCTTAAGAAAAGGTTATATTAATATAATATAAACGAAAATAAATAATCCTATACTATAATGTATAGTTACGATACCATTATGGGTCTATCGATACATATGAAACCCGAACAGTATTCATTAGACACGTCCACGGTTCAAATACTGAATAAATTGAAGGTCCTATTGCAGATCCCCGTCATCGAGCCCTTAAAGGCAACGGTGATTGTCAAGAAGCAGTCTGAAATATCCAAGGTGATTAATTTATTGAACAAAGTCACCGAGAAGACGTATGAAAAATTGAAAAAGGAGATTGTGGAGATTGTAAAGTCAGTAGAAAAGAAAGAAGATCTGGACAAAATTAGCCACACCATTTTTAACATTGCGAGTTCAAATCTATTTTATAGTGTACTTTTTTCAAACCTCTACAGTGAATTGGTTTCTGTAAATAAAATATTTTATGATATTTACCAAGAACATTATGAAATCTATTTTGCAGATTTGTCTCGATTGACCTATGTGGACCCGAACCTAGACTATGACCGATACTGTGATTACGTGAAAGAGATTGATCGTCTGGATTCCAACTTAACTTTTTTTATTCAGCTTATGAAAAAGAACATTGGTAACATGGACCAGGTATCCGAGTTATGTATGTTAATCGAGACAAAAATCATTGGACTATTGGAGGAAGAGGGAAAAGACCTATGTGAGAAGATGTTGTCATCTGTGGCGATTATCATGAAAGAAACTGCAGACTTTTTGGCATTTAATAAAAACCTGGAAACCATCCATACCTTGTTTTTGACCATACAGCGGCATCCATCCATTACGTCCAAAATGAAATACAAGTGCATGGACATGGAACCGTATCTGAAATAATATTGTTTTAACCTCAAAATAAAATTGTTTTAATATAAAATAAATTACTTATAGTATACAATGACGAGTTCAGTGGATTCACGAATCTCTCCAAAACGATATGAGAGTATCCTCAGCGAAATTGAAGAAGAAGACCAAAATATCAAGAGTGACTTGTATGAATTGTCTATCTATGACCATATGATACATATTTCACCTGGTAAAACGATACAAGATGATGAAATCAAAGATTTGGTCTATTGCTATGTTTATGTAGTGAAAAACGACAAGGTTGTACAGAAGTTGGGAGTGTATGAGAGGTTTACCAAAGAGAAAGAACCCTTCTTTGATTTGTCCACATTTGGGAAAGGAACCCTATGCTTGTTTGAAAAGTATGAGACCAATCCTTCCATCTTTCTTGATTTTAAGACGGATGTACCTGATACAAAGCCCGAGACAAAAAAGAAGAAGCCAAAGAGCAAGGTTGAAACGGTTCCCGAAACAGCTGAAGTAGACCTGAATGCACCTGAACCAGCTGAGGTCGATCTGAATGCACCTGAACCAGCTGAAGTAGACCTGAATGCACTAGAACCAGTTACCGAACCAGTTGAGGTAGACCTGAATGCACCCGAAAAAGTTGTGTCAAATGTACCCAAGCTTTTAGATACAATTTCTCTAGAACGTGATTTGGGTATGAAAACGAGTGCGAGTGTTGAAACTGGGTCAAAGCCAAAGAAAACCAAGCCTTCCACGGAACCGTCTGAACCAAAGATAAAGTTAAAGAAGCTAACGAAGATGGCGGAAACGAAGACAGCGGAAACGAAGACTGCTCAAACGAAGACTGCTCAAACGAAGGCCGAGACTCCGATACCCTCTGTAGAACCCGAGACAAAGGTTGAGACAAAACCGAAAACTCGTACAAAGAAAGTCAAAACCATCCTCACAGGTACGGATGCACCGGGTACAAAGTTCGGATAAAAATATTTATATACTATAGCATATGTCTACTTCTACGAATATCAATACAAATAAAAACAGGTGTTATGACAACCTAACCCCTAAGAGTAACAAAAACATTGGATTTATTCTAAAAAAATACGTTTCTCTGGTAAAAGACATGAATATTCAAGACCCCTATTTTATGAAATTGATTTATTCTCATTTATCCAAAGCGGTCCATTTGAAGAAAGAATGTAATGTGACGAAATCATCAAAACAACCCTGGGTCGAAGGAGAGTTTGTAGGACCAACCGTACAAGAAGAGGTCAAACAATCCCTCTTTCAAAGTTACTCCATAGAGACAAAGATAGAAGGATTTACATTTGATATTGAATTATTTACATCTGATGCATCATTTGATCTAGAACGATTTCTTTTTTTTATTCACGTGGTACTTGCTTTATGCTGCAAGAATACAACGACCAAAACCCGACACTTTCGTCTAAGGCTCATTCTAAGTGATGCTGAAAAAATAAAAGGGCATGCCATACCAGACCATCTGAATAGCGGATATACAGAGAATTATAAAGAATTGGTAATATATCGAAAAGAAGAATTTCTAAAGGTCTTTATTCATGAATGCTTTCATTTGTTTTGTCTCGAGTTTTCAGAGACCTATACTACTCAATACAAGGAAATGTTACGTTCCATCTTCAAGGTAGAAAGTGATTATCTGTTGTTTGAAAGTGTATGTGAATACTGGGCTCGTACCTTGAACTGTGCATTTGTTTCTTTCTTCATGAAAGAGGAAATGACATTTCAGGAATTTGAAAAGATTTTCGTCTTGAACCTTTCGATGGAAACCATATTTTCGATGATACAAATGAAAAATTACTTATCTTTGCACAACCTCACCTATGAGGATATTCTGAATAAACATACCATTCCTTACAAAGAAGAAACCAATGGGTTTTGTTATTATGTCATCACAAGTATTTTAATGTTTCATTACCAACCTACGATGAATTGGTTTGTCAATCACAATGAAACCATGTTGAACTTTTCTAAATCAAACAAGGATCTTTATTTGTTTCATCAATACATTCAAAGTATATACAATTCAAAAGAGTTTACAGACACCTTGAAAAAGTTAAAGACCTTTCGGTTGGAGAATATGTCAATGAGCTTATTTGATATTGAGATTTACGGTTAGTATAAGTATTTTTATCTTTCGGGTTAAAGATAAAAATAAGGGTTTGTTTTGTTGGTTTGTTTTTGTGTTTTATATTTTATCTAATAGATTGGATCTAAGCAGGGACTGCCTTCTCGAAGTGGCAAGACAGGTACTTCTGCAGGTTAAAGTAAGAGAGCTGCTGAGTAGGATCCGTCACGGTCTTCTCGTCATACTTGAGAAGCTTCTTCAGCTTCTCATCTGCAAGAATAAGACGACCATTCTCCTTGGCCTGGAGGTTGTTCGACCGAACATAGGCGGTGATCTGCTTGGTCACATCTGTGCGAGCCATCAGAGTACCACTCTCGCGACCAAGGAACACGGCAAGCTCATCACTAATCTTGGTCGGCTTCACGAACCCGCTAGGGGCACGGTTGCCCTTGTTCTTGTTTTTTTTTGCATTAAGCTTGTCGAGTACGCGAAGCTCCTTAGACACATGCTTCTCCACAAGCTTGACCTCAATCTTGAGAGCACTCAGCTGAACAGTAAGATCGACGAGGGAGCGGTTAAGGTTGGCAAAGACATCACCGATAGGAGTAACCTCTGGGGTAACAGGGTCAGCCGCCTTCACTGGCTCAGTCGTAACAGGCACAGGAGCAGGCGCAGGCACTGGGGTAGGAGGAACCTCAATCGGGAGATCCACCGGAACGCTCTTAGGTGCCTTGGACTTTGATTGCTTTGACTTAGGCTCTTTGATAGCAGACATTATACATAACCATACACATTCTTTTTATATTCATTTTTACTGGATTTAATTATTTTAACTATTTCAACTCTATAAAGGAAACAAAAAAGAAAATAGAATGAATGAAATTCCTTTATTCGTTCAAAGAACCGATTCATATAACCAAGGTAATGCATCCGCTGCAGGCATACTTACAAGGGTAAGTGCAGACAATATATAATAGGCTCCCAAAATTTGATATTCATGTTGATTAGAACGATACAATAAATCATGAAGGATCGAATAGGTATATTGTTTTAGAAGTTCTATCGGAGGATGAGAGCTATCCAAGATCATCATCGGTATATTATGGAAAGGCGTTCCATTTGGTGGACAGATAAGACGTTTCATTTCGCCTGATAAATGGGCACGATAACCCCAAATATCATAGAGTTCAAAGATAAAACGTTTGAGTTGTACCTCGTTTAGTCGTAGTAACCATTCACTCTGCGTGTAATTTCCAAGCGTATCCATTTTCTGAAACAATCCGATTATTTTTTGTTCATAGGACAATACCCTTTCTGGAAGTGCAGGCTCACATGGAAATAACAGTCGATTGTACAATGCTCTCTTTTCAATTTGTCTCGTCGTCTCTGGACTAAAGGGTCGGCGTGTATAAGGATTATAATTCATCTTTTTGTCAATCAAGGTAAAGATAGAACCCACTTCAAATCCATAGACGAACTTATCGTCTTCTGTAAAACTAATAAATGTTCGATAATTTATTTTTTGTACAGGTTCTGTCGTTAAAAAATCTTCTTCGTTGTTACATAGCGAACGGTCTAGACGTGCCGGTCCTTGGGTACGATGAAACAATACTACCATATATCGTCTCCAATATTTCTGTAAAACGCATGCATAAGACTGCTCCCGTAATCTCGTATAAAGGTCCTCCAACACTTCGAGTTTCTTTCGTTGTTTCCATTTTAGTTTAAATAAAACATAGATTTCCTTTAATTCTCTTAGGGTATAGTGATGTTCCTTCAAATATTTGAAATCATGAAACGTTTGAATCTTGTGGGTCATGATATAATAGTAGGATTTATATTTAACCGATTATTCTAATATCTTTTTCTGACGCATTCAACCTTTTGAGAGTAATAAAAAAAAATTGAATTAAAGAAAAGGTCTTAGTGTTATAAGTAAAATGTCTTCCCTCATTGTGAACGCTAGCAACTTCGCCCCAACGACCCAGATGGTTTACGGAAAGCCGCGTGTAAACACCAAGGGCGGTAAGAGTATTAATATTACTAATTCGGCAACTCGTCGTTCTCTGATGATCCACACACCTATGATGCTTACGTATGGTGTGAATGAACACAAGAACGATGATGGTTCCACGTCTTACGATATGAACATTCAGTTTCCTCGCGAGGAGTTTGAGACAGATGCGACACGTGCTCTTAAGAAGATGATGATGGAAATGGAAGAAAAGATTGTACAAGATGCTGCAATTAATTCGAGGGATTGGTTTGGAAAGAAGTATGGAGATGAAGTGGTTCAAGCGTTTTGGACACCTATGCTCAAGTACCCCAAAAACAAGGAACTCATGGATGGAAGTCTTGACAAGACGCGTGAGCCGACACTCAAGATCAAGCTTCCTATTTGGGATGGTCAGCCAAAGTTCGAAGTATACGACCTCAAGAGCAATCAAATCTTTCCGAATGAACAGGGTCAAACCCCAGATGCTGTAGTGCAAAAGGGAAGCAATGTATGTTGCACCTTGATGTGCGGAGGTATTTGGATTACTGGTTCAAAGTTTGGCGTGACATGGAAGCTGAGCCAGTGTGCAGTGAAGCCGCCCGAGACCTTTGAAAAGGGAAAGTGTTATATTCCTGGATTGTCTACACAGGATACCACCTATGGCAGTGATGGAGAGGATGAAGTACCTGTTTCAGCACCATCACCGGTTCAAGCAACACTTCCTTCGACGGATCTGGTACCTGAACCTGTGCCCGAGGTAAAAGAGGAACCTATTGCAGAGGTAGTCAAGGAAGAGCCTACAGTAGAGACGGTAGCCGAGCCTGTGAAAAAGGTGAGCAAGAAAAAGGCTGCAACTTCAGTTTAAATCCAATCCTAATTCTGAATAAAAATAATATCTGCTAAATGTTCTATGTCATATATTTTTTCTGAAAGACGTGGTATCCCCTGTTGGAGGAGACGACCTCTTTTTTGATCTTCCTCTGTGATTAAAATACTTATTCCTCCAAAACGCAGACAAGTATCGGTTCGATTTAAAACGACAAATAGATTATTGTCTTCGTCAATCTCTGCATTACCTAGCTTGGGTTTCAGTAAAATACGTATCTTTTTATAAAAAATCAGTTCCTGATGCCACAAAGGAATGTACAATTGTTCTTCTTCTAAATAATAGATATCCTTTCTCAGCATGTTTTCAAGGGTCGGTTCGAGGACATAGGTTTTGTAGGCAGATAAGTGCTGTTGGATGGGTTGTTTCAGGTATTGGGTTAAAAGTGGATGTTCTACAAAGGATAACCAATAGGCATAAATACGCCATTGTTTTTCTTCTATCGTATCCATAAATTCATCCTCGGGTCGGGTTAATAAAAAAGCGTAAGCGTCTTTTACTCGTATGAATTCTGTATCATTGCCTTTTTTATCGGGATGATGCAGAAGACACGCCTTTTTGTATTTCTTTTTTAATAGAGGTATATCAAACCTTTCATGCGGCTTTATTTTTAGCAAGAGACATGCGTCTTGTATCTTCATAATAAAGTAAAAAAAATATATTTATATAGTAACATGCCCAAACGTGTATTTCCAAAGGCCTATCAGAACTTGATTGATTCCATACTCTATACGAGAAGACGAATGGAGAAACGTAAGGGAACTTCTAAGTATTTTAATGTACAGTCTCGTAAACATATGAGACCTAGACATCGGCTATGTACACAGAAGAGATGTACGCGAAGAAAATGATAAACAGTAAGGTAGGGTTAAGGTTTGAGTGAATGACGCTTCGCGGCCGAATAACTCTTAGAAACCCTACGTTTGAGTGAATGAATAAAGTATTCCAAATGATAGATGGAACGATATCTCGTATTGTAATTCGTCATGAATAGCAAAAAATCCTCTTGGAGTAATTCTACCCGCGTACGTCTGTAAATTTCAAAATAAACGTATTGAATGCAATCATAGATATCAAGATTATAAATCATCCATTTATAAATCAATTCTCTCGCATTCGCCAGGTCGTAACCCTCGTTCAGAATATATTCGACGACATCTTCACAACGAGATGCATGATGTGCATCATAGGCAGATATCTTTTGAACCTGGACCGGTACAAGGGTGCAGATATCTTTGATACACGAAGGAAAGTACGAGACATGTTTGGTTAAAAAAAGATAGGTGATGGTTGTGTCTCGCATATAGGTATGAAATACCGATAACAAATCTGGATCAATCAAATGAAAATGACAGCACAATAATGTTAGTTTATTTTTAATCTGTAGTATTTCTTTTATCTTTACATAGAGATCGGTCCATATCGACTGCGAGATGTTCGCCCTCTCGAAATCGATTTCAAAATGCACATCACTCATTGTAAAGGTATACGTTTCGTTTTGTAAGTCTAACACACATTTACGCTTGTAGTGTAATTGAGATGGACTTTTTTTACGCAAGGCGGTAAGAGCTTCCTCGTAAACCAAGGACTGGTCTACTCCAAAGAGTATCATGGAACTCTCCATCGTTATACGAAACACATGCGGTTTATTTATATTTTAATCTTTTTAAATATAAATATATAAATACAAAAGGTCAAAAGGGTTAATGAACCTTTATCATCATCCATCGCAGATAAACTATAATCAAATCTCTTTTTATCTTCCCATTCCCAATAAGTTTTCTACGTATAAAAAATTCTACAAACTTCAATACAATACACATATCTTTATTATTCATACGTTGTATATTTTGCTCGATGCAGAAACCACGATTATAAAGGAAGATGACAAACTCTTTAAATATACGTTTACGTACAGAGAAGAACAACTACGAACCATTGAACATAACATTCTAAGTTCTTTAAAAAAACATGTAAAAAAGGAAATTTCTCACAATCATCCCAACACGACAATGGTTCGTCATCACAATTCTTATGTAAAAAATCCGCGGGTCTATCTGAGAGTCTCGGGTGTATGGGAAAATGACCAATCGATTGGGATTACCTGTAAAATAGAATGTTATCCGTCTACATAGAAACAATCCAGAATAATTTGCTGGATCCCAACAAGAATTACGTTGAAGAAGGCAAAAATGGCGGTATAACTGGCGAGCTGTTGATTGCCAGGTCCCTTTTGTAAATATTGTATCACTGAAAAGAAAATGAGACAAATAACTAAGATGGAAGAGTAATAAGACCATAGGAAATATTCAGGTGGCACCGCTTTCTTGTTAATCGCAGTAAAATACTGAACATTTAATCCAATCATCCACATCATCAAGATAAGGGTAAGCAATAAGGCCCATGGCAAACTCTGCAGAGCATTAAAGTCATTCGATCCGGGTTTAATATTGACAAAAATAATACCCAATAGAGAGAAGACTGCAATTCCGTAACCCCATATGAGAGCATTGGCTTCTCCCGTCGAGCCATCCGTCGAGTTCAACCCATAAGCCAAAGTCATTTTCACAAATACCCCTACGACCAAGAGAGAGACAAATATAGGAGTTGATTTTTGTGCGTCTTTCTCTCGCAATACATCTTTGATTGCATCAAGTAATCCGTCTTTACTTTCCTTTTCCATATACTATATCGTCTTATATTTTTTCGAATGTAACCTTCTATTTCTTCGGGTGTAGAATTAGAATATTCCGCAGGTAAAGGATAAAACTTTGGCTTCTTCATGGTCTTTGCTTTGAAAAATAGATAACGACCATGTGGACCTGTGCGTACACTCCAACTGTCTGTAATGGTGAGGAGAGTATTCTCTGTTTTTAGATAGGCAATTAATCCTTCCATTTCTTCAGGTGGAACAGCTTGCTCTGTAATCCACTGTTCGATAAAGTCTTTCTTATCATAAGTTTGAAGAGAACGCTTGTGTCCGTTATGTTCCAGATAAAATCCATGTGTTCCATGTTTCATCAGGAGAGGGGTTTTCTCATGTAGACCTACATATAAACTGTCATATTTTTTCAAGGGCATATCAATCACGATAGAAGACATTTGTTTAACACACTCTTGTACAACTTCTGTCCATTCCTTTGTTCCTTGCTCCACTTGATCCAGGTTCATTTCTAACAATCGGGTATAGTCATAATTAAAGATACTTTCGTAATAAGCATAACAAAATGTTTCTACTTTTACTCCAAGTGGTGTTACGGATAAACGGTTTGTCTCTTCCTCTTCTACTTCCTTGATACGGCTCGTGATACCATTTGAAACTTCATATTCATACATTTTAAGTTGTAACGGTTGACGTTTTATTTTACCTTTGACTACATAATGACGGTCTTGAACCGTATCCAATAAATGACTATAGGTAGACGGTCTGCCAATCGAACGCTTTTCAAGTTCAGAGATCAAATGTCCTTCTGTCCAGTGAGACAACGAGTGTGCAGTTTCTTCTACAGTGACCTTTTTACATTGGACCATGGTTAAAAATCTTAAATAATTCGACCAATCTATATTATCCGTTTCTTGTTTCCATCCACAATAGATTGCACCGATAGAGGTATAATAAAAATAATCTTCTTTTATATAAATCTTGAAGGTTGTATGAAGCATACGTGCAGGTTTCATACAACTCTGTAAGGTACGTTGATAGATATATTTATAGAGTTTATCACTTAGGGTATCTAGTTTTGTCTCAGTGACAGACAATTGAGTTACTCGTATACCTTCATGTGCTCCTTGTGCACTACCTAAAGGTCTTTCATAATCCTCTTTCAAGAATATCGATGCATTCGACAAAAAGTCTTCACTGTATGAGGCATTGTCTGTTCGAAGATAGGTAATGTAGCCTTCTTCGTATAAGGTCTGTGCAGATTTCATGATTTGTTGCGGAGACATGGACAGATTGGCTTGTTGCAATGTACTGGTGGTTAGAATTTTGGGAGGAGGAACCGATACTTCCTTTGTCTCAGGTGGAGACAAAACAAACTGATAGAGTGCTAAGGTTTCAAGAAAAGGATGCACCTCTTCTTGAGATAAACTACGGGAAAAATGAAACAAGATGCGTTCATTGGTGAAATAACCTTTTACCACAAAGGTATGCGGACGTATCGTATTTTCGATTTCTCGTTCTCTCTCCGCAAGTAGTCTCAACGTAGGCGTCTGACATCTACCTGCACTTAGGGTGTGTCCCACGTATTTCCATAACATAGGTGATACGGTAAATCCAATATAGACGTCTAACACTTGACGTGCAATTTGACTATACACCAGGTTCATTCGTAACACGGTAGGTTCGGACATGGCACGAGTGATATCTCTTTCAGTCACTTCATGAAAAAGAATACGTTTGGTACTCTTGGATAATTTACATACTTTGCAAACATGCCATGCAATGGTCTCACCCTCTCGATCGTCATCTGTGGCAAGGAATACTTCTTTTGCCTCGGCCACTTCTTTTTTCAAAAGGGTTACGACCTTGGGTTTTATGACATCATATTTTATTTTAAACGTCTCCATATTGATATTTGAAAGTGCTGGTATAGTACGAAAATGTCCACACGTCGCAATCACCTTATATCCCTGTCCTAAATAGGACTGTATCTTTTTGCATTTGGATGGAGACTCCACAATGACCAGGTTCATCTAGTAGAAGATAACAATTTTTGTTTATACTCTTGCCACTGAATGTTCTTCGATTCCTTAAACACGGGTTCCTTCTTTTTTAGTTCAGGGTCTACGTACATATGTTTTAATAAGGTTCCAATTTCAAAAGACGCTTCCTGTTGAGTACATTCGCCGGTTTCAATCTTAGCCAAGACATTAAGAAAGGTGTTCAAAACAGATAAGTCTACCCGGTTCTTGTAAAGACGATGATAGAGGGCTGTATATTTTTCATACAAAAAATAACACTCTTGTTCACAACGGTTGCTTAGTTCAGGTTCCTCTACTGTATTCTTGAGCTTTATCATACGTTCAATGTTATCTCTTAATAAAGTACTGTGCTTGAGCTCTCGGATAAGTTGGGTATTGTCGACCGTGTTGTTTTGTTTCATCAATTCGTGTAATTGTAATTTCTGAGAGTCGTTCATTTGTGTTTCTCTAGAAATTAAATCACCTTTTTTAACTCATGTCTATGTATATGAGCTGCACTTACAAAAAATACAACAGTGACACGGATGGACCATCGCATCTCTATCATCGAATGAACCAGATTGATTGTGCGATGAAAAAGTTCGGAGGCACAATACGTAAAACAAAACGGGTTAAACGTAGACCCAAGAAATCAAAAAGATATCTTAAAGGTTGGCATTAATCTTAGGCTTTTCGGCGCTTGGCTGTCTTCTTTTTAGCCTCCTTTTTAAACGCACCGAACTCACCCTTTCGCGTAAAGTATCCAGCCTTCTCCAGTCGCTTTTCCTTCTTTGCACGCAGACTCAACTTCTTCGAGACAATGTCTCCATGTTTATTCTTCATAAGTCCAGACTTGCGAACGCGACCGGCCGTCATTTCGGCAACCCCATGCATGACCTCTGCGCGTGAACCGTATTTCTTTGCGAACTCCATATATCATAGAACAAGAAATTAATTCATTAATTTGGTTAGTTTTGATAGGTCATAAAATAGGTATAGGTGGTTGTTCCTTGAGTATAAATGATATGAAAGTCTTCGGTTGAAGTGCTTTCTACATAAAAAGTGGAATTGTATACAGGATAGATAAGATTTTTAATACTACTTATACCTATACTACGCGTATTTTTCAAGGCATCCGTGCGATAGATGGTCACACTACCACTCAAGATAAAGGTATATTCTCTGATTTCTAGTTTAAAACGCATATCATAAATGCCCATATCTCCAATTTTTTGGGTACCCTGGAATAAACCTCCTATATTCATAATATATTCACTCGAAGTCAACGTAGTGACCGAAATTGGTTTAGGTACCGGCTCGAGTTGGACCGTACAGATAGAGGTATTTGGAATAATCGTCGGAGAAGTCATATCTTGATCATCGTATGATTTTTGATTAGAAAAGGCTGCGTCATAGACCAATAGACCATATCCTCCTCGATATCCTCCATCCGAAAGACCCTTACGCGGCCTGTAGAGAGAACATTCTCCGAAATCTCCACGAACACGAATACGGATGGTACCATAATAAAAGGTACATTCTTCGCCATTTGGACCTATGCCTAGAATCATATCTTGTACCGTTACTTTGTTGACTATTTTCGTAGAAATACTTTCAATCGAAATCCAATCCTGCTTGGACTGATTCAAGAGTGTAATCGGGATGTCTGATGTATTATAAATAGTATAGACGCCTTCTGCCATGGCAAAACGATTGTCTGCAAGATACGGTATCTTTTGAAACGTAAACGTAACCGGATCAACAAATGTTTGAGAGTCTAAACCATATCGGTACCCTACGCTAGTATAGATATAATCATCCGGCATGGCGGTCTTTAAAGATGTTTTGTTATATTGTATCATGAATAAACTTCCCATGTAACCATATTTGTCATTGTAGATCGTAATGGGTTCAAAAGAGTCTAGAATAGTGAGACGTATCAATCCGGAATGAAAGGTATAATCTCCATCCAAACCACTCCCTGCAAGAAATAACTGGTTCAACGTTTTCGTACCTCGATTATACTGAGACGAAACACCCACCGTTGATTTTTTTCTATTTAAAAAAGCAAGAGAATAATAATTGTGAAGGTAGATATAATAGACACCTATACCCAATTGATACTTGTAAGTATTTTTATATAAATAAACGTTATTATTAGAAAATTTCGTAGGGTCTGAAGAGATATATGGATCTATCATGATTTTTGGACCATACCATTCATAGACTATAAATTTCAGGTAAGATGTATCAAACGTTTTAAAGGTGAATGTGGTGATATCGTCTATGTTTAGTTTGTCTCGATTGATGAACAAATACTCATAAGAATAACCCCATTTTTCATAACGAGCTCCTTCAGCCGGGTCATCCTTATTAAAGATATACAGTTGAGTATTGGGGATGCTCTTTGAAATATACACTTTCATGTTTGATCCTGGCTCACCTGACGTGAGGTGATATCGACAGTCGTACGCAACACTATCCTTGTTCAAGGAGAGACAAAATGCTGTCCCTAGATTGGTAGGATCAGATAAATCAAAGGTATAAAAAACCCCTGTTTCAAAGATATAATTGTTTTTTATGTTTATAATGATAAAATAAGAAAAGTTTGCAATCCGTTTTGTCACGACTTTGAAGACAATTCCTGAATCTTCAAATGTTTCAGGTATAGGAGGTTCAGGCGGAGGCGTATTAAAGACAATGTTACGTTCTTCTGTGGACAATTGAGAGATCAACGTGTCTAACATCTGTAAAATCTTTGCATAGGTGTCCTTATTAATATTGGAAAGGGTTTTTACATAATGGTAGTAGAGTTTGTATTTGTATCTGAATAACAACAAACGGTTTTCTATATAGTTGAGACTCATGATAGTGGTATGTGTACTTTTGGTACGACTGTTATGATAACTGATTTTTCCATTTCCCATCTTTAACATCATGGCTTTCAACATTTTAGTAGACATTTTATTTTCAGAAAAGGTGATAACATCACATTTTTTTTTACATTTATCGATATAGATCGTATTGCTCATCTAATTATAAAATTGAATTATAATTTAATTTATACTTACACACATATAAAATGTCACTCGCGCAAAGTTACCAGAAGAAAACCGACAAGGAGCACATCCTGGACAATCCGGATACCTACATTGGATCGGTGGACATGCAGCGTGCCGAATTGTATGTGTTTGAAGCCGGAAAGATTGTTTCCAAGGAAGTGGACTACAATCCAGCTCTTTTCAAATTGTTTGACGAAGGAATGGTAAACTGTCGCGACCATGTGGTGCGTACCCAACAGAAGAAAAAGACAAATCCTGCAGTAGAGGTGGTGACGAGTATTCAGGTGACGATTGAGAAAAATCGTATTACTTTATTGAATAATGGTGAAGGGATAGATGTAGAAAAACATCCTACCTATGACACTTGGATCCCAGAACTTATCTTTGCACACCTTCGTACGTCGACCAATTACAACAAGGAAGAACAGAAAACGACAGGTGGGAAGAACGGTTTTGGGTTTAAACTGGTGCTCATCTGGTCGACTTGGGGGATGATTGAAACCGTAGACTCTGGACGCAAGTTAAAGTATACACAAGAATTCGAAAAAAATTTGGACATTATTCATCCACCCAAAGTGGTAGCCTGTGCAAAGAAACCGTATACCCAAGTTAGTTTCGAGCCTGATTACAAGCGACTTGGAATGGAAGGATTGACCTCTACTATGGTATCGCTCTTTCAGCGCCGGGTATATGATATCGCGGGTATCACGAGCAAAGAGGTCAAGGTAAAATACAATGACATACCCGTAGAGGTTAAGGACTTTCAGCAATATGTATCCCTTTATAGTGAAGCCGATAAGGTATCCGAGAGTCACGAAGGGTGGAGTTATGTGGCTTGCTTGAGTGAGGAGTTTCGACAGGTTTCATTTGTCAATGGTATCTTTACGTACAAGGGCGGAAAACACGTGGATTATCTGTTACAGCAAATCTTGAAGAAACTCACAGCCTATATCTTGAAAAAGAAGAAGATGGAGATTAAACCCTCTATCTTACGTGAACACATGACTCTCTTTATTCATTGTACGATTGAAAATCCATCCTTTGACAGTCAATCCAAAGAATGCCTCACTACACCCTCAACCAAATTTGGTACCAGTTGCACGGTTAGCGACAAGTTCATTGAAAAGTTGGCGGGTCTAGGTATCATGGAAAATGCATGTGAAATGGCAGAGCAAAAAGAGCTGAAACAACTCAAGAAAAGTGATGGGAATAAGTCAAAGACTATTCGAGGTATTCCGAAATTGGTCGATGCCAATTTTGCAGGAACGAAACAGTCGAAACAATGTACTCTCATCTTGTGTGAAGGAGACTCGGCCAAGGCGGGTATCCTCTCAGGGCTTTCACCAGCAGATCGCAATATTCTTGGTGTCTATCCCATGAAAGGGAAACTATTGAACGTACGCGGCGAGACTTTGCGAAAGATTAACGAGAACAAGGAAATTATTGAAATCAAGAAAATCCTTGGACTGGAAATTGGAAAAACGTATGAGACAATTGACGAGTTACGCTATGGAAAAATACTCTTTATGACGGACCAGGATCTCGATGGCAGTCACATCAAAGGACTAGGGATGAATGTCTTTGAATGCCTATGGCCATCACTCTTGAGGGTCGAAGGATTTATGGGATTTATGAATACGCCCATTTTGAAAGCATCCAAGGGTCAAAAAACATTATGCTTTTACAACGAGCAAGACTATGACCAATGGAAAGAAGAAAATTCTGGATGGAAGATTAAGTATTACAAGGGTCTGGGTACCAGTACAGGAGCAGAATTCAAAGAGTATTTTAAAGAAAAGAGGATTGTGGAATTCTGTACCCATGAAGACGATACCTCTACGATGGATATGTTATTTAACAAGAAAAAGGCAGACGAGAGAAAGACATGGCTTTCGTCCTATCAGCGAGACCTGAAAGTGGATACTCGTGACAAAAAGATTTCAGTGAGTGATTTTATCAACAAAGAAATGATCCACTTTTCAAAATACGATTGCGATCGGTCTATTTGCAACCTGATGGATGGTCTAAAAGTATCTCAGCGGAAAATCCTGTATAGTGCCTTTAAGAAAAACTTGACCCAGGAGATCAAGGTCGCACAGTTCAGCGGTTATGTTTCGGAACATAGTGGCTACCACCACGGAGAAGCCAGCTTGAATGGTGCTATTGTAAACATGGCACAAGACTTTGTAGGGTCCAATAACATTCATTTGTTTAGTCCAAACGGACAGTTCGGTACACGTCTCCAGGGCGGAAAGGACAGTGCGTCTGAGAGGTATATCTTTACCAAACTGGAAAAGATTACACGCAGTATATTCTCTATTCAGGATGATCCGATCTTGCAGTATTTGGATGACGATGGGTCCAAGGTAGAACCGGTGTTTTATCTTCCCATTCTGCCCATGGTATTGGTAAATGGTTCGCGTGGCATAGGCACTGGGTTCAGTTCGGAAATCCTTTGTTACCATCCGAGACAACTGATTGATTACATTCTTGCAAAGCTGGACCATCAACCTTTACAAACAGAGTTTGTGCCTTATTACAGAGGGTTCAAGGGAACGATGGTCAAGGAAAACGACAAGCGGTTTATCAGCAAGGGCGTCTTTGTACAGAGACAGAACAAGGTAGAGATTACTGAATTGCCGATTGGAACTTGGAACGAAGATTACATTCTTCATCTGGAGAAAATGGTGGATGAAGGTACACTCAAAGACTACAAAGATTTATCCACAGATAAAGAAGTGCTGATCAAGGTTACGACACAAGATACGGTTCAAGACCTGGACGAGCTTTGCCGGACTCTCAAATTGTATAG
>Ga0187844_10000055_pt1 | contig 77206 bp, 57 predicted proteins | sample SpaLakP09_SKY_50_FD_134517 | JGI IMG/M metagenome (GOLD analysis project Ga0187844, IMG submission 134517) | Oligotrophic lake water microbial communities from Sparkling Lake, Wisconsin, USA - SP09_SKY_50 | ecosystem: Environmental > Aquatic > Freshwater > Lake | place: USA: Sparkling Lake...
CGACCCGAAGGACATCCTGTTCTTCCGCGTCGACCGCCGCCGCAAGATGCCGGTGACGATCCTGCTGAAAGCCATCGGCATGACGCCGGAGCAGATCCTCGCGAACTTCTTCGTGTTCGACAATTTCAACCTGCGCTCGGAAGGCGCGGAACTGGAATTCGTGGCCGAGCGCCTGCGCGGTGAAGTCGCGCGTTTCGACATCGTCGATCCGAAATCGGGCAAGACGCTCGTGACGAAAGACAAGCGCATCAACGCCAAGAACGTGCGTGACGTCGAGAACGCCGGCATTACCCACATCTCGGTGCCGGAAGACTACCTGATCGGCCGCGTGCTGGCGAAGAACGTCGTCGACGGCGACACCGGCGAGATCATCGCCAACGCCAACGACGAGCTGACCGACGAGCTGCTGGGCAAGCTGCGCGATGCCAACATCGACGCGATCCAGACGCTGTACACCAACGACCTGGACCAGGGCGCCTACATCTCGCAGACGCTGCGCACCGACGACACCGCCGACCAGACCGCCGCGCGCGTCGCGATCTACCGCATGATGCGTCCTGGCGAACCGCCGACCGAAGAATCGGTCGAAGCGCTGTTCCACGGCCTGTTCTACAGCCCGGAACGCTACGACCTGTCGGCCGTGGGCCGCATGAAGTTCAACCGTCGTATCGGCCGTGACGAACTGGTCGGCGACATGACCCTGTCGAACGAAGACATCCTGGCCGTGATCAAGATCCTGGTCGAGCTGCGCAATGGCCGCGGCGAAGTCGACGACATCGATCACCTGGGTAACCGCCGCGTGCGTTGCGTGGGCGAACTGGCCGAAAACCAGTTCCGCGCCGGCCTCGTGCGTGTTGAACGCGCCGTCAAGGAACGCCTCGGCCAGGCCGAAGCGGACAACCTGATGCCGCACGACCTGATCAACAGCAAGCCGATCTCGGCCGCGATCCGCGAATTCTTCGGTTCGTCGCAGCTGTCGCAGTTCATGGACCAAACGAACCCGCTGTCGGAAATCACGCACAAACGCCGTGTCTCCGCACTGGGCCCGGGCGGCCTGACCCGCGAGCGCGCCGGCTTCGAAGTCCGCGACGTGCACCCGACCCACTACGGCCGCGTCTGCCCGATCGAAACGCCTGAAGGCCCGAACATCGGCCTGATCAACTCGCTGGCACTGTTTGCCCGCCTGAACGAATACGGCTTCCTGGAAACCCCGTACCGCAAGGTCGAAGGTTCGAAAGTCACCGACAAGATCGAATACCTGTCGGCGATCGAAGAAGGCCGCTACATCATCGCCCAGGCGAACGCGCAGATCAACGCAGAAGGCCAGCTGGTCGACGAACTGGTCTCGGCACGTGAAGCGGGCGAAACGATCCTGGTCTCGCCGGAACGCATCCAGTACATGGACGTGGCCCCGGGCCAGATCGTGTCGGTCGCAGCATCGCTGATTCCGTTCCTCGAGCACGATGACGCGAACCGTGCACTGATGGGCGCCAACATGCAGCGCCAGGCCGTGCCTTGCCTGCGTCCGGAGAAAGCCTTCGTCGGTACCGGCATCGAGCGCACCGTGGCAGTCGACTCGGGCACGACCGTGCAGGCGACCCGTGGCGGTATCGTCGATTACGTCGACGCCGGCCGCGTGGTGATCCGCGTGAACGACGAAGAAGCGCAGGCTGGCGAAGTCGGTGTCGACATCTACAACCTGATCAAGTACACCCGTTCGAACCAGAACACCAACATCAACCAGCGTCCGATCGTGAAAGTGGGCGATCGCGTGGCACGCGGCGACGTCATCGCCGACGGCGCGTCGACCGACCTGGGCGAACTGGCACTGGGCCAGAACATGCTGGTGGCGTTCATGCCGTGGAACGGCCTGAACTTCGAGGACTCGATCCTGATCTCGGAAAACGTCGTCAAGGATGACCGCTACACCTCGATCCACATCGAAGAGCTGTCGGTCGTTGCACGTGATACGAAGCTGGGCCCTGAAGAAATCACCCGCGACATCTCGAACCTGGCGGAAAACCAGCTGGCTCGCCTGGACGAGTCGGGCATCGTCTACATCGGCGCCGAAGTGCAGGCCGGTGACGTGCTGGTCGGTAAGGTGACGCCGAAGGGCGAAACCCAGCTGACGCCGGAAGAGAAGCTGCTGCGCGCAATTTTCGGTGAGAAAGCGTCGGATGTTAAAGATACGTCGCTGCGCGTGCCGTCGGGCATGGTCGGTACCGTGATCGACGTGCAGGTGTTCACCCGTGAAGGCATCGTGCGCGACAAGCGCGCCCAGCAGATCATCGACGACGAGCTGAAGCGCTTCCGCCTGGACCTGAACGACCAGCTGCGTATCGTCGAAGGCGACGCGTTCCAGCGTCTGGAGCGTCTGCTCGTCGGCAAGACCGTCAACGGCGGTCCGAAGAAGCTGGCGAAGGGTGCCGTGATCGACAAGGCTTACCTGGACGACCTGGACAAGTTCCACTGGTTCGACATCCGTCCGGCCGACGACGAAACCGCCAACGCACTGGAGGCGATGAAGGAGTCGATCAACGAGAAGCGTCACCAGTTCGACCTGGCCTTCGAAGAGAAGCGCAAGAAGCTCACGCAGGGCGACGAGCTGCAGCCGGGCGTGCAGAAGATGGTCAAGGTCTACCTGGCCGTCAAGCGCCGCCTGCAGTCGGGCGACAAGATGGCGGGCCGCCACGGTAACAAGGGTGTGGTCTCGCGTATCGTGCCGGTGGAAGACATGCCGTTCATGGCCGACGGTACGCCGGCCGACGTCGTGCTGAACCCGCTGGGCGTTCCGTCGCGTATGAACGTCGGTCAGATCCTGGAAACCCACCTGGGTTGGGCAGCGAAAGGCCTGGGCCTGCGCCTGGGCGAAATGATCAAGGCCAAGGCTGAGACCGAGCAACTGCGCGCGTTCCTGGGCAAGATCTACAACGAAACGGGCAAGAAGGAAGACCTGGACAACTTCAGCGACCAGGAAATCGTCGAGCTGGCGCACAACCTCAAGAACGGCGTGCCGTTCGCGACCCCGGTGTTCGACGGTGCCCACGAAGAAGAGATCCGCCGCATGCTGGATCTGGCCTTCCCGGACGAGATCGCTGCCCACCTGGGCATGACCCCGTCGAAGAACCAGGTCACGATGTACGACGGCCGCACCGGCGAAGCCTTCGAGCGCAAGGTGACCGTGGGCTTCATGCACATGCTGAAGCTGCACCACCTGGTCGACGACAAGATGCACGCCCGCTCGACCGGTCCGTACTCGCTGGTGACGCAGCAGCCGCTGGGCGGTAAAGCCCAGTTCGGTGGCCAGCGCTTCGGTGAGATGGAGGTGTGGGCACTGGAAGCGTACGGCGCATCGTACGTGCTGCAGGAAATGCTGACCGTGAAGTCGGACGACGTGAACGGCCGTACCAAGGTGTACGAGAACCTGGTCAAGGGCGACCACGTGATCGACGCGGGTATGCCGGAATCGTTCAACGTGCTGGTGAAAGAAATCCGCTCGCTGGGTATCGACATCGATCTCGAGCGCAGTTAAGCAGGCCGGCATGGCCGCCGCCTTCGGGCATGGCCTGCCGCCCTTGAACAGTCGCCCCGGCGCAGGCCGGGGCCCAATTTGGCGGACAGCCAAGAACTTGGATCCCGGCCTGCGCCGGGATGACGGTTTTAAGGGTAGGGGTGCATGCAAGCACCGGCGAAAATCGGTGAGAAGCCGGCGGTAGTAGTAAGTACAGAATTCAATCACCCGGAGTGATAAATGAAAGCACTGCTCGATCTATTCAAGCAAGTTCAGCAAAACGAGAGCTTCGACGCCATCAAGATTGGCCTGGCGTCGCCCGAGAAAATCCGTTCGTGGTCGTACGGCGAAGTCAAGAAGCCGGAAACCATCAACTACCGTACGTTCAAGCCGGAACGTGATGGCCTGTTTTGCGCAAAAATCTTTGGTCCGATCAAGGACTACGAATGCCTGTGCGGCAAGTACAAGCGCCTGAAGCACCGCGGCGTCATCTGCGAAAAGTGCGGCGTCGAAGTCACCCTGGCGAAAGTCCGTCGTGAGCGCATGGGCCACATCGAGCTGGCCTCGCCGGTCGCGCACATCTGGTTCCTGAAGTCGCTGCCGTCGCGTCTGGGCATGGTCCTGGACATGACGCTGCGCGATATCGAACGCGTCCTGTACTTCGAAGCATACGTCGTGACCGATCCGGGCATGACCCCGCTGAAGAAGTGCCAGATCATGTCGGAAGACGACTACGCCGCCAAGTACGAAGAGTACGGCGACGACTTCACCGCATTCATGGGCGCCGAAGGCATCCGTGAACTGCTGCGCTCGATCGACATCGACCGCGAAGCCGAAGCCCTGCGCGTCGAACTCAAAGAGTCGAAGTCGGAAGCCAAGATCAAGAAATACGCCAAGCGCCTGAAAGTGCTCGAGGCGTTCCAGCGTTCGGGCATCAAGCCGGAATGGATGATCATGGAAGTGCTCCCGGTCCTGCCGCCGGAGCTGCGTCCGCTCGTCCCGCTGGATGGCGGCCGTTTCGCCACGTCCGACCTGAACGACCTGTATCGCCGCGTCATCAACCGTAATAACCGCCTGAAGCGCCTGATGGAACTGCGCGCTCCGGAAATCATTACGCGTAACGAGAAGCGCATGCTGCAGGAAGCAGTGGACTCGCTGCTGGACAACGGCCGTCGCGGCAAGGCGATGACCGGCGCCAACAAGCGTCCGCTGAAGTCGCTGGCTGAAATGATCAAGGGTAAGGGCGGCCGCTTCCGTCAGAACCTGCTGGGCAAGCGCGTCGACTACTCGGGCCGTTCGGTCATCGTGGTGGGTCCGCAGCTGAAACTGCACCAGTGCGGTCTGCCGAAGCTGATGGCCCTGGAACTGTTCAAACCGTTCATCTTCAACAAGCTGGAACTGATGGGTCTCGCGACCACCATCAAGGCTGCGAAGAAGCTCGTCGAGCAGCAGGAACCGGTCGTCTGGGACATCCTGGAAGAAGTCATCAAGGAACACCCGGTGATGCTGAACCGTGCGCCGACGCTGCACCGTCTCGGTATCCAGGCGTTCGAGCCGGTCCTGATCGAAGGTAAAGCGATCCAGCTGCACCCGCTGGTCTGCGCGGCGTTCAACGCCGACTTCGACGGTGACCAGATGGCAGTCCACGTCCCGCTGTCGATCGAAGCACAGATGGAAGCGCGCACGCTGATGCTGGCGTCGAACAACATCCTGTTCCCGTCGAACGGCGAACCGTCGATCGTGCCGTCCCAGGATATCGTGCTGGGTCTGTACTACGCGTCCCGCGAGGCGATCAACGCCAAGGGCGAAGGCATGCTGTTCCCGGACGTGTCGGAAGTCATCCGCGCGTACGACAACAAGGAAGTCGAACTGGCGACCCGCATCACCGTGCGTATCGTGGAATTCCCGCGCAACGCCGAAGGCGGCTTCGACCAGACGCTGACCCGCTACGAGACCACGGTCGGCCGTGCGATCCTGTCCGAGATCCTGCCGAAAGGCCTGCCGTTCTCGGTGCTGAACCGCGCGCTGAAGAAGAAAGAGATCTCGAAGCTGATCAACACGTCGTTCCGCAAGTGCGGCCTGCGTGCGACCGTCGTGTTCGCCGACAAGCTGATGCAGTCGGGCTTCCGTCTCGCAACGCGCGCCGGTATCTCGATCGCCGTGGACGACATGCTGATCCCGGACGTCAAGAAGACCATGATCTCGACCGCCGAAGCGGAAGTGAAACAGATCGAGCAGCAGTACGCCTCGGGTCTGGTCACCGCCGGCGAGCGTTACAACAAGGTCGTCGACATCTGGGGCAAGACCTCGGACGAAGTGGGCAAGGCGATGATGGACCAGCTGAAAGTCGAGCCGGTCACGAAGCGCGACGGCACGCAAGGCACGCAAGAGTCGTTCAACGCCATTTACATGATGGCCGACTCGGGCGCCCGTGGTTCCGCAGCCCAGATCCGTCAGCTGGCCGGTATGCGCGGCCTGATGGCGAAGCCGGACGGCTCGATTATCGAAACGCCGATTACCGCGAACTTCCGCGAAGGCCTGAACGTTCTGCAGTACTTCATCTCGACGCACGGCGCCCGTAAAGGTCTGGCCGACACCGCGCTGAAGACGGCAAACTCGGGTTACCTGACCCGTCGCCTGGTCGACGTGACGCAGGATCTGGTCGTGACGGAAGACGATTGCGGCACCTCCAACGGCACGCACATGAAGGCGATGGTCGAAGGCGGTGAAGTGATCGAAGCCCTGCGCGACCGTATCCTGGGCCGCGTGACCGGTACCGACGTCGTCAATCCGGAAACGCAGGCGACCCTGTACGAAGCCGGCACGCTGCTGGACGAAGACATGGTCGAAGAGATCGAGCGTCTGGGCATCGACGAAGTCAAGGTCCGCACGCCGCTGAACTGCGACACCCGTTACGGCCTGTGCGCGAAGTGCTATGGCCGCGACCTGGGCCGCGGCATGCTGGTCAACTCCGGCGAAGCCGTCGGTGTGGTTGCAGCACAGTCGATCGGTGAGCCGGGTACCCAGCTGACCATGCGTACGTTCCACATCGGTGGTGCGGCATCGCGTGCGGCGGTGGCATCGTCGGTGGAAGCCAAGTCGAACGGTACGGTCCGCTTCACGGCGACCATGCGTTACGTGACCAACGGCAAGGGCGCCCAGATCGTCATTTCGCGTTCGGGCGAAGTGCTGATCACGGACGACCACGGCCGCGAGCGCGAGCGTCACAAGGTGCCGTACGGCGCGACCCTGGCTGTCCAGGACGGCATGGTCGTGAAAGCCGGCCTGCCGCTGGCAACGTGGGACCCGCTGACCCGTCCGATCATCACCGAGTACGCAGGTACGATCAAGTTCGAGAACGTGGAAGAGGGCGTCACTGTCGCTCGCCAGGTGGACGACGTGACCGGCCTGTCGACGCTGGTCGCGATCGATCCGAAACGCCGCGGCTCGGGCAAGGTCAACCGTCCGCAGGTCAAGCTGCTCAACGCCGAAGGCCAGGAAGTCAAGATCGCCGGCACCGAGCACGCCGTGACGATCGGCTTCCAGGTCGGCGCGCTGATCATGGTGAAGGATGGCCAGCAGGTGTCGGTGGGTGAAGTGCTTGCACGTATCCCGACCGAATCGCAGAAGACCCGTGACATTACCGGTGGTCTGCCGCGCGTTGCCGAGCTGTTCGAAGCCCGTTCGCCGAAAGATGCCGGCATGCTGGCGGAAGTTACCGGTACGGTCGCATTCGGTAAAGAGACCAAGGGTAAGCAGCGCTTGGAAATCACCGACATGGACGGCAACAAGCACGAGTTCCTGATTACCAAGGACAAGCAAGTGCTGGTGCACGACGGCCAGGTGGTGAACAAGGGCGAGATGATCGTGGACGGTCCGGCCGATCCGCAAGACATCCTGCGCCTGCTGGGTATCGAAGCGCTGGCCCGCTACATCGTCGACGAAGTGCAGGACGTGTACCGTCTGCAGGGCGTGAAGATCAACGACAAGCACATCGAGGTGATCGTTCGCCAGATGCTGCGTCGTGTCCAGATCGTCGAAGCCGGCGACACCGACTACATCGTCGGCGAGCAGGTGGAGCGTTCGGAACTGCTGGAAGAGAACGACCGCGTCAACGCCGCAGGCAAGCTGCCGGCGACGTACGAGAACGTGCTGCTGGGTATTACCAAGGCATCGCTGTCGACCGACTCGTTCATCTCGGCCGCATCGTTCCAGGAAACCACCCGCGTGCTGACCGAAGCGGCGATCATGGGCAAGCGCGACGGTCTGCGCGGCCTGAAGGAAAACGTCATCGTCGGCCGCCTGATCCCGGGCGGTACCGGCCTGGCATTCCACCGCGCCCGCAAAGAGAAGGAAGCGTGGGAAGCGGAAGAGCGCGCAGCGCTGCTGCAGCAGGAGAAGGCCAACATGGCTGCCGAGCTGCAGGCGATGGAAGACCAGCAGAATGCTGCGGCTTCGGTCGAACAGCATCATGGCGACGGGGAGTAATCCTCTTCAGCTGTAACGAAAACGGCACCTTCGGGTGCCGTTTTTTTTGCCTCGTGCGGATCTATCGTGCGTTCGCACGCAGCGTGTGCACGGTCGAGAAGACGAGCGCCTTCGCCTCATCGCAAGTCATGCCGGCCAATTGGCGCAAGTCGCGGTGCCTGCCCGCTTCCTGTGCCACGAGATAACCGAGGTAATAACCGCGCCGCCGCGGCAGCGGGTCGCTCCCGCGCATCAGGAACAGGTCGGCGTAGGTTTGTTCGTCGTCCTTGTCGAGCGCACCTTCCAGTTGCGCCAGCGCCGCCGGGAGGACGGCGCGCGTGCGCGTCGCCATGTCGTCGGGAGATGCGAGCAGCAGCTCCTTGTCGTTGGCGGCCGGATTCATCGTCTTGGACACATAGGTTGCCAATCCTTCGATCCACAACGCCGGCCAGACGCCGCGCCCCGCGCATTCCTCGACGCGGGGCTGGTGATAATGGTGGAAGAGCTCGTGGTGGAAGAATGCGCTCTCGTCGCCGTTTCCATGCAGGGTCACCATGCGGTCGATACCGAAGATGAAGGCCGGTTTGCCGTCGATGTCGCGCATGCCGCCGTCCATTTCGCCCAGCGAGTGCAGCACATAGATGTCGTCGGGCGGCTGGAAATCGGGGAAGACCGCCTTGAACGATGCCATGTACCCGGGCAGTTCCACACCGAAGCGTTGTGCCTTCCGAATGTACTCGGTGCGAATGGCCGGAAAGTCCTTGAGCGCGGTGACGATGCGTTCGTCGTACTGCGCCGGCGTCAGGAAGCTCTGGAAACGCTCCGCCTTGTAAAACGCGGGAAAGGTCGATGCGACGGTCGTCTTGAACCGCGCGACCTGCTCCGCCGGCGGACGGTCGTGATTGGCATCCCAGAAGTCGGCGAAGGCCAGGGCGCCGTTATGGAGACGAGGCGGCGCCGCCAATGCCGGGATCGACAAGACAGCCGCAAGAACACACGAGAAGAAACGCATGACGACGCCCCATGAAGTGGAATGTCGTCATCCTCCCATGTGTGTATGCAATATGGCAACTCAGTGCTGGTAGAGGTTCGCCCAGTTACCCGAGCCCGTCTGGTTGACGTTCGCCACATAGCCGTCGCCGGCCTGGATCACCGTCGCGGTGTGGTTGCTGCCGATCTGCGCAATCGTGGCCGTATTGTTGGCGCCGGTCTGGATCAGCCTGGCCAGGTTGGTGTCGCCGACCTGGCTGATGCTGGCGACCTGGCCGTTGCCGGTCTGGCTGGCGTCGGCAATGTTGCCCACGCCCTGTTGCAAGATATCGAGCGTGCCGTCGACGTCGAGCAACCGCACGCTTGCTGCGTTCATGCTGCCGTTCTGGGCAATCCTGGCGCCGGAACCCAGCACATTCTCGGCATTGAGCGACACCGTATTGCCGTCACCGGTCTGGGCCACCTCGGGGCCGCCGTGCGAGCTATCTATTTGATCCACCGTGGCCGTGTTGCCGGTGCCGATCTGGGTGACGCGCAGCGATGCATCGGCGCTGCCGATCTGCTGCAGGCGGGCGAGATTGCCGCTGCCGTTCTGGTCGACGATGACCGGGCTCGACGTGACGATGGACTGCCTGATCGTGGCATCGTTCCCGTTCCCGCGCTGTGTGATCCTGGCTTCGACCGTCGCGAACTGTCCGGACGTGCCGTCCTGGGTAATGCCTGCATTGTTGCCTGTGCCGTCCTGGCTGACCACGGCGGCCGCGCCGTGGTGGGTGTCGCGCTGGAAGATACCGCCGCTCGTGGCGCCGGGACCGCCCACATGGTTGTCGTTGCCGACCTGCGTGATCGATGCGCTGGTGTCCGACGCCAGGTCGAGCGGTGTCAGCCCGACCTGCTCCGCTGACGAAGTGTTGCCATTGCCCTGCTGCGTGACCGTGACGGTCTGGCTGGCGGCGACATGGCTGGCGCAGGCCAGGATCGCGCCGAAGGCGATTGCCGGAAGTCTGGATTTCATGAGCTTGCTCCTCGAGGATGGGATCTGTCGGGTTCAGTGCTGGTAGACATTCGACCAGTTGTTTGAACCTGTCTGGCTGACATTGGCTAGCGTGTTGGCCTGGATAGGCATGCTCAGCATCGCACTGTTGTTGTTGCCGGCCTGGTAGATGGTGGCGGAATGGCCGTAACCCGCAGCGTTGGCGCTGGCAAAGTTGCCGATGCCTTGTTGCGAGATGGTGAGCAAAGTCTCGCCTTCAATCAACTGGACGCTGGCATTGTTCATGCTGCCGGTCTGGGTGATGGTGGCGCCGGGACCGAGGAGATCGTCGGTCAGGAGCGAGACCGTATTGCCGTCGCCGGTCTGGGTCACCTGCGGTCCGCCGTGCGAGCTGCGCAAGTGCTCCGCCGTGGTCGTGTTGCCGGTACCGTTCTGCGTGACGTGGAACGACGCGTCGCCGGTGTCGACCTGCCGCAGGCGCACCAGGTTGGCACTGCCGTTCTGGTCGACGGTGACATCGTTCGACACCGCGTTCGTCTGCGTGATCGCCGCATCGTTCCCGTTGCCACGCTGTGTAATCACGGCTTCGACCGGCGGCGGGTTCGGCCCTGGCCTGCCGTCCTGCGTGATGCCCGCGTTGTTGCCTGCCCCGACCTGGATGACCGTCGCTCGCGCGCCGCCGTTCGGGGAGAGAATCTGATAAATGCCGTCGCTCGTGCCGCCGGGGCCACCGACGTGGTTGTCGTTCCCGATCTGCGTGACCGATGCGGTGGTGGATGAATAGAAGACCGCGTCGGGTGTCGTGTTCACCTGCTCCGCGGCGACTGTGTTGCCGCTGCCCTGCTGCGTGACCGCGATGGTCTGGCTCGACGCAACCTGGCTGGCACAGGCCAGGCCGATGCCGAGTGCGATTGTCGAGAGTGCGAGTTTCATGAAGTGCTCCTCGAAGTGGACAGGGGCGGATTGGAAAGCGATTCAGCGGCCCCTAATGCTGAATGAGGGTGACCGACTTGCCGTTGCCGTACTGGGTGATGCGCGCGTAGCCGTGCTGGCCGTACTGCTCGATGCGGGCCGTGTTCAACATGCCCCGCTGGTCGATGCCGGCACGGTTGCCGGCACCCGCCTGCACGATGCTGGCCGTATTCCGCTGGCCGCCCTGCTGCACGAAGGCCTCGTTGTCCAGGCCCGATTGCAGCAGGCTGGTGCCGTTGTCGCTGCCCGCTTGCGACACGAATGCCCGTCCTTGCGCGGCGGGCAGGGATGCCGCGAGCGTTCGATCGAGTTCGGATGGGGCGAGGTCGCCCGCGCGGGCGCCCGCGAGGATGCCGGCCGCCAGCAGCAGGCCGCACGCACCGGACCGCAGAGAGCTCATGGCGCTCTCCCTGCGGCGGCCAGGTAGCGCCGCAGCACCGGATTGGCCCTCCCGGCGTCGTCCTGCAGCGCCCAGTTCCCGTCCCGGATGCCTTGCGCGATCAGGTGGACCACGGCGGCTTCGATCGCCTCGCCGACGCACAACTGCGTGGGCTCGTTGCGGGTCGTGCCGGCCTCGAATTCCGCCAGGTCCTTCACGTTGACGAACTTGAAGACGCTCGGGTGCAGCTCGTACGAATAAATCGTCTTGGTGGTCGACACGCTCTGCAGGATCTGGCCGCCGCGGATGTCGACCGTGCGCAGGTTGACCGTCACCTGGTCGACGCGGTACTGGGTGCTCATCCCGATGCCGAGGAAGCGCGCGCCGATGCCGCCCGTACGCACGTTGCTCTCGTAGGCGACGACGCCGCCTTCGATCAGGATCGACGCGGCCAGCAGGGGTGGGATCTGCACGGGCGGCGTCCCCGCCGGTTGCGGCATCTCCAGCGCGCGCACGATCTTGCGTTCGGTGAGCAGGTTCTGCAGGTTCTCGCGTTCCACCGGGACGAACCAGCCCGAGTCCTGCAGCGCGCGGATCAGCATCGACGACGCACCCTGCGTCACCGCGGTGGAAAAGGAGCTGTCCGGCGCCGGCTTGTACTGGCCGGTCTGGTCGCGGATGCCGTACACGGCCACGGCGATCTTGCCCTTCGGCGCCGGCAGGGCCAGCAGGTCGCGCGTGATGGCGGTGCCGGGCGTCAGCCGGGCATTGTCCCGCACCGTCGAGGGCACGTGAGCGCATCCACCCAGCAAGCACAGCAGTGCCAGTGCGGCCAGTCGGGCGCAGTTCTGGGCACTCATTGCCCCACCTCGAACGAGGTGACGGCGCCGGTGGTCTTGTCCGTGGTGGTCACGCGCAGCATGCCGCCGCCCAGGTCGGTCACCGTGATGACGAAGTTCTCGGTCGAAAATGTCCCGGGCAACAGTTTGCCGTCCGTTCCCATCAGCTTCGACGTCGCGGCGGACGCGAGCTGGCTCAGCATCATGCGCTCGAGCGTCTGGTTGAACTGCTGGAGGGGCGACTGGTTCAGCGGCGACGACCCGCCGGGGCCAGTCAGGCCATGCTTGTTGGTCGCCGATGCCGCACCGAGCAGGCCCGGACCGTTGGAGGGCGCGCCGCCGAAATTCGGATTGACCGGCACGTAGACCAGTTCGGAAGCGCACGCGGCGGCGCCCCAGAATGCGAGGCTGCAGGCGACAGGCAGGGACAGTCGGTGGGACATGGCTCACTCCTTCATGCGGGTCAGAATTCGTCGGGCGCGAGGTCGGCATCGAGGAGGAGCGTGCGTTGGCGCTCGGCGTCCAGGACGGCCTGATAGGCGCTCTCGGCGGCGTCTTCGCCCAGCGCCCTCAATGCCGTGCGCGCGGGAGGCAATTGCACCTGAAGCACCCGGCGCGGGCCGTATTCGACCCAGACCTGCGTGCCCCAGCGCGCCGACGGGCGCTCGCGGAGGGCGATCGTGTAGCGGTCGCTGCCGGGCTTGTCGAGCCACGCCGTAATGAAGGCGCGGCAGAATTCATGACCCGCCACCGTGATGGGCTGGCTCGTCACGATGCCCCAGCCGTCCGGATCGGGGGCGTGCCCGCTGGCCTGTCCGGCGATGGCACAGACGGCGAGCAGGCACGCGAGGTGGCAGGCAGAGCGGTGGGCAAAACGGCGGGCAATCCGGATCATCTGCAGCCTTCATTGCTCAAAAGTTATAAAATAAGCAATATGGATAAGTGCAGTGTATCGGGCGGACGAGCCCGGCCCATGAGCCTTGTCAGGAATGCGTGATTGCGATTTTTCCGATATGGGCGCCGCTGGCCAGCATCTCGTAGGCGCCGGCCGCCTCGTCGATGCCGACGGTGCGGTCGACCACCGGCACGATCCGGTTGGCCTCGATGGCCCGCACCGCTTCCGCCAGGTCCGCCACCGATCCCGTGCTGTTGCCCACCACGCGCAATGCCTTGCCGATGATGGAGAACAGGTTGACCGACGTCGTCGCGCCCGACAGGAAGCCGACGGTGAACACCGTGCCGCCCGTCGTCGCCGCGTGCAGCGAGCGCTCGAATGTCGCGTCGCCGACCGTCTCGACGACGAGGTCGGCGCCGCGGCCGTTCGTCGTCTCGAGCACGACCCGGTCCCAGGCGGGCGTCGCACGGTAGTTCACGAGGTGATCGGCGCCGAGCGCGCGGCCACGCTCCAGCTTGGCATCGGATGACGACACGAGAATGACGGTCGCCCCGCTCGCCTTGGCGAACTGCAGCGCGAACAGGCTCACGCCGCCCGTCCCCAGGATGACGACCGTGGAACCGGGCCGCACGGACGCCGAGCGCACCGCATTCCACGCCGTCGTCGCTGCGATCGGCAAGGTCGCGCCCTGGACGAAATCGAGGTGCCCGGGCAGCCGCACGACGCTCTTCGCCGGCACGGCCACGTACTCCGACAGCGACCCCGGCAGCGTAATGCCGCGCATGGCCGCGATCCGTTCCGGACGCATCGGTCCGTCGAGCCAGTCCGGCATGAAGTGCGGGATCACGCGGTCGCCAAGCGCGACACCGGTCACGTCCGCATCCAGCGCGACGATCTCGCCGGCGCCGTCGGCGACGGGCACCAGCGGCCAGGCCGGGCCGGGAAACTTCCCCGTTGCTACGGCGACGTCGATGTAGTTCAGCGCAGCCGCGCGCAGGCGGATGAGGACGTCGCCCGGACCCGGCTGAGGATCCGGCAGCGACGTGCGGCGGAAAGCGGTCAACGAAGGTTCGACAAGCTGGATGGCGTACATGGTTGGCTCCTGTGAAATGAGAGACCCAGTGTGATTGCCAATCGAAAGACGATAAACTCGGCTTTTCTTGCAACATTTCCAATCAGGACTTGCGAATGGATCTGCTGGACAGCATGAAGGTCTACGTGTGCACCGTCGAGAAGGGCAGCCTGAGCGCGGCCGCGGACGCGTGCGGCATGTCCGCGACGATGGCCGGCAACCACGTGCGCGCGCTCGAGCAGCGGCTCGGCATGCAGCTGATGCACCGCACGACGCGGCGCCAGCACGTGACGGCGTTCGGCGAGGACTATTACGCGCGCTGCAAGGAGATCCTGCGGCTCGTGGCCGAGACGGACGCCCAGGCCCACACGATGCGCCTCGCGCCCGCGGGCACGTTGCGCGTGAGCGCGCCCGTCACGTTCGGCACGGAGGCGCTGGCGCCCGTGCTGTCCGATTACCTGGCGCGCTATCCGCAAGTGGATGTCGAACTGGATATTGCCGATCGCTTCGTGGACCTGATGGAAGACGGCTACGAGGCCATCATCCGCGTCGGCCAGTTGCCGCCGGATGCGAACGTGGTCGCCCGGCCGCTGGCGCCGTACCGGCTGATGCTGTGCGCGTCGCCCGACTACCTCGCGCGGCGCGGTATGCCGGCAACCCCGGCCGACCTGGCCGGTCACGACTGCCTCGCGTTCGGCGCCGCCAGCATCAACCAGTGGCGCTTCCAGCACGACCACGACGTCTGCCAGGTGCCCGTCAGCGGCCGCGTCAGGATCAACAACGGGCAGGCCTTGCGCACCGCGGCGCTGCAGGGGCTCGGCATCGTGCTCCAGCCGACGATCCTGCTCGAGGCCGACGTGCGGGCAGGGCGGCTCGTCCAACTTCTTCCCGAGTACGGCCTGCCGGAGCGGCCGATGCACATCGTCTACCTGCCGGACCGGTATCGCTCGCCCAAGCTGCGCAGTTTTATTGATTTCATCGTTGAACGTTTTGGAGCGCCGACCCCATGACCGCATTGCTCATCATCGACATGCAAAAAGGCATGCAGAGCCACACGCTGCCGCCCCGCAACAACCCGCGGGCGGAAGCCAACATCGCCCGCCTGCTGGCCGCGTGGCGGGAACGGGCAGAACCCGTCGTCCTCGTGCGCCACATCAGCCGCTCGCCGACGTCGGTCTTCGCGCCGGGCCAGAGCGGCGCCGAGTTCCAGGATGCGTTCCTGCCGCTGGCGCACGAGCACGTCGTCGAAAAAAACGTGCCGGACGCCTTCGTCAACACGGGGCTGGAACGGTGGCTGCACGCGCGCGGCATCCGCGACGTCGTCATCGCCGGGGTGAGCACGAACAATTCGGTCGAGGCGACGGCGCGCACGGCCGGCAATCTGGGTTTCGCGACCATCGTCGCGGCGGACGCCTGCTTCACCTTCGAAAAAACCGACTTCGGCGGCACCTTGCGCAGTGCGGAAGACGTCCACCTGATGGCGCTGGCGAACCTGCACGGCGAATATGCCGAGGTGCGCCCGACGGACGACATTCTCGGCGGATTTGCAGCGTAATTCTCCGAACACCGGACTGCCGCGTATTTCCGTGATTTTCTCGAAGGCGCAATATCACTCTATTTATTAAGCCGTAATTCCACGATGACTTTGCGCTGTAATTTCTCACTAAATATCACTGTTTCGAACTAAATACATATTTCATAAACATTATTGACAAAAGCGAATACGTACGTAGAATCGACTGTGCTGATGTGTTTCTCGGAAATATTCTGAGCGCAGACGCAATACCTCCTGTGCCGTTTTTATGCGCGTGACCGATGGCTGCAATATATTCCCCGTCGTCTTTTCCGGGAAGGCGCCGTGGAAGATTCAGTCGACAATTCGGAGCGTGCGGAAAAGGGTAATGGACATTCAACTTGCCATATCGTTTGGAGTTTTTAATGAATGAAATCGCTTTCATCCCGGAACAGAGTGTCCAGGAAGCCGTTGCAGTAAAAAACGTAGTCGAGATTTCCGTCGAAGAAATCGAAGCGCGTGAAAACGCGGCGCAGCAGGTCTACTGCTGCATCGTGAACGTCGCATTCTAAGCTACGTCAGTTACCCACATTCAAAGAGAGATAGAGAAAATGAACCACGAAATCGCCATCGCCAAGCAAGAAGAAAATCAAGTCGAAGTGACCGTCGTTACCCTGGAAGAAATCGAACAGCGTGAAAACGCACAGACCCAGGTTGCCTGCTGCATCTGGAACTTCAACTGATGTAGCCTGCTGCCCGCCCGGTTTTCCGGGAGGGCAGCTTCTGCTCTCAGCCGTTATTTCTTCCCCGCGCAACACGACCCGCCTCCGAAAATGACGCCGACCATCAAAGCGACCGCTCTTGCCAATCTGACCCGGATGGGTTTTTCGGCGGATCACGCAATTCATATTTGCGAGCAATGGATTTCGTATCAACACGCCTTTTCGCTGCATTCGGTGACGGCCGCCGGCGCGACGGCACACCGGCTTTATTGTTCGGGCATGGATATCGACGTGGGTGGCCAGTTTTTTCTCTCGTGCCATTATGGATCGTATCCGCACATTATCGCGGCCATCGCACAGCGGGCGCGCGACAAGACGATTTATGTACTGATCGGGAGCGAAGGGCAGGAGCTCAAAGCCACGCTGGAACAACGTGCGCGGGAATATGGAATTACGATTCATTTCCTCGACGGCGGATTCGGCATGGTAAAGCGCGTCAAGAGCGCACTGGAAGAGCATTATCCCGTGTTTGTCGAAATCGACGTCCCCTGGGGCCAGACTGCGGAATGCAATGTGGAATTCCCATTCGTCGGCGGACAATTAAAAGGGAAAGATGCGTTGTTCCGCCTGATCGACAGGCTGGGCGCCCCGAAGAATTTTGTCTTGTCGACGGTCGGCGAAAACAGCATCACGATTAATAATTACGGGAATTTATCCCAAGAAGAATGTTTTGCAGTGTTTGCCGACGTCGTGCGTAATTGTCCGCAGCAGTACGAACGCCTGTTCCAGATGCACAAATACTTCGTGCCGGCCCAGCGCTCGGACGTGACCGTCGTCTGGCAAGGATTGCGCGACCAATATGTGCTGCATGCCAGCGACATGAAAGCGTGGGCCACGCCGCACGCGTTGCCGCCGGGCGAACATCAACGCAGCGGTATCGAGAATCTCATCGGACGCCGCGTGAGTCATGTTGTACCGATTTGATGTCGAGCAGCTGGCCGCGAAAGACGGCAAACTGCTGATTTCACGCGCGGGCCGCCATTTTCTGCTCGGCGGGCTGCCGCAAGCCGACCTGACGCAGCTCGTCAACGCTTATACGAGGGCCGACTTCATCGGCATCGACGGACTGCGCGACGCCACCCGACAAGTGCTGCTCGACGGCCAATTCATCCACGAGGCAGACCCGGCCACCCTGCCGGCGTACAAGGCGGAGCAACGCAAGCGCCGCCAAACGGCCGTCTATCGCGTCGCCAGCGCCATGCGCATGTTCGGCGGGATCCCTGGCCTGCTCGGGCTGCTGGCGGCGTCGCTGGCCATTTATCTGCTCGCCCCGCACCGGATGGCCTACGTGAGTATCGCCGAACTGGTGGCGACCGCTCCCGCCGTACAGACGCTGCTCGCCATCCTGACGCTGGCCTTCACTACCGCCATCCACGAACTGGGCCATGCCGCCGCCGCCTGCTATTACACGGGCACGGTCGGCAAGGCAAACTTTCGCCTGATATGGGGCATCCCGGCGGTGACGGTCGACGTGACGAGTTTTTGCCTGACCGGCCGTGGCGGCAAGGTTGCGATCTCGGTCGCCGGCGGCGTGTTCCAGATATTCGTCTCGGTCTGCCTGCTCGCCGCGTCCGATGTCCAGGGCATCCAGGCTGGTGCCAGCATGGGCGTGTTCCTGGCGTTGTTCAATCTGCTGCCGCTTCCGCAATACGATGGCTACTGGATCATCGTCGACCTGATCGGGCGCCGCGTGCATCCGCGTATCGTCGCCGCCACGCACTGGATGGATGTCGGCTACGGGCTCGTCCTGCTGGGCCTGTTCGCAGAGGCGATGCCGCCAGGCGTGCAGGCGATCTTCCGGCAAGCGGTCATGTCGGTATCGATGTTCGACTCGGCGCCGCTGCGTGGCGGTGTCCTGTTCGTCTTCAGCCTCTTTGCATTGGCTTCACTCGCCATTTTCAGCGTCACACTGTTCAGGACGCTGTTCGGCTTCAACACCCCAGGTACCAAGCTTTAGAAAGGAAACAGCATGTCCAAACTGCCTCAAGTCATCGGTCTTTTGGCCCTCCTGGTGTCGGGCGCGGCGAGCGCGGGCGACAGCGAGGACGCGGTGCAGTCCATCGAGGTGAAGGGCACCCGCACCCGGCTGGTGTCCTACAAGGAGCCGTACGACATCGCGAAGAAGGTGCAGCGCGCCACGGATGGCCGTGTCGCACTCGGCCTGCGGCTCGTGCCGTCCAGGCCGGGCGTGCGCGTCGACGACATCAAGTTGTGGCTCGATGGGGGCAATGAATCGATCCCGGTGAAGGTCTCCGATGGCGGCGTATTCGTCGTGCCCGTCAAGGACGAGATTGCCGCGCACGACGGGCAGTTCGCGATCAACAAGCAAAAGGGCGACCTCACGGCCCGGGTCGTGATCGTACCCGCCATCGAACGCCATGCCTGGACCCTGGGCATGGTGCGCAAATCGATCGCCGATGCCAAGTCGGCGATCGACGAATTCACGCCGTGGTACCAGAAGCCGTTTGCGATGCGCGTGAACACGGTGTCGGTCTGCACCAAGGCGGCCGGCGAACCGGTCAGGATCACGCAAGGGGGCGCCGTCGTCGCCACGCTGCAGACCAGCGACAAGGCGACGAACGATGCCGGCCAGCCGGTCTACTGCCAGCACTTCAAGGGCGACGAACAATACGACCAGGCCAGTGTGTTGGGCATTCCCGACGACGCCGAAGTCCTGTTCCTGTAACGTCCGACTGTGAGCCTGCCGACAACATTATCGAATACACTATTCCCGGCTCGACACTTTTCTAACCTGAAAGAGGAGACGGTATGACTATTCGATCGTTTGTCGCACTCGCATGCGCACTCGCCGCAGCCGCCGGCGCCCACGCCGCCGACCAATTGCAAGCCTCGATGACGCTGGTCGGCCCCGACGGCACCGGCAAACCGATCGGCGCCGTGACCGTCACCGAATCCAGGAGCGGGCTCGTGTTCACGCCCAACCTGACGAACCTGCCGCCGGGAGCCCACGGTTACCACGTGCACGAGACGGGCAGCTGCGGGACGAACGAGAAGGACGGCAAAAAGGTCCCGGCCGGTGCGGCCGGCGGTCACTACGACCCCACCGCGGCCAAGCACCACGCCGGCCCGTCCGGCGACGGCCACCTCGGCGACCTGCCGCCGCTCGTCGTCGCGGACAATGGCGGGGCCAGCACGGCCGTGACGGCGCCGCGCCTGTCGAAACTGTCCGAAGTGAAAGGCAAGGCGCTGATGATCCACGCCGGCGGCGACAATTTCTCGGACCAGCCGAAGCCGCTGGGCGGCGGCGGGGACCGCATCGCCTGCGGCGTCATCCAGTAACGGTTCAGAGCCCGAGGTCGGACAGGCCGGGATGGTCGTCCGGCCGCCGGCCCAGCGGCCAGTGAAATTTTCGTTCGGATGCCTGGATCGGCATGTCGTTCAGGCAGGCATAGCGTTTCTGCATGAGGCCGTTCTCGTCGAATTCCCAGTTCTCGTTGCCGAACGTGCGGAACCAGTTGCCGGAATCGTCGTGCCATTCGTAGGCGTAGCGCACGGCGATGCGGTTGCCCTCCACAGCCCACAATTCCTTGATCAGGCGGTAGTCCAGTTCCTTCTTCCATTTACGGTCCAGGAACGGGACGATCTGCGCGCGGCCGGTGACGAATTCCGCGCGGTTGCGCCAGTAGCTGTCCGGCGTGTAGGCCAGTGCGACCTTTTCCGGATCGCGGCTGTTCCAACCATCTTCCGCCAGGCGGACTTTCTGGATTGCCGTTTCACGCGTGAACGGGGGGAGTGGGGGACGGGGTTGGATCGTGGACATGTGCTTTCCTTTCACAAATGAGGTAGACAGGTCTGTATCGTAGGCGAAATCCTCCTTGCACCGCCCCGTCCATCCGACTAGTTGATGTAGACAGGTCTGTATCATATACTGGAGTCCCGCATTCCGACCCGATTCATCGACCATGGCCCAACCTTCCGCCCGCGACCGCATCCTCGACACCGCAAAACGCCTGTTCTACCGCGACGGGTTGCGCGCCACCGGCATCGACCGGATCGTCGCGGAATCCGGCGTGGCGAAGATGTCGCTGTACCGTCATTTCCCATCGAAATACGATTTGATCGCCGCCTTCCTCGACTGGCGCCACGACCACTGGACGGCCTGGTTCACGGCCGCCGTCGACACGAGGATCGCGCGCGGGGAGAGGCTCGCCGCCGTGGCCGACGTGCTGGGAGAATGGTTCGCGCAGGAGGATTTCCGCGGCTGCGCGTTCATCAATGCCGTCGCCGAGACGGGCGCGACGGACGATCCCCGCCACCGCGAACAGGCCGTGCGCCACAAGCGCGACCTGGAGCGCTACCTGGCCGACCTGGCCACACGGCTGGGACTGGCGGCGCCGGACCAGGTGGCGGAAGAGGTGCTGCTGTGCGTGGAAGGCATGATCGTGCGCGCGCAGATGGATCCGGGGCCGGGGATCGTCGGGGCAGGCCGGCGCCTGCTTGCACGGATCGAACAGAATGCGTAACATTTTTTCACTTATTCGTTACAATATTTCAACATATGGACACGTTGCGCTCGGGCCGCCTGCTATGATGGGTAGCTGAGCCGCTCCGGCTTGCCTTCAACTACCCACGATATGCCCTGGCCGTTCGATCTTGCCTCCCTGGATGACACATCCGCCCGACAGCCGAGCGACATGGAAGTGCAGATGCGGCGCCATCCTTGGGAGACGACACCCGTCGGGTCCGTCGAACGCTGGCCCTTCAGCCTGAAACTCGCCGTCCGCACGCTGCTCGATTGCCAACTGCCGATGTACCTGGCCTGGGGCGACGCGTACACGCAATTCTTCAACGATGCCTATGTGCCTATCCTCGGCGCCAAGCATAAGGGGGCGCTGGGCGGCGACGCCCGCGTGACCTGGCCGGAGATCTGGCCGACTATCGGCCCGATGTGGGCAAGCGTGCTGCAGGGTGAACCCGTCGGCTCGAACGACCTCGCACTGACGATCAACCGCTACGGTTATTTCGAGACCTGCCACTTCGCCTATTCGTACAGCCCCGTCTACGGCGACGGCGCCCGGCCCGAAGGCGTGCTGGTGACCTTCGTCGAGACGACGGAGACGGTGCTGGCCGAACGCCGCCGTGCCTTCCAGCTCGAACTGGCCGACATCCTGCGCCGCGAGACGTCGTCCGGTCCGCTGCTGCGGGCCGCCCTGCGCCAGGTCGGCGCCTACGTCGACGACGCCACCGTGACGTATGCCGAAACCCGGCAGGGTATGGATGCTGCCGTGATCCTGGAGCAGTGGGATGGCGAACGCACGCCGCAGTCCGGGCGCACCGTACCGTTGCCGCAGCTGGCGCTGGGATCGCCGGAACGCCTGAGTGCCGGCGAGACCGTGTGGTCGGCCGATGGCGCGGAAGGCAGCAAGGCGGGTATCGCAGTGCCGCTGATGGACGGCGACCGCCTGGCGGCCGTGCTGGCGCTGCATGCGCCGCTCGATGCGGGCCGCATCGAGGACGAGGTCCGCCTGCTGGAAGACGCCGCGCGCCGCACCTGGGAAGCGCTGCGCCGCATCCGCGCCGAGGAAGCGTTGCGTGAAGAGACGCGCGTGCTGGAACTCATGAAGGGCGCGACCGAAACGCTGGCGTCGACCATCGCCCTCGAACCGCTGATGCAGGCCATCACGGATGCCGCCACGCAGCTCGTCGGCGCGGAATTCGGCGCGTTCTTCTACAACGCCAAGGACGACAACGGCGACGTCTATTCGCTGTACGCGCTGTCCGGCGCGCCGCGCGCCGCGTTCGAGCGTTTCGGCATGCCGCGCCCCACCGCCGTGTTCGGACCGACGTTCCACGGCAGCGCGCCGATCCGGAGCGACGACATCCGCCAGGACCCGCGCTACGGTCAGTCGGCGCCGCACCATGGCATGCCCGCGGGGCACCTGCCTGTCGTGAGCTACCTGGCGGCATCCGTCGTGTCGCGCTCGGGCGAAGTGATCGGCGGCCTGTTCTTCGGCCATTCGCAACAGGCCGTGTTCAGCGAACGCAGCGAAGAGCTGATCAGCGCCTTCGCCGTGCAGGCCGCCATCGCGATCGACAATGCGCGCCTGTACGACATGGCCCAGCGCGCGGCCGAGGAACGCGAGCAGCTGCTGGCCAGCGAGCGCGCGGCGCGCGCCGAGGCCGAGCGCCACAACAAGATGAAGGACGAGTTCCTCGCGATGCTGGCGCACGAACTGCGCAATCCGCTGGCGCCGATCACGAGCGCGGCCCAGCTCCTGCGCCTGCCCGAAGTAAACGAAGGGCTGCGCCTGAAAGCCAGCAACATCATCTCGCGCCAGGTGCGCCATATGACGGAGCTCGTCGACGACCTGCTGGACGTCTCGCGCGTCACGCGCGGGCTGGTGAAACTGGAGAACGAGATCCTCGACCTGAACAAGGTCGCGATGGCGGCCGTGGAGCAGGCGCGCCCGCACATCGAGGAGCGCCAGCATAGTCTCACGGTGGAGCTGCCGGATGCGCCGGTGCCCGTCGAAGGCGACCGCACGCGCCTGATCCAGGTGCTCGTCAACCTGCTCAACAACTCGGCCAAGTACACGCCGCCGGGCGGACGCATTGCCCTCGTCCTCACCATCGACGACGGCGCGGCGCAGGTGGCGGTGCGCGACAACGGCAGCGGCATCGACGCGCAGCTGCTGCCGCACGTGTTCGACCTGTTCACGCAGGCCGACCGCGCGCCGGACCGTTCGCAGGGCGGCCTCGGGATCGGCCTCGCGCTCGTGAAGAGCATCGTCCGCATGCACAACGGCCGGGTGGCCGCGCATAGTGCCGGACTGCAGCAGGGCACGACGATGACCGTCACCTTGCCGCTCGCTCAGGCCGAGGTGGGGCAGGTCGTGCGCGCGGGCGAGGGCAGCGGGGCGGCGCGGCCGCTCACGGTCACCATCGTCGACGACAACGGCGACGCCGGCCATTCGCTCGCGGTGCTGCTGCGCGCACACGGCCACACGGTGCACGTGCACGAGGACGCGGCCGGCACGCTGGCGCATGCCGATCCCGCCACCGAAGTCTTCATCCTCGACATCGGGCTGCCCGACATGACGGGCTACGAATTGGCACGCCGCCTGCGCCGCGACGCGCGCCACGCGCACGCGGAATACGTCGCGCTGACGGGCTACGGCCAGCAGCGCGACCGCGAGCTGTCGCGCCAGGCGGGCTTCGACCACCACCTCGTCAAGCCGGTCGAAATCGGCAAACTGGCGCAGATCCTGGCAGCGAAGGCGGAGGGCAAGCCGGGCCCGGAAGGTTGACATTCGTTGTCGTAACGATCAGTATTAGCCGCGCCTTCCAACCTTCATTCACCCGACCGTGTCCCGCAAAAAGAACAGCCGTCAATGGGCCCGCCTGCGCATCCTGTGCTACGCGGGACTGGACCTGATGACGATCGTCCAGGATGCCTTCACCCTGGTGCGCGAACTCGTGCCGAATTCCTGCGCCGAGCTGGCGCTGCGCGTCGAGCCGGCCGAGGCGTCGCCGCTGGCGGGGAACGACCCTGCGTACGTGTCGGTGCTGCCGCCGCCGAGCGGCTATGCGTACCGCGACCATGCCGGCTTCACGGCAAACGGCACGCCCGCTTTGCACACGCTGCAGGTGCCGCTTCAGAACGCCGGCCGCCGGCTGGGCGAGATCACGCTGTGGCGCCACGAGGGGCCCGCGTTCGACCGCCACGACGAGGAAGACCTGCAGCGCGTGGCGACGTATTTCGAGCACGTGCTGCGCAACGCGCCCGAACTGGCGGCCGGCAGCGCCGGCGTCGTCGAGGACGAGGCGATGCTGCTGGCCACCGTCGACGGCCAGATCCTGTACCTGAGCGATTCGGCCGGCGCGCTGCTCGACCAGCTCGGGGCGCAGGAGCGCCAGGCGTTCAACCGCCGGACCTTGCCCCCGTTCTGCCTGCGTCTCGTGGAATCCGTCGCGCACGGCGACCGCTATCCGTGGCTGCTGCCGCTCGGGATGCTCGCGATGGCCGGCGGCGTGCTGGAGGCGCGCGCGCAATGGATGAGCGCCGGCGGCGCGGCCGCGCTGCATGCCGAGGACCCGGCGTATATCCGCACGGTTGGCATCTTCATGAAATTCGTCGTGCCGCTGCCCCTGCGCATCTGGCGCGCGCTCGGCTCCGTCGAGCTGTCGCCGCAGCAGGCCGAGGTGGCGTTCTGGATGGGCGTCGGCGGCGGCCGCGAATCGGCGCGCGCCAACATGGAAGTCAGCGACGCCGTGCTGCGCGATTGCGTGAAGGCCGTCTACGAAAAATTCGGCTGCTCGTCCGAGGCAGGCTTGCTGGAACAGCTGCGTCCGACTGTATCCCGCATGTGACCCCACCCGTGGGGCTGGGACGGCGCGGGAGATTTTCCTATCATGGCGTCAAGCTCGAAGCAGGGACCCGGCAAACGCCGCGGTCCCTGCCCGCTGTTTTTCCCGCTATGTCTTCGCTCATTCACTAAACACTCACTGGAGCCGAACATGGACTTGTACAACGTCCTGGCCACCTATGCGCTGATGGACCCGTCGCGCGTGCCGGGTCCGGCCAGCCTGGCACTCGTCGTCGTCGCGCTGGCGCTGGCGCTGTTCGGGTTGTCGGTGGGGAGGGGACGCCGCCATCGCTAGCGGCCCGCCGTCTTCTTCCACGCGGGCATGGCCGGCGCATCGGCCACCCTGCGGCCCAGGTTCAGCGTGAACTGCGCCTGCTGCACCATGCCCGCCAGGTCCCAGTTCGGATCGTATTCGTCGTCCGCCTGGTGGTAGCGGGGGCCGTACGCTTTCTGCTTCGCGTCGTTGGCCTCCTTGTCCTTCACCCAGTCACGCCCGCCCGCGATGGAAAACGCCGGCACGCCCGCCTTGGCGAAGCTGAAGTGGTCGCTGCGGAAGTAGCCGCCGCCCAGGTCCGGCCCCGCCGGTGCCACGGCCAGGTGCATCGCCTTCGCCGTCGCTGCCGCCATGGTGCCCAGGTCGGAGCGCTCGCTGCCGCGCACGCCGATGTCCTTCGCGGCCGCGACGAAATTCAGGCTGTCCAGGTTCAATGCCGCCGCCGTCTTGTCGAGCGGCCAGAGCGGGCGGGCCGCATAGGCCGCGCTGCCCAGCAGGCCCTGCTCTTCAGCTGCCACCCACAGGAACATCTGGCTGCGCTTCGCCGGATGGCGCGCCGCTTCCTGCGCCATCGCCAGCAGGCCCGCACTGCCGGAGGCGTTGTCGACGGCGCCGTTGTAGATCGTGTCGCCCGTGTCCCCTTGCTTGCCCAGGTGATCCCAGTGCGCCGAATAGATGACCACTTCGTTCTTCAGCTTCGGATCGGTGCCCGGCACGATGCCGGCCACGTTGAACTGCTGCAGCGTGCGCACGGCCGCCTGCGCATGGCCGGTCACGCGGGCGTTCAACGCGACGGGCCTGAACGATTTGTCCTCGGCGGCCGCGCGCAGCTTGTCGAGGTCCTGCCCGGCCGCCGTAAACAGTGCGCGTGCCGTCGCGTCCGTGATCCAGCCCTGCAGGCCGGTGCCCAGGTCGGCGTCGGCCAGCTGGAAGCGCTCGGCCATCCAGCTGTTGTGCACGACGCCCCAGCCGTACGAGGCCGATGCGTCCGTGTGGATCAGCAGGACGCCGGCCGCGCCGCGGCGTGCCGCTTCCTCGAATTTATATGTCCAGCGGCCGTAATACGTGAGGCTCTTGCCGGCGAAACGGTTCGGCTCGGCCGCGGTCGGCGCGGGATCGTTGACGAGCATGACGAGCACCTTGCCCTTGACGTCGACGCCCTTGTAATCGTCCCAGCCGCCTTCTTCCGGTGCCGCGATGCCGTAGCCGACGAAGACGAGCGGCGCGTCCAGGTCGTGCGCGGGCCGCGCATCGCCCGGCGCCCACACCCAGTCCTTGCCGAAGGCCAGCGGCAGCGGTGTGCCGCCTGCCACCAGCGCGACGGTGCTGTCCTGCGGCAGCGCCTTCACGCCGGCGATGTTGACGGCCTGGCGGTAGCTGTTGCCGTTGGCGGGATGCAGGCCGGCCGCCTGCGCCTGCGCTTCCAGGTAGGCGACGGTGAGGTCGCCGCCGCGCTGGCCGGTGCCGCGGCCTTCCAGCAGGTCGGACGACAGGAAGGCCAGGTGGGCGCGCAACGGCGCTTCCTGGACGGTGGCGGAAAATTGTTGGACCGATGCGGCGTGCGCCGTGGAAGCCAGCGCCAGGGTGGCGGCGCCGGCCATGAAGACGATCTTGAGCATGGATGGATGCGTGTCGTTGTCGGGACACGCATTGTAGAGCAGGGCGCTCAGCGGAACCGCAGCACGTCGGCCGCCACCGTCGTCCCCGATAGCGGCAGCAGCGGCGGCAGGCCGGCGGGACGGGGCGGCAGGTCGCGGCGGGGCAGTCCGGGGATGCGTTCCTGGACGTACACGAGGAACGGCGGATCGCCCTGGAAGTCGAGCGCGACGCGCAGCGCTTCGTCTTCCATCCCGTGCAGGGTGAGGTGCCAGCTGAAGCACGATTTCTCCGTCAGCACGCGGCCGTTGACGCTCGTGCGCCATGGGCACGCGCCCTGCACGCGCACCGTGATCTCGGGCGCGCGGTTCTGCGAGCGCAGCGTGAATTCCACGTGCCGCCGTTGCGGGCTGCGCTCGTCCTTGTCGATAACCAGGTCGGGCCACGCGATGCCGCCGTCCTTCGGCGCGGCCGCGTACCACACGGGATCGGCGTCGGGCCCGAACAGGTAGGGCAGCGGATACGGATGCATCGTGTTGGGAAAGACCTGCCGCGTCCACGCGTCGAGCGGCCCGGCCGGATGCAGCCAGAACGCTTGCCAGCTCGGGGTGTCCTTGTAGTACACGAGCCGGTTCGGCGCCGGCAGATCCACGACCGGCGGCACGGCCGCATACGCCATGCCGAACGACACGCCGGCGCCGGCCAGCAGCGGCCGCACGAGCCAGCGCCGCGCGAGCGCATCGAGCGCCATGCCGCAGAGTCCCGCCAGCAGGCACACGAGTGCACACGGCAGCACCAGCCAGGCCGGTGTGCAGAACGCGAAGCTCGCGTATGCAGCGGGCAACAGCAGGACGAGTGCCGGCAGCGCGCCCGCGACCGCGACGGCCGCGCGCCGCGCCGGCGTCCACGTGCGCTTATCTGCCCGCTTATCTGCCCGATCTTGTGCGAGCGCCAGCCACGCGGCCTGCGCGGACAGCAGCGGCCACGCCAGCGCGTAGCTGGCGCCGGGCGCCCGCGCACAGGTCGCGATGAGTGCGATGTCGGCGACGAGCAGCACGCCCAGCGCCGTGGCCGCGACGCCGAGCCGTTGCTGCAGGCGCCGCTGCAGCGCGATGAAGACGGCGGCCGGCACCAGCATGAAGGCCGCCAGCTGCCAGCGCACGCCTTCGTCGTCGGCCAGGACGGCGGCCGGATAGCGCGCCTGCAGCACCGGCAGCGCCTCGCGGCACAGCCAGGCGGCGAAGGTCGCGAACACGGCGATGAACACGACGCTGAACATCGCGTCGACGATGTCGGTGCCGGAGATGCGGTTGCGCAGTGCTGCGCGGCAGGCGCCCGCGCCCAGCGCGCAGCAGAGCAGCGCCAGCGGCCAGATCATCCGGTAGTCGTAGTGGACCATGCCGGTGAGCGGCAGCGCGAAATACACCTGGCCGTGCGGGGGCGCGACGCGTGCCAGGTCGGCGTTGCCGAGGCGGCGCAGCAGCGCGAGCATCGTGTCGCCCTCGTGCTGCAGGCTGGCGCTGGACAGGCGCTGCGGCAGGTCGTGCCTGCCTTCCCAGCCCAGCGGCCCTTGCGTCGTGGCGAAGTGCAGCACGGGGAAGGCGCCGGTGGCCAGCGGCGCCGCGCCTCCGCTCTGCGGCAGGCGCTCGTACAGCTCGGCCATGAAGGACGAGCCTTGCGGTGCCGGCGCGGCGTGCGTCCAGGCGTCCATCGTGAAGCCGTCCGCGTGCTCTGCTTTGAACAATTCCAGCGGCCCGCGGTTGCCGGCATTGTCGAAGCGCAGGGCCACGCGCACCTGTTCCGGCCACGGGTGCGATTGCATGAAGGCGCGCGCGCCCAGCGCCTGCACCGTGTCGGCGTCCGTGAAGACGAACAGCAGGTCGTTGTCGAGCGGCGGGCCGGCCTGCAGCACGCGCAGGGTTTCCAGCAGCGCCGCGGCGGAGGCGCCGCCGTCGGCCGCGCCCGGCGTCGCCGGCCCGGAATCGTAATGGGCCATGGCCAGCACGGCGCCGCCGCGCGTGGCGCCCGGTTTGCGCACGACGATGTTGCGCGCGGTCGCCATCGTGCTCTGGCCATGCGACATCCAGTCCCACGACGTCGCGGACACGGTGCCGGCCTGGATCTCGGGTTCGAGGCCGAGCGCGCGGATGCGCGCCAGCAGGTACGCGCGCGCGCGGGCGTTGGTGCTGCTCCCGGCCGGACGCGGCGCCTGCGCGAGCACCTGCACGTGCGCATGCGCGCGCGCCGCGCTGAATCCGGGAACGAACGGACCGGTCGGCACCGGCGCCGCGCGCGGCTGCAGCATGAGCCAGGCGAGGAGGAAGGCCAGGCCGCAGGCCGCCCAGACGGCCAGTCGAGGTATGTGACGCATCGTGCGTCTCCCTGTGTTCTTATCGTTTTTGTGTACAAAAAAAGCCCGCCGGAAGGCGGGCCAGAAGGGACAACACCACTAGTCGAGCTTCCAGACGAAGGCCAGCTTGGCCCAGCCGGCTTCCGGCACGCCGTTGTTCGTGGCGGGCTTGAACTGGCACCGGCTCAGGGCGTTGAGGGCGGCGCTGTCGAGCACGCGCGAGCCGCTCGAGTGCTCGATGCGCGCCGAACTCACGCGGCCGTCGGTGCCCACCAGCAGGGCCAGCGTCGACGTACCCGCGATGCCGTCGCGCGCGGCGGCCGGCGGATACGCGGGCAGGGCGCAGCCGCTGGCGTCCGCGAATACGGCCGTGCGCATCTGGCCGGGATTGGCGCTGGGCGTGGCCGGGGTTTCCGGCACGGGGTCGGACGGCATGGCCGGGAAGGGCGACGGATCGGAGGCCGTGGTTGCCTGGACGGTATCCGGCAGCGGTGGCGCGGCGACGGGTACGTCCGGCTTCGGCACGAACAGGTCCGGCGGCGCCAGTTGCTGCGCCGGTTTCGGCGGCTCGGGCGGCGGTGGTGGCGGCGTCAGGTGCTCGGGCTCGATCATGACGAACACCTGTTCCGGCAGCTTGGAAAGGGACAGTGTCTTCGTGTTGATGCTGTGGACAAACACGGTGCCGACGACCACGTGCACGGCGGCAATGAGGGCGAATTTCGCGGCTTTTGCATCGGGGCGGTTGCCGCCCGAGAGACTCGTGAATTGCATGGCCATCCTCCTTGTTGTTGTACCGGCATTGCCGAGAGTAAATCGGAGTGAAGCGGAAAATCCATCGAACGGAACCAATATATGCCACCTCCTAGCAATACGTAAAGCGATTTCGTAGCAATATGTAATTCCACTTGATCTCCGGGACCGTCTTGACATGTGGGAAAATGAATGCATGCCGCCTCGCGCCCGTTGCTGTTGTGTGGAATAATCGTCCTGTGCTTTCGCCTGAAAGCAGAAGTAGCCTGGAGAATCGAACGTGCAGAAAGAGCAAAAGCCGATCCGCGTGATGCTGGCAGACGATCACCCGATCGTGATGACCGGGTTCGCGATGTCGTTGTCGGCGCAGGGAATGGAAGTGGTGGGCCAGGCCAAGAGCCCGAGCGAAGCGGCCGCCATGTATGCGGAATTCCGGCCGGACGTGGCCGTGCTCGACATCCGCTTCGGCACCGAGCTGACGGGGATGGACGCGGCACAGAACATCCTCAGGAACGACCCCAAGGCCAAGATCGTGTTCCTCAGCCAGTTTGACCAGGACAGCCTGATCAAGGAAACCTACCGCCTGGGCGCACATGCGTTCGTGACCAAGGATTGCGACCCGGCCGACCTGGCGGACGCCGTGCGCCACGCGCATGCCGGCAAGCTGTACTTCCTGCCGCAGATCGCGGAGCGCCTGGCGAGCCTGGCCGTGCGCGGCGACGTGTCGCCGCAGTCGCAGCTGGACGAGCGCAGCCTGGAAATCTTCAAGCTGATGGCCGAGGGCCTGACGAATATGGAGATCGCCGAGCGCCTCAACCTGTCGACCAAGACCATCAGCAACATCAGCCAGTCCGTGAAGGAAAAGCTCGGCGTGCACCGGCAGGCGTACATCACCAAGCTGGCTGTCAAGCATGGCTTGATCGAGCCCTGACCCGTTTCGTTGCCGTGCTGTCTCTCGTGCTCCGGTTTGCAAACTTGGGTTCCCGCCTGCGCGGGAACGACGGTGTTTGCGCACGCACGTCGTCCCTGCGCAGGCATGGACCCAATGTCGTGCTGTCGCTGGCCGCGCTGCTGTTGAGCGGTACCGCCCACGCCTTCACCACCCGCGACGTCAAGCCGGAACCCGTGCAGGGCTACCGCTTCCAGATCGTCACGACGGACGACAGCGCCATCACGCGCCGCATCGTGGACGACATCACGCGCCGCCTCGTGCCCGTGTTCGCCGTGTTCCGCACCGAACTGGCCCAGCACCGGCGCATGCTGTACGTGACGGTCGGCCCGGCCGCGCTGCGCGACGTGGCACAGCGCCGCTGCGACTGCGTCGTCGTTTCCACGTTCACGTCGAGCCAGGTCGTGCGCTCGATCCTCGGCACCTTGCCGCCCGCGCGCGCCGCATCGTTCACGGCCGTGTACGCGGAACCGGCGCCGGCCGACCAGCTGAGTCTCGTGGCCCTGCTGTACCGGCGCATCCCGCGCATGGCCGCCATCCTCGGGCCCGACACCGCATTCCTCAAGCCCATGCTGGAAAACGAGCACGTGAACGTGTTGCAGGCCGACCCCGACGAGGGCATCAACCGCCTGATCAGCCAGATCGGACAGACCGACGTGCTGCTGGCGCTGCCCGACAGCGCCGTCTACAACACGGAAAATTTCCGCAACATCCTGCTGTCGACCTACCGCCACAAGCAGGGCGTGATCGGCTTCTCGGCCGACATGGTCAAGGCGGGCGCGCTGGCGACGACGTATTCCGAGATCGAGGACATCAACGCCCAGGTGGCCGAGATCGTGGCCAGCTACGTGGCCGGCGGCGAGCTGCCGGCACCCCAGTTCCCGCGCTATTTCCGCACCATCGTCAACGAGGGCGTCGCGCGCTCGCTCGACGTCAAGGTGCCGGACAGCGCGCGCCACTTTGCCCGGCCCGCGCCGGCACGCCAGCCATGAAACGCCCCGCCGCCCTCCGCGACGCCTCGCTGCGCGCCGCCAAACTGCGCTCCGCCACTTTGCGGCCCGCGAAGCTGCGCCCCGGCGCGCTGCAGTTCTGGCGCGGCTGGAGCATCGGCCTGCGCATGGCCTTCATCACGATGCTGCCCGTGACGCTGCTGTTCACGTCCTTCGTCTGGTACTCCTGGTACGCGCACCGCGCCCAGGTCGACGAGGAGCTGGCGGAGCGCGGCCGCATCCTCGCGCGCGCGCTCGCGGAGACCAGCGAATACAACGTCATTTCGGGCAACCTGTCGGACCTGCGCCTGACCATCAACGGCCTCGTGCAGTCGGACAGCAGCGTGTACCGCATCGAAGTCGTCGACATGAACGGCCAGACCCCCGTCTCCGTCGCGTCCGAACACCCGATCGAGGCGGAGAGCCGTTCGTTCGAGGCCGCGATCCACAAGCAGGTCGTGTGGATCAACCTGTTCTCGGACAACGGCACGCCGCACGTCTCCGCCTCCAGCGACACGCGTCCGCCCACGATACCGTTGGAGGTCGTGGGCCTCGTGCGCGTGACGATGTCGCCCACGAACATGCTGGCCAAGCAGCTGCACCGCTTCCGCGTCGAGCTGGCGATGGCCGCGCTGGCGCTGGCCGCCAGCGGCGCGCTCGCGTACATCCTCGCGCGCAGCCTGACCGTGCCGCTGCGCGAGGCGATCTCCGTGCTGCGGCGCATCCGCGGCGGTCATTACCGCGTGCAGCTGCCCGTCACGACGGGCGGCGACGTGGGCGAGCTGCAGGCGTCGATCGGCGAGATGTCGGTCGCGCTGGACCAGTCGAAGCAGGACCTGGAAAACAAGGTGGCCGAGCGCACGCGCGACCTGCTCGCATCGCGCAACGAGGCGCTGCGCGCCGACGCCGACAAGCGCAAGCTGATCCAGAAGGTCAACAGCATCATCGAGGACGAGAGAAAATCCATCGCGGTCGAGATCCACGACGAATTGAACGCGTCCCTGATCGCCGTGCGCCTGGAATCGCAAACGATCCAGCAGCTCGCGGCCAAGGCCACGCCGGGCGAGGAAATCGACCAGATCCGCGCCAAGGCCCAGGCCATCACCAAGCTGGCGCTGGACCTGTACGCGAACGGCCGTCGCCTCGTGCGCCGCCTGCGTCCGGAAGTGCTGGACATGCTCGGGCTGCACGGCGCCGTCGAGGAGATGGTGAGCCACTACCGCAGCAGCTCCGGCGTGCACTTCGAATTCGAATCGCAGGGCGATTTTTCCAAGATCGGCAACGAGCTCGCGATCTCCGCCTACCGCATCGTGCAGGAAGCGCTGTCGAACATCATGAAGCACTCGCAGGCCGGCTTCGCGCGCGTGAGCCTCGCGCTGTCCGACGAGGACGGCGCGCTGCACATCGAAGTGCAGGACGACGGCGAAGGCTTCGATCCGGCCGTCGCGTCGGAAGGCATCGGCATCATCGGCATGCGCGAGCGCGTGTTCGCCCTGGGCGGCAGCATCCACGTGCAGTCGCGCCCCGGCGAGGGCACGCTCGTCGCCATCACCCTCCCGCTATCGGACGTGGCGACTGCCTGAAAGTAGTCTTCTGGGGTAGAGTAGCGACCTCAGTCTTCTACTTGCTAGCACAACGACACCATGCTCAACGCATTGCAGACGCCCTTCGAGAAGGGCAACCAGAATCAGACCACGACCTGGTCCGATTGCATCGCCTGGTACGAAAACCTCGCGCACCAATACCCCCAGGTGCTGCGCTTTTCCGTGGTCGGGACCTCCGACGCGGGCGTGCCGATCCACTCCGGCGTCATCTCGGCCGACGGCGTGTTCGACCGCGCGCAGATCAAGGCCGCGGGCCGTCCCGTCTTCTTCAACAACAACGGCATCCATCCGGGCGAACCGGAAGGCGTCGATGCATGCATGGCGCTCGTGCGCGACTTTTGCCAGCAGCCCGACCGCCTCGCGGCGCTGGGACACACCGTGTTCCTGTTCGTCCCGCTGTACAACGTGGACGGCGCGTTCAACCGTGCCAATACGTCGCGCGTGAACCAGGACGGTCCGGAATCGTTCGGCTTCCGCGGCAACTGCCGCCACCTCGACCTGAACCGCGACTTCGTCAAGTGCGACACGCTGACGGCGCAGACCTTCAATAAACTGTTCACGGAATGGGATCCGGACGTGATGGTCGATACGCACACGTCCAACGGTGCCGACTACAGCTACACGATGACCCTGATCCCGACCCAGGCCGACAAGCTGGGCGGCGATCTCGGCACCTTCCTGCGCGAGACCATGCTGCCCGCGATGTACGCGGAGATGGACAAGCGCGGCTGGCCCATGTGCCCGTACGTGAACCCGGTCAAGGACAGCCCGGATCACGGCATCGCCGACTTCCTCGAGACGGCGCGTTTTTCGACGGGCTATGCGGCGCTGCACGACACGATCGGCTTCATGCCCGAGACGCACATGCTGAAACCCTTCGCCGACCGTTACCACTCGATGCGCGCGCTCGTCGAGACGGCGCTCGGCTTCACCATCGCCAACGGCGCCAGGATCGTCGCCTTGCGCCGCGCCGCCCGCGCGGCCGGCCGCACGCGCCGCGAATGGCCCGTGCACTGGGCGATGGACGAAGCCAGTCCGTCCACGTTCCGCTTCAAGGGCTATGCGGCGAAGTACAAGGCCAGCGTCCTCGGCGACTACCAGCGCCTGTACTACGACCGCAACGAACCGTACGAACGCGATATCGCGCACTACAACCGTTTCCCGGCCGACGTCGTCGTGCCGGCACCGAAGGCCTATGTCGTGCCGCAGCAGTGGCGCGAAGCGATCGAGCGCCTGCGCTGGAACGGCGTGAGGCTGGAGCGCGTGGAGGCGGAGCGCACGCAGGAAGTCTCCGTGTACCGCATCGCCGCCTTGAGGACGCGCCCGCACGCCTACGAAGGCCACATGTTCCACGACGACGTGCAGCTGGAGCGCGTGCGGGAAACCGTCACGATCCGCGCCGGCGACTACCTCGTCCCGCTCGACCAGGACCAGGCCCGCTACGCCGTCGAGACGCTGGAACCGCGGGCCCACGACAGCTTCTTCCGCTGGGGCTTCTTCAACAGCGTGCTGGAAAAGAAGGAAGCGTATTCAGACTACGTGTTCGAGGACGAGGCCGAGCGCCTGCTGGCCGCCGAGCCGGACCTGGCCGCGAAGTTCGGCGCCTGGAAGGCTGCGAACCCGGACCTGCTGCGGGACCAGGGCGCCGTGCTCGACTTCATCTTCGCGCACTGCGCGCGCTGGCGCGAGCCGGAGTGGCGCCGTTATCCGGTCTTCATGATCGACTGAGACTGACCCACCTTCAGGGAGAAAACATGAACTATAAGATCGCCACCGCACTGGCGCTGCTCGGTGCCGCTTCGGCGGCATCGGCCGCGCCAGGCGCGGGCCAGACCTATTTCGAACAGAACTGCGCCAGCTGCCACACGGCCGACGCGGGCATGGCTTCGCGCGCGGGGCCGCCGCTGTTCAACGTCGTGGGCCGCAAGGCCGGTTCGGCGCCGGACTATAACTATACGGATGCGCTGGCGAAGGCCGGCGCCGCCGGCAAGACGTGGACGCGCGCGGAACTCGACGTCTTCCTGCGCGACCCGGCGAAGGACGTGCCGGGCACCGCGATGCCGATCGGGATCGCGGATGCGAAGGCCCGTGCCGCCGTGATCGATTACCTGGCCGCGCAGAGCGGCAAGACGGCCGCACCGAAAGCCGCGACGGCGACGGGCGCGCGTGGCGGCGCCTGGACCGACGACAAGCCGGGCGACGTGCACCACGTCACGGTCGACCAGCTGGTCGCGCCGTATGCCAGCTCGAGCGCGGGAAATGGGCCCAAGCTCGCCAAGCGTCCGGACGGCGCGTTGCCGGCCGTCGCCAAGGGCTTCAAGGTGAGCGTGCTGGCGGATTCGGGCAAGGCGCGCTATGCGCTGCGTGCGCCGAACGGCGACATCATCCTCGCCGACACGGGCAAGGGCGAGATCCGCATCCTGCGCATGAACGGCGACAAGGTGGCGTCGGACAGCGTGTTCGCCAGCGGCCTCTCGCGCCCGTACGGCCTCGCGCTGTGGCCGGCCGCGAATCCGAAATACCTGTACGTGGCCAACGTGAACGACGTCGTGCGCATCCCGTATGCGGCCGGCGACCTGAAAGCCAAGGGCAAGCCCGAGACGGTGGTCGACAAGCTGGTCGACGGTGCGGGCAACCACACCACGCGCACGCTCGCGTTTTCGCAGGACGGCAAGACCCTGTTCGTCTCGGTCGGCTCGGCGACCAACGTCGCGGAAGGCATCGGCAACAAACCGCCGCAGCCGCTCGCGCAGTGGGAATCGGCGCACGGCCTGGGCGGCACGTGGGGCGAGGAGACCGACCGCGCCACCGTGCTCGCGTTCGACCCGGACGGCAAGAACCGCCGCAACTACGCGAACGGCCTGCGCAACTGCGTGGGCATGTTCGTGCACCCGGACACGGGCGACCTGTATTGCAGCGTCAACGAGCGAGACGAACTGGGCGACAACCTGCCGCCGGACTACGTCACGCGCGTGAAGCGCGGCGGCTTCTATGGCTGGCCGTGGTACTACCTGGGGGCGCACGAAGACCCGCGCCTGAAGGGCATCCGCCCGGACCTGAAGGACAAGGTCATCGTGCCCGACACGCTGATCCAGGCGCACTCCGCGCCGCTGGGCATGACCGTATACCACGCCCCGGCGAGCGCGAAGCACGCGTTCCCGAAAGAGTACGACGGCGACATCTTCCTGGCGCTGCACGGCTCGTGGAACCGCGGCATCCGCACCGGTTACAAGGTCGTGCGCGTGATGATGAAGAACGGCGCGCCGACGGGCCAGTATCAGGACTTCATGACCGGCATGGTGCTGTCCGACCGCGACGTGTGGGGCCGCCCGGCGGCCGTGACGGTGGCGGCGGATGGCGCGCTGCTCGTCGTGGACGATGGCGGCGGGGTGCTGTGGCGGATCGTGCCGGACAAATGAGGCGATAAGAAAACCTTAAGGGGGCTTGCCGAAGATGAGGGTCAGGCGTTGTCCGACCCATCGATCAGGAGGCAAGCATGAACGACTCATCCCTGTTGTCCAAGGACGGCAAGGTCCTCGTGTGGGACCTGCCCGTCCGTATATTCCACTGGCTGCTGGCGGCCAGCTTCGCCGGCGCCTGGCTGACGGCCGGCCATGAGCGCTGGATGCTGGTGCACGCGACCCTCGGCTGCACCGTGCTGGCGCTGGCCGTGCTGCGCGTCGCGTGGGGCCTGGTCGGCACGCGCCACGCCCGCTTCGGCGACTTCGTGCGCGGGCCGCGCGCGGCCATGCGCTATCTCGGCGGCCTCGTACGGGGCAAACCGCAACACTACCCCGGCCACAACCCGGCCGGCGGCCTCGCGATCGTGGCCCTGCTGGCGCTGGCCATGACGGCCGCTGCCGCCGGCATCGCGACATACACGCTCGGCGACGCCTGGGAAGATGTGCACGAAGTGCTGGCAAACCTGATGCTGGCCCTTGTCGGCGTGCACGTCGCGGCCGTCGTCGTGTCGGGTTGGCTGCACCGCGAGAACCTCGTGGGGGCCATGTTCAGCGGCCGCAAGCGCGGTGCGCCCGTCGACGGCATCGCTGGGCCGAGACGCGGTGTCGGCATCGTGCTGCTGGCGGCCGTGCTCGGATTCTGGGGCTGGCAGCTGAGCCATCCGGCGGACGGCCTGGGCGCCGTCGCGGCGGCCGAGGCGCACGGCGAACATGGCGACGACGGTGACGACTGAACCGCCGCGTGGGAGAATGAGCGCATGCACATCCTTCTCGCGGAAGATGACCCCCTGCTCGGCGACGGCCTGCGCGCCGGGCTGCGCCAGCTCGGCTTCCAGGTCGACTGGGTGCAGAGCGGCGACGCGGCCGAGCGCGAACTGCGCGCGCAGGACTATGCCGCGGCCGTGCTCGACCTGGGCCTGCCGCGCCGGGACGGCATGGACGTGCTCGCGGCCGTGCGCGCCGCCGGGCTGGCCGTGCCCGTGCTCGTGCTGACCGCGCGCGACGCCGTGCCGGACCGCATACGCGGGCTCGACGCGGGTGCCGACGACTACGTGGTCAAGCCCGTCGACCTGCACGAACTGGCCGCGCGCCTGCGCGCCCTCGTGCGGCGCGCGCACGGGCAACCGAGCGACCGCCTGCGCGCGGGCGACGTCGAACTCGATCCCGCCGCCCGCACCGTGCGCAAGGATGGCATGACGGTGACGCTGTCGACGCGCGAATTCGACCTGCTGCATGCGCTGATGCTGAATACCAACCGCGTGCTGACGCGCGAACAGCTGGAACAGCATCTGTACAGCTGGGGCCAGGAAGTGGAGAGCAACGCCATCGAGGTGCACGTCCACAACCTGCGGCGCAAGCTGGGGAGTGCGCTGATCCAGACGATCCGCGGTGTCGGCTACGTGCTGCGCGATCCCGCCGCGCCATGAGCCGCGCGGCGCCTTCGCTGCAGGTCCGCCTGCTTGGCCTGATGTTCGGCGTGATTGCGGCGCTGTGGGCCGCGACGCTCGCGCTGACCCTGTCCGATACGCGCCACGAACTGGACGAGCTGTTCGACGCGCACCTCGCGCAAGCGGCATCGCTGTTGCTGGTCCAGGACGCGGACGCCGACGGCGACGTCGCCGCGCCCGAGGCACCGATCCTTCACCGCTACGCGCCGCGCGTCGCCTTCCAGGTATGGCGCGACGGGCATGTTGTCCTGCGTTCCGCCAACGCGCCCGCGCTGCCGTTCGGTCCCGTGGCGCGACGCGACGGCTTCGCGTTCGTGGACGCGGCGGGCGCGCGCTGGCGCGTGTTCGCCGCCTACGATACCGCGCGCCGCCGCCAGGTGTATGTCGGCGAGCGGCTCGACGCGCGCGGCGAAATCCTCGGCGCGGTGCTGCGCGGCGTCTCGTGGCCGCTGGCGCTCGCGCTACCCGTGCTGGGGCTGGCGACGTGGTGGACCGTGCGGCGCGGCCTCGCGCCGTTGCGCAGGCTGGGGCGCGCGCTCGCGGCGCGCCGTCCGGACGCGCTGGACCCCGTCGCACTCGATGACATGAGCGCGGAAATGCTGCCGCTCGCCGCGTCGCTCAACGGTCTGCTCGGCCGCATCGCCGCTCTGCTGGCGAACGAGCGGCGCTTCACTGCGGACGCGGCGCACGAATTGCGCACGCCGGTCGCGGCCATCCGCATGCAGGCGCAAGTGGCACGGGCGGCAACGGACGACGCGACCCGCGCGCACGCCCTGGACGGGCTGCTCGCCGGCTGCGACCGCGCGGCGCGCCTGATCGACCAGCTGCTGACCCTGGCCCGCGTCGAGTCCGCGCAGGCGCCCGAGATGGCCGGCGTCGAACTGGGGGGTGTCACGCGCGGCGTGATGGCCGAGCTGGCGCCGGCCGCGCTGGCGAAGGCGCAGCGCCTCGAACTGGATGCGCAGGGGACGTATGTCGTGCGCGGGAATGCGCTGCTGCTGGCGGTCCTGGTCCGAAATCTGGTCGACAACAGCGTGCGTTATGCGCCGCCGGGGGCGGCCATCGGCGTGCGTCTGCATCGGGAAGGGGACGCCGTCGTGCTCGACGTCGAGGATGGCGGTCCGGGTGTGGCGGATGCCGACCTGGCGCGGCTGGGGGAACGCTTTTATCGCGTGGCCGGCAGCGGGGCGGCCGGCAGCGGACTTGGATGGTCGATCGTGCGCCGCATCGCGGCCGTGCATGGCGCACGGGTCGCGGTGCGGCGGTCGGAACGGCTGGGCGGGTTGGCCGTCGCCGTCACGTTCGGTTGATTACTTGCTCTCTGCGATCCAGCGATCCACCTTCTTCTCCAGCAGCGCCAGCGGCAGCGTGCCTTCGCCCAGCACGATTTCGTGGAACTTGGGCAGGCTGAATTTCGGCCCCAGTTCCTTCTCGGCGCGGGCGCGCAGTTCCTGGATCTTCAGCGCGCCGATCTTGTAGCCCAGCGCCTGCGCCGGCCACGCCATGTAGCGTTCGGTCGCATTGCGCGCGTCCGCTTCCGTGTAGCCCAGCGTCTCGCGCATGTACTGGATCGACTGCTCCCGCGTCCAGCCCTTCGCGTGCATGCCCGTGTCGACGACGAGGCGCACGGCGCGCAGCATTTCGTCGTTCAGGTGGCCGAAGTAATCCTCGGGTTTGTCGAACAGGCCCATCTCCTTGCCCAGGGTCTCGGCGTACAGCGCCCAGCCTTCCGTGAACGCGTTGTTGCCGCCGAACTTGCGGAAGTTCGGCAGGCCCAGCTCCTGCATCAGCGCGATGTGGAAGTGGTGGCCCGGCTGGCCTTCGTGCAGGAACAGCGTGACCATGCCAGTGCTGCCGTACTGCTTCGGGTCGTTCACGACGGACCAGAACACGCCCGGACGCGAGCCGTCGACTGCCGGCGGGGTGTAGTGGTCGGACGCGGTCGCGCGCGACAGTTCCGGTTCCAGGCGCAGGTCGAGCGGCGTCTTCGGGCGCAGCGAGAACAGCGCCGGCAGCTTGGCCTGCAGCTGCGTGTTCAGGTTGCGGTAGACGTCGATGATCTCGCCCTCGGTCTTGAACGGCTTGTACTTCGCCTGTTCCGACACCCACACCGGCAGGCCGGCGGCCGGGCCGTTGTAGCCCATCTTCGGACCGATGCGCGCGAACTCGCCCTGGATACGTGCGACTTCCTTCAGGCCGATCTGGTGGATCTGTTCCGGCTGCAGGTCGGTCGTCGTCTGGCTCGCGACGCGCGCGAGGTACCAGTCCATCCCCTGCGGCAGCGCGCTCCAGCCCGTGCTCGTGCGGCAGGCCGGCAGGTAGTCGTGTTCGATGAAGTCGGCCAGGCGCTTCAGTGCGGGATTCAGCTTGGCGTCGATGGTGCTGCGGTGGCTCGCCGCGAGTGTCTTTTTATCGGCGTCCGAAAAGCCCGCCGGGAAGTTCTTCACGGGCGAGTAATAGATGCTGTCCTCGGCCTTGGCCGCCACCAGCTGCTTGAACTGGGGCAGGGCGGACACCATGACCGCCTTCGGCTGCACGATGCCGCGCTTCATCCCTTCGCGCATGTTGGCGATGGCCTGGTCGACCCACGGGCCGAGCTGGTTCAGGCGGCTCAGGTAGGCCTGGTAATCCTTCACGGTGACAAGCGACTGCGCCTGCTGGCCGCTGCTGTAGTTCGCGAGCGTGACGGGGAGGGCGTCCATCTGGTTCAGCGGCAGCAGGTGTTCGGGGAACGGCTCGAAGCGCAGCGCGGTCTTCAGTTCGTAGTCGAGGATGTCGTAGCTCGTCTGGTCGCGCTGGGCGAGGCCGTCGCGGCGGATCCCCTGCAGGCGTTTCAGGTAGCCCTTGTACAGCGCGAACTGGTGCGCGCGGTTTTTCGGCGCGATCGACATGCCGATCTGGTCGGGGAAGCGGTTGTCCCCGCTCTCGCCGGCGGAGACGGGGTCGAAGCGCGCCTGGGCATCCCAGTATTCGTCGGCCAGTCGATTCAGTTGTTTCGATGCGGCGCTGGCGTTCGTGGCGCCGGCGGTGGGCTTGGCCGAGGTGTCGGCGGCGAGGGCCGGCGCGCAGGCGATGAGGCAGGCGGCGGCGATGGTGCCCAGCTTGAGAGTTTGTTTCATGGGTGTTCGAAGTGATGACGGGATTTAATAATTGGCCAGCGGCGCCAGTTGCCCGCCCTTGAAGGTATAGACCGTGACGGCCGTCTTCTTCAGGTTGCCGCTCGCGTCGTAGCCGTACGTGCCGGCCACGCCCTGGTAGCTCATCGTGTGCAACTGCTTGCCGACGGCTGCGGCGTCCGTCGTGTTCGCGGCCTGCATGGCCTTCGCGATGAACATCGTCTGGTCGTAGAACGCGGGCGCGTACACGTCCGGATCGCGCTGGTAGCGCTGTTTGTAGCGCGCCTTGAACGCGGGGCCGTTCGCCTGCTTGTCGAGCGTCGCCCCGGCCTGCGCGCACATCACGTTCTCGCCGACGGCATCGCCGCCCAGCTTGGCCATCTCGGGGCTGCACAGCGTGTCGCCGCCGAGCAGGCGCACGTTCGCCATGCCCAGCTGCTTCATCTGGCGCGCCATCGGGGCGCCCTGCGGCGCATAGCCGCCGAAGAAGATGGCGTCCACTTTCTTCGCGCGGAACGCGGTGAGGATGGCGGCGAAATCGCTCGCCTTGTCGTTGGTGAATTCGCGGCCGACCACGGCGACGCCCGAGGCGCGCGCCTGCTTCGCGAATTCGTCGGCGATGCCCTGGCCGAAGGCGGTGCGGTCGTCGATCACGCCGACGGTTTTGATTTTGAGTTCCTTCGCGGCGTACGACGCCATCGACGCGCCCACCTGGGAATCGCTGGCGACGATGCGGAACACGTTCGGGTAGCGCGCCTGCGTGATCTTCGGACTCGTGCCCACGGTCGACATCAGGATGCCGGCATCGTTGTAGACACGCGAGGCAGGGATCGCCACGCCCGAGTTGTACGGGCCGAGCACGAACTTGACGCCGACGTCGGCGAATTTCTGGGCCACGCTCACGCCGGCTTTCGGGTCGCCCTGGTCGTCTTCCGACAGCAGTTCGAATTTCAGTGTCTTGCCGCCGACCTTGAGCTTTTGCGCGTTGAGTTCTTCGACCGCGAGGCGTACGCCGTTCTCGTCGTCCTTGCCGGCGAAGGCGTTGGAGCCCGACAGCGGGCCGCTCACGCCGATGCGCACGACCTGGTCCTGGGCGAGCGCAGAGGTCCCGGTCGCGAGCAGGATCGCCGCCAGCGCCACGGTTTTGATGGTTGATGCCATTCGTTTGTCTCCGTTGTAGTCAACGGGCGCCATCATCGCACGATCGCGCTGACGTGCAAACAGCTTGCTTACGCGGGCAGCCCGTGCGAGATCAGTTCCAGCGGCAGCGCGGTGGTGCACTTGATCTGCTCCATCGAGAACGCGGAGGAGACGCCGGACAGTTGCGCGGTCTTGATCAGTTTTTTGTAGAAGCGGTCGTAGCCGTCGATGTCGGTCGTGACGACCTTGAGCAGGTAGTCGACGTCGCCGCTCATGCGGTGGAATTCCAGGACTTCCGGCAGCGCGACGACGGCGGAGGCGAAGCGCTCCAGCCATTTTTCGTCGTGCTCGTTGGTGCGCACGCTGACGAACACGGTCACGGGCAGGCCGACCTTGTGCCGGTTGACGATGCTGACCAGGCTCTCGATGTATCCCTCTTCCTCCAGGCGTTTGACGCGTTTCCAGCACGGGGTGCTGGACAGCCCGACCTTTTCGCTCAGTCCGGAAATCGACAGCGTGGCGTCCGCCTGCAGCGCCGCCAGAATCGCGCAGTCGTACTTGTCGAGTGAATTCATCTTGTCCATGTCGCGGTATCTAGAATGTTCGTTCTTCAGCCAAGGAAAAATCAAAGATTCTTTAGTACGTCATTTTCGGCACCAAACCGTAACATATTACTCAACAATCGCGCGCATGGCGCATTTATTTTTGGACTTTTAGCAATTATTTTATGGCCTCCGATCTCTACCTCGACGCAAACGCCACTTCGCCGGTCCTGCCTTCCGCAATCGCCGCCGCGGTCGAGGCGATGGAGGCCTCGTTCGGCAATCCGAGCAGCAGCCACGCCACCGGCCTGCGCGCCAAACGCATTCTCGACACGACCCGTGCGCGCGCCCGCCGCGTGCTCGGCGCCGGGCCGGGCAGGGTGCTGTTCACGAGCGGCGCCACGGAAGGCATCCAGACCGCCGTGCTGTCGGCTTTGTGTGCCGTGCGCGAGCGCCGCGCGGCGGGCGAGGCCTGCGGCGACCTGCTGGTCTACGGCGCCACCGAACACAAGGCCGTGTCGGAAAGCCTCGCGCACTGGAACCGGCTGCTCGGCACCGGGCTCACCTTGCAGCCGCTGCCCGTCGATGCCGCGGGACGCCATCGCCTGGACGTCCTGCGCGACCTGGCGCCGCGCGCCGCAATGGTCTGCACGATGGCGGCCAACAACGAGACGGGCGCGATCTCGGACCTGGACGGCATCGCACATGTGCTGCGCACGAGCGGATCGAAAGCCTACTGGATGATGGACTGCGTACAGGCGCTGGGCAAGCTGCCGCTCGACCTCGCGAACACGCGCATCGATTACGCGCCGTTCTCCGGCCATAAACTGCATGCGCCGAAGGGCATCGGCATCCTGTACGTGCGCGACGGCGCGCCGTACACGCCGCTGATGATCGGCGGCGGCCAGGAAGGCGGGCAGCGCTCCGGCACGGAAAACATGGCCGGCATCGCCGCCCTCGGCGCCGTGCTGGCCGCACTGGAAGAGGGCACGACGTTCCGCACCCACGCCGAGCTGGCCGCCATGCGCGACCGCCTCGCGGCCGCGCTGCGCGACGCGTTTCCCGATATCGTCTTCAACGCGCCGTTCGAACACACGTTGCCGACCACGCTGAATTTCGCCGTGCCGGGTGTCTCCAGCAAGGACCTGCTCGACCTGTTCGACGCGGCCGGCGTGCGCGTCAGCGCGGGCTCGGCGTGTTCGGCGGCGAAGGCCGCGCCCAGCTACGTGCTGGACGCGATGGGGTTGCCGCCGTGGCGCAGCGGCGGCGCCGTGCGCCTGTCGATCGGCCCCCTCGCGGACGACGCGTTCGTCGATGCCGCCTGCGCCCGCATCCGCCGCTGCGGCGACGCGTTGCGCACGTCGCCGCTGAGCAATGGGAAGCCCGGCGTCATGCAGGTCAGCAGCGACGGACAGCACGGCTGGATCGTGTTCGATGAACACGCCTGCGTCGCGCTCGACCCGCCGCCGGGGCAGCGCGAACGCATCGCCGTACTCGCGCGCGACGCGGGCCTGCGCGTGGTGGAATTCGACGCGGCGGACCGCGCCACCGTCGCGCTGGACGACGGCAGCGATGCGCCATGCATGCGCATCGGCCGCGCCGTGCTGGCCCGCGTGCCGGATGGCTGGCTGCTGGGCGAGGCGAAAGATGGCCGCTTGCCGCGCACGGCCGTGCGCCAGGTCTTCGGCGCCATCGACGCGGACCGCCTCGCGCAGATATCGCACGACGCCGCCGTGATCTGCCACGGCAGCGACGTCGACGGCCTGGCCTGCGCGACGATGCATGCAGTGCGCGACGCCGGCGCACCGGGCCAGCTGCACCCCGAAACGCTGGACCTCTTCCTGCGCCGCCACGCGGACGCGTTGCTCGTCGACGTGCGCGAGGCTGGCGAAGCGGCGGCCGGCGCGATGGCCTTGCACGGCCGCGCCGCGCACCACGTGCCGCTGTCGCGTCTCGCCGAGCACCTGCCGGGATGGTTGGCCGATCCGGCGCGGCCGATCGTGTTCGTCTGCCGCAGCGGGAACCGGAGCGCGAAGGCCGCGCTGTGCCTGCGCCGCGCGGGACACGCGCAGGCGTGGACCCTCGTGGGCGGGCTCGCGCTGGCGTAAAACATACCGATCGTCAATGAGCGTTCGCTAACGCACAGTTTCCGGACACCTGATTGCTTAGCATGGCGGCAGCCGTGCGCCCTCGTCTTCACGCTTCATCCGAATGGTCGCGTCCCGCGTCAGCCGGCGGTCGGTTGCGCACGCCACCATGAGGTTCCTGTTGAAAGAAGATAAAGCGCTGCCGCCCGCAGCCGCCGGCGTCGAGGACGACGCTCCGCTGCGTGCCGAACTGTTCACCGCCGCCCAGATGGCCGTCCACGGCCGCCGCCTCGCCGCGCGCCATCAACTAGCCGACGCGCCGGGCAGCGACCGCCTGCTCGACCGCCTGGACGACAATGCCGCCGTCATCGCCGACGCCTGCGCCGGCCTTGCCCGCGCCGCCCGTGCCGGCGTGCGCCTGCCGCCTGCGGCCGACGCGCTGCTCGACCACGCCTGGCTGATCGACGACCACGTTCGCCTCGCGCGCCGCCACCTGCCCGACGACGACTGCCGTGCGCTGCCCTGCCTGCAGGATCCCGATGCGCGCGGCAATCCGCGCGTGTACCAGCTTGCGCTGGACGCGATCGCGCATGGCGACGGCCGGCTGGACGCGGAAAGCCTGGCGCGCTTCATCGCCGCCTACCAGGAAGGTGCGCCGCTGGCTCTGGGAGAACTGGCGGCGCTGCCGGCCATGCTGCGCCTCGCGCTGATCGAGAACCTGCGCCGCCTCGCCGTGCGCCAGGCGGCTACGCGGCGCCAGCGCGTCCAGGCCAACCGCTGGGCCGACCGCATGACGGCCAGGGCGGAGGAGCGCCCCGGTGACCTGATCCTCGTCGTTGCCGACATGGTGCGCGACGTGCAGCCGATGAGTTCCGGCTTCGTGGCCGAACTCGCGCGCCGGCTGCAGGGCCGCGGCGGGCCGCTCACGCAGGCCTTGCAATGGATCGCCACGCGCCTCGCGGACGAAGGCCGCACGATCGACCAGGCCGTGCAGGCCGACGTCGCGCAACAGGCCGCCGACGACGTCTCGGTCGCGAACGCCATCGCCAGCCTGCGCCTGCTGGACAGCATGGACTGGCGCGAATTCGTCGAGACGATGAGCGCCGTCGAGCACGCGCTGCGCGGCGACCCGGCCGGCGTCTACGGCCGCATGGACGGCGCCACGCGCGATCATTACCGCCACGTGGTCGCGCGCCTCGCGCGGGAAGCCGGCCGGCGCGAGCTCGAAGTGGCGACGGAGGCGCTGGCACTGGCGGCGGAAGGGCATGACGCGCGCCGGCGCCACGTCGGCCATTACCTGGCCGGAGAAGGGTTGCCGCAACTGAAGCAGCGGCTGAACCTGCGTGCCAGCCCCGTACGGGCGCTGCCGGCCTGGCTGGGCGCCGTCGGCGCCTGCACCGCGCTGTTCGCGGGCGGGGCCGCCGTCCATGCGGCGCAGGATGGCGCCGGCCCCGCGCTCCTTGTCGCGATTGGCCTGCTGGGCGCGCTCGGTGCGAGCCGGCTGGCGCTGGACCTCGTCGACCTGATGGCCACGCGGCTCGTCGCGCCGGCGCCGCTGCCGCGCATGGATTTCGGTGCCGGCATCCCGCCGGATGCGCGTGCCGTCGTCGCCGTGCCGGCGTTGCTGTTCAGCCGCGACAACGTGACGGCCCTCGTCGAAACACTGGAGGTGCACTACCTCGCCAACCGCGATCCGCACCTGCGCTTCTGCCTCCTGACCGACCTGGTCGACGCGCAGCGTCAGGAGATCTACGGCGACGCCGACCTGATCGAACAGGCGCGCGCCGGCGTCGCCGCGCTGAATGCGAAGTACGGGGCGTGTCGGCCGTTCCTGCTGCTGCACCGCCAGCGCACGTGGAGCGAGGGAGAAGGCGCATGGATCGGCCGCGAGCGCAAGCGCGGCAAGCTGGAAGACCTGAACGCCTTCCTGCTGCGGGGCGAGCGCGCCCCGTTCGCCGTGATCGAAGGTCCGGTCGACGGCCTGGACGAGATCCGCTACGTGATCACCCTGGATGCCGACACCCGGCTGCCGCGCGACGCTGCCCGCGCCTTCGTCGCCGCGATGGCGCACCCGCTGAATCGCCCCGTGCTCGATGAGGCGGGCCGGCGCGTGGTGGCCGGCCATGGCCTGCTTCAGCCGCACATGACGGCCGCGCTGCCGCGGGACGGCGCGTCGCGCTACGAACGCCTGTGCGGCGGCGACGCACCCGGCATCGACCAGGACCTGTTCGGCGCAGGCACGTTCGCGGGCCAGGGCATCTATGACCTCGCCGTCTACGATCGCGTGCTGCGCGGACGCCTTCCGCACGACCGCGTGCTGTCGCACGACCTGCTGGACGGCTGCTACCTGCGGGCCGGCCTGCTCGGCGACGCCCACCTCGTGACGCCGTGCCCGCAGCGCTACAGCGACGACGTCGCCCGCCGCCATCGCGGCATCCGCGGCGACTGGCAGCTGGCCGGCTGGCTACGCGACCGCGTGCCGCGCGCGGACGGCAGCCTGGAAGCGAATCCGCTACCGCCGCTGGCGCGCTGGAAGCTGTTCGACAACCTGCGCCGCAGCCTCGTCGCGCCCGCGCTGTGCATCGTGCCGGTGCTGTGCTGGGCGCTGCTGCCGGCGCCCCCGTTCTGGACCGCGGCCTTGCTGGCCGTGTTCTTCGTGCCGTTCGCGCTGCGCACGCTCGCCGCCCTGGCCGACAAACCGCACGACGTCGCCGCCGGTGCGCACCTGCTGCACTGTGCGCACGACGCGCGCATCGGCCTGTATCACGCGCTGCTGGACACGGCCTTCCTGCCGCACGAGGCCAGCTACAGCGTGGACGCGATCGCGCGCGGCGCATGGCGCATGCTCGTGTCGAAGCGGCAGCGCCTGGAATGGCGCGCGCCCAGCCTGTCGCGCTCCAGCACCGACATGGAATCGAACTGGCAGAACATGTGGTTCGCGCCCGTGTTCGCGGTGGGCGTCGCCGTGCTGCTCAGCTTTGCGCATCCGTTCGCGCTGTTCGCGGCCGCGCCCCTGCTGCTGCTGTGGTTCCTGTCGCCCGTCGTGGCGTGGTGGGTCAGCCTGCCGGCCGCACGTCACGAACCGCACCTGGCGGATGGGCAGCGCCGCTTCCTGCGCACGACGGCGCGCCGCACGTGGGCATTCTTCGAGGACCATGTCGCGGCAGAGAACAACTGGCTGCCGCCGGACTACCTGCAGGAACACCCGGCACCCGTCGTGGCGCACCGCACGTCGCCTGCAGGCATGGGCTTCGCGCTGCTGGCCAACGTGACCGCCTGGGACTTCGGCTATGCCGCGACGGGCGACCTGCTCGCGCGCACGCGCGCGACACTCGAGACGATGGGCCGGCTGGAACGCCGGCGCGGCCTGTTCCACGATACGTACGACACGCGCACGCTGGAGCCGCTGCCGCCGCTGTCCGTGTCGGCCACCGGCAACGGCAACCTGGCGGCGCACCTGCTGACGCTGGCCGCCGGCCTGGAAAGGCTGGCCGACGAGCCCATCGCCTCCAGCCGCGCACTGGACGGCATCCGCGACACGCTGGACGTCGTCGACGACCACGCCGTGTCGGCCGTGCCCGCCGTGCGCGAGGCGATCGCCGCGCTGCGCCTGCATCTCACGCCGGAGCGCTGTCGTAACGCGGGCACGCTGCCGGGCCTCGCCGATTGCCTGCAGGCGCTGGCGCGCCAGGCCGAGGCGCTGTGTCTCGTCGTGCCGGACGATGCCGATCCGCTGCTGCGCGACTGGGCCGGCAGGCTCGCGCGGCAAACGGCGGCCGCGCAGGCGGACCTGCTGGCGATGGCGCCGTGGATGCGCGTCGTGCAGGAATACGTGATCGATTCGAGCCTCACGCGCATCCCGACGGTGCGCGAGCTGGCGGGCTTCGGCATGAAGGCGCCCGGCGACGACCTGGAGCCGGAAGAGCGCACGCGCCAGCTGCTGCTCGCCGGCCTGGTGGCGGAAGGCAGCACGAACGCACGCGAGCGCCTGCACGAGATCGAACGGCTGGCGCGCGCCGCGCGCGACTGCGCCGACATGGACCTCGGCCTGCTGGCCGACGGTGAGCCCGGCCTGCTCGCAGCGCATGCGCGCCTGGCCCGCTTCGTCGGCATCGCGCGCGGCCAGCTCCCGCAGGAGCACTGGTACGCGCTGGGCCGCCAGCAATGCCGCGCCTACGGCCAGCACGTGCTGCTGTCGGCGGACGGCGCGCTGGACGAGTATCTCGCGCCGCTGCTGGTGATGCCGACGTACCGTGACACCTTGCTGGACCGGACGTACCGCGGCATCGTCCGCGCGCAGGCGGAATACGGCCGGCGCCGCGACGTGCCGTGGGGGTTTGCGGCATCCGGCTGCAACGCGATGGACGCCGCGCTGCATTACCAATCGCGCGCGTTCGGCGTACCCGGCACCGGCGTGCAGCGAGCATCGGGAGAAGACCTCGTCGTTGCGCCGTACGCCGCCATGCTGGCCCTGATGGTCGAGCCGGAGCGCGCCTGCGCCAACCTGGAACGCATGGCGCAGCTGGGCTTTGCGGGCCGTTACGGGTTTTATGAAGCCGTCGACTACACGCCGGCGCGGCGGCCAGCGGGCCAGGCCTATGCCATCGTGCGCGCGTTCATGGCGCACCACCAGTGCATGGGTTTTCTCGCGCTGTCCTGTCTCCTGCACGACCGGCCCATGCAGCGACGCTTTGCCGCCGAGCCGCAGTTCCAGGCCGCGTTGCCGCTGCTGCAGGAGCCGGTGCCGCTGCCGGGCGGCGGCGTGCACGTGGACACCGAGGACACGCGTCATGCCGCACCCGACACGGCGACGACGGCGCGCACGGTGACGCAGCCGGACGCCGCCCCTCAGGACGTGCAACTGCTGTCCAACGGCCGCTACCACGTGATGGTGACGGCGAGCGGCGCCGGCTACAGCGCCTGGCGCGACGTGCCCGTCACGCGCTGGCGCGCGGACCCGACCGCCGACGACAGCGGCCATGCCTGCTACGTGCGCGACGTGGACAGCGGCGCCGTGTGGTCGAACACGTGGCGCCCGACCCTGGCGCGGCCCGAGCATTACGAGGCCCGCTTCTCCGAAGGCCGCGCGGCATTCCGCCGGCGCGACCACGGCATCGAACTGCACACGGAGATCATCGTCGCGCCCGACGACGATGTCGAGCTGCGCCGCCTGCGCATCGCCAACCGGACGGGCGCAACGCGCACCATCGAGCTGACGAGTCATGCGGAGGTGGCGCCGGCAGCCGCGGAAATGGAGATCCTGGCGGAGCGCGATGCGATCGTGTGCGCGCGCGGGGAGGCATGGCTGTTGAACGCGATGACCGTGCACGGCGCGGACGCACCCGCGGCGCAGTTCGGCACGGACCGCACCCGCTTCGTCGGCCGCGGGCGGAGCAGGGCACATCCCGCCGCCGCTGTGCCCCATCCCGTGCCCGATCCCGTGCTGGCGATCCGCCGCGTCCTGACGCTGACGCCGCACCAGGAAACGACCATCGACGTCGTGCTGGGCGTGGCCGAGACGCGCGACCACGCGCTGCGCCTGATCGACAAGTATCGCGACCGCCAGGCGGCCGACCGCGTGCCCGAACTCGCGTGGACGCACGGCCAGGTCATGCTGCGCCAGTTGAACGCGAGCGAGGCGGACGCCCAGCTGTACGCGCGCCTGGCCGGCAGCGTGCTGTGTCCGCAGACGGCGCTGCGTGCCGACCCGGCCCTCATCGCCCGCAACCAGTGCGGACGCTCGGACCTGGAGGCGCTCGGGATCCCGGGCGACCGTCCGCTCGTGCTGCTGCACCTGCGCGACGCTGCCAACCTCGGCCTCGCGCGCCAAGCGGTCCAGGCGTACGCGTGGTGGCGGGCGAAAGGGCTCGCCGCCAACCTCGTGGTCTGGTGCGACGGCCCGGCGGCGCTGCAGGACGAGGTCATGCGCCTGCCCGGCGCGGGCGGCGTGTACGTGTGCACGTCCGAACAGCTGTCGCTGGAAGACCGCATGCTGATGCAGGCGGTGGCGCGCGTGGCCCTGGCGGACGACCACGGCAGCCTCGCCGAACAACTGCGCCGCGCGGCCGCGCGCAAGGTCGAGCTGCCGCCGGCACTCCAGCCGACCGCTGCGCCGGGCCGGACCGGTCCGGCCGAGCTGCCCGTGCCGGAACTCGTGCAGGACAACGGCATCGGCGGTTTCACGGCCGACGGGCGCGAATACGTCATCCGCACCGGCCCGGGCCGGCATACGCCCGCGCCCTGGGTCAACGTGCTGGCGAGCCCGATGTTCGGCACCGTGATCTCGGAAAGCGGCCAGGCGTACAGCTGGAACCAGAACGCCCATGAATTCCGCCTGACCCCGTGGGACGACGACCCGATGGGCGGCCGCGGCGGCGAAGTGTTTTATCTGCGCGACGAGCAGACGGGCGTGTTCTGGTCGTCGACGGCGCTGCCGGCGCCGTCCGCCGGCGGCGACTACGTCACGCGCCACGGCTTCGGCTACAGCGTGTTCGAACATGCGGCGCACGGCATCCGCAGCGAGCTGCTGACGTATGTGGCGCTGGACGCGCCGCTGAAGCACATCGTGCTCAAGCTGCGCAACGACAGCAGTGTCGCGCGCCGCCTGTCCGTCACGGGTTACGTGGAGTGGGTGCTGGGCGAGCTGCGTGCGGGATCCGCGCCGCACGTGGTGACGGAGCAGGATCCCGTCAGCGGCGCGCTGTTCGCCCGCAATGCATGGAATGCCGATTTCGCCGGCCGCGTCGCGTTCTTCCACCTCGATGCCGAGCACGTCGCGTTTACCTGCGACCGCGCGGAATTCATCGGCCGCGACGGCAGCCTCGCCGATCCGGCCGCACTCGGGCGCACGACCTTGTCGGGCCGCAGCGGCGCCGCGCTCGACCCGTGCGCGGCGCTGCAGACCGTCGTCGACCTGGCGCCGGGCGAGGAACAGGAACTCGCGTTCATGCTGGGCGTGGGCGGACGCCGCAATCTGGACGCCACGGGCATGGTCCAGCGCCACAGCGGTCTTGCCGCCGCCGCTGTTGACCTGGCGCGCGTGCGCGACTTCTGGGACGACACGCTGGGTGCTGTCCGCATCGAGACGCCGGAGCCGGCGTTCGACGTGCTCGCCAACGGCTGGTCGATGTACCAGGCGATCGCGTGCCGCATGTGGGCGCGCAGCAGCCATGACCAGTCGGTCGGCGCGTACCGTTTCCGCGACCAGTTGCAGGATGCGATGGCTGCCGTGCACGTGCGTCCGGAGCTGCTGCGCGACCACATCCTGCTGTTCGCCGGCCACCAGTTCGTCGAAGGCGACGTGCAGCACTGGTGGCATCCGCCGACGGGCCGCGGCGAGCGCACGCGCAGCCTGGACGACGCGTTGTGGCTGCCGCTCGCGGTGCACCGCTACGTGGGCGTCACGGGCGACGACGCGCTGCTGGACGAGATCGCGCCGTTCATCGAAGGGCGCGCGCTGCGGCAGGACGAGGCGGCGTATGTCGACCTGCCGGACCGTTCGCAGGAACAGGCGAGCATCTACGAACACTGCGTACGCGCGCTGCGCCACGCCCTCGTGTTCGGCCCGCACGGGCTGCCGCCGAGCGCGGATGGCCGCGGCGAGAGCGTCCTGCTCGGATTCTTCCTGTACGACGTGCTGTGCCGCTTCGCGGAACTTGCCGACCGCCGCGGCGACTACGGTTTCTGCACGACGTGCCGCAGCGCGGCCCAGGTCCTCGCGCACAACATCGACGCCAACGCGTGGGAGGGCGCATGGTACCGGACCGCGTATGGCAACGATGACGCGGACCGCATCGATCTGGCCACGCAGGGCTGGGCCGTGCTGTCCGGCGCCGCCGATCGGGACCGGGCGCGCATCGCGATGGAGGCCGTGGATGCGCAGCTCGTGGGCGACGACGGTGTCCAGGACACGCAGGCAGTCATCTGGGCGGCGATGGCGTTCGCACATCTCGGCGACACGGAGCGTGCGTGGGAACTGGCGCGCATGCTCGATCCGGCCGGGCACGCGAGCGCGGAGCCGTATGTGATGACGACCGGGCGGGACAGCGACAGCTGGTACGCGGGTTCGGCCGGCTGGATGTTCCGGTTGATCGTGGAGTCCCTGCTCGGCGTGACGCGGGCCGGCGAAACCCTGACCCTGATGCCAAGGCTGCCTGCTGGTTGGGACGGCTTCCGTCTGCACTACCGTTACCGCGGCAGCCAGTACACGATCGCCGTGCGGCGCGCGGACGAGCCCCTGCTGCGCGTGGACGGGGTGGCGCAGCAGGGCAACACGATCGCGCTGGCGGACGACGGCCGGACGCACGAGGTGGAACTGCACGTGGCCTCCCGCCACGACGACGGGCAAACGGAGATGCCCTTACAGTTTATCAATAGGTTAATGTCTAATTGACAATTTTATGAGTTGTGGATCAAGGCCGACATGCATGCAATTGCAAAAATTGCATCATGAAAACCTCAATCCACATTCTCCCCCTGGTGCTGGCCGTGGCCGGCGTGTTCAATCCTGCGGCCGCGGTCACGGTCGAACACCGCGAGTTCGACGCGACCCTGCTCGCGCCGTATCGCGGTGAAGTCCGCGACGCCCGCACCTTCACTTTGTCGTTCGAGTATCCCGGCCTGCGCGCGCGCCGCCCCGTGACGTGGCGCCTGGAACTCGTCGCGCCGTCCGGCCGCCGCGTCGCCCGGTGGCAGGGGCGGCTGGTGCTGGGCGACACGCCGCCGGGTTCACAGCCGCGTTTTATCGCCGTGCGCTGGTCGGGCCGGCTCGCCGGCCGCAAACCCGCGCCCGGCATCTATCACGTGCGCCTGCACGCCGCGAGCGGCAGCGAGACGGCCGACCAGGCCTGGGACATTGCCGTCGGCAGCGTGCCGGCGCCCCCGCTGCCGGCTTTTTCGCCGCTGCCGACGGGCCGTGCACGCATGATGGCGATGCCGGCGCCGGGCGCGCTGCCGTACACGGTCTATTACGGCAACCTGCACAGCCAGACGCGCGACAGCGACGGCGGCGGCCCCGTCGCCGACTGCCACGGCGCGCAGGACCCGCAAACGGCGCCCTACGGTCCGGACGTCGCCTACGCCTACGCGCGCAAGCACGGCCTGGACATCCTGATGGCCTCGGAGCACAACCACATGTACGACGGTTCGGACGGCACGAATCCCGATGCCGATCCCGCGACGGCCAAAGCCCGATACCAGGCCGGCCTGAAGACGGCGCGTGATTACTCGGACGCGAACCCGGGCTTTCTCGCCCTGTACGGCATGGAATGGGGCGTGATCGGCAACGGCGGCCACCTGAACATCTTCGACAGCGACGAGCTGCTCGGCTGGGAGAAGAATGCGAAGGGCGAGCTGATCGCGGACACGGAGACCCCCAAGAGCGACTACGCCGCGCTGTATGCGCTGATGCGCCGGCGCGGCCTGACCGGCCAGTTCAACCATCCCGCGCCGACGGGCCAGTTCACCGTGAACGGCACGCCGCTTGCCTATACGCCGGACGGCGACGCCGTCATGGCCTTGTGCGAAGTCGTGAACAGCTCCGCGTTTTCCGTCAGCGAGAACGAGGGCGAGACGCGGCGCAGCAATTTCGAGCAGGCCTGCAACAAGCTGCTGGAAGCGGGTTATCACGTGGCGTTCAGCAGCAACCAGGACAACCACTGCGCCAACTGGGGCGCGTCGTACAGCAACCGCAGCGCCGCCCTGATTCCAAACGGCGTGCCGCTGACGCGCGCCAGCTTCCTCGAGGCCGTGCATGCGCGCCGTGTGTTCGCGACGATGGACAAGGATGCGCAGCTCGTCTTTACCGCGAACGGCCACCTGATGGGCGAGCGCTTCGACAACAGGGGTGCGCTGCGGCTGCAAGTTGCTTACGCCAGCGCGACGGGCCGCCAGGCCGCGACGGTGGCAATCATCGAAGGGGTCCCGGGCCGCAACGGCGACGTGAGCCAGCTCTCGGACAAGGCCGACGTCACGACGACGCCGGCACCGGGCGCGCATTTCTATTATGCGAAGGTGACGCAGGACGACGGCAGGATCCTGTGGTCGGCTCCCGTGTGGGTGACGCAGCAGCCCTAGAAGCCCAGGTTGCGTCCCGCGCCGAACAGGGTGGCGATGCCCAGCACCGCGAAGACCAGCGCTGCCATGCCGTGTACGAGTTTCAACGGTATCCGGCCGGCGATCCTGTCGCCGAAGTACACCGCCGGCACGTTCGCGAGCATCATGCCGAGCGTCGTGCCGGCGACCACCGCCATGGCGGACGTGTAGCGCGCGGCCAGGGCGACGGTCGCGACCTGCGTCTTGTCGCCCATCTCGGCGACAAAAAATGCGAGCACGGTGGTCAGAAAAACACCGAAGCGCGCGAGCGGCGTCTCGTCCTCGTGCACCTCGTCCGGCACCATGATCCAGGCGGCCATGCCGAGGAAGGCGATGCCCAGCACCCAGCGCATGACGTCGGGACCGAGCAGGCGGCTCACAAGCGCGCCGACGGCGGCGGCGAAGGCGTGGTTGGCGACGGTCGCGACGAAGATGCCGGCCACGATCGGCAGGGGACGGCGGAAGCGCGCGGCAAGGAGGAAGGCCAGCAACTGCGTCTTGTCGCCGATTTCGGCGAGGGCGACGATGCCGGTGGAAACGAGGAAGGCATCCATGGAAGGCGGATCATAGCAGAGGTGTGCGGCCGCCGCGGAAGTGCTATTCTCCTCCGCGATTTCCCTATCCGAGGAACCCAGGAGTGCAATCCATGACCCGCATCGCAGCAGCGATCCTGCTCGCTTTTTCCGGCGCCGCACTGGCGCACGCCTCTGACACCGCCACCGCCCCCGCCGTCATTACGCAGGACACCGCCGCGCTGGACGCCCGCCTGGCCGCCGACGTCGAACGCACGATGAAGCTGTTCGACGTGCCCGGCATCGCGATCGCCATCGTCAAGGACGGCAAGGTCGTCGCCACGCAGGGCTTCGGCGTGCGCAAGCTGGGTGCGCCGGACAAGGTCGATGCGAGAACGCTGTTCGAGGTCGCGTCGAACTCGAAGGCCTTTACGGCGGCCGCGCTGGCGATGCTCGTCGACGAAGGCAAGCTTGCGTGGGACGATCCGGTCACGAAGCACCTGCCGGACTTCCAGATGTACGACGCGTACGTCACGCACGAAATGACGGTGCGCGACCTGCTCACGCACCGCAGCGGCCTGGGTCTCGGCGCCGGCGACCTGCTGTGGTGGCCCACGACGAATTTCTCGACCGACGAGATCATCCACAAGCTGCGCTACATCCGCCCGGCCACGAGCTTCCGCAGCAGCTATGCGTACGACAACCTGCTGTACATCGTGGCCGGCAAGATCATCGCGGCCAATTCGGGCAAGACGTGGGGCGAGACGATCCGCGCACGCATCCTGGCGCCGGTGGGCATGACGGCGACGACGACCAGCCGGGCCGAGAGCGCGGGCAACCCGGACGTGGCGAATGCCCACAGCAAGATCAACGACAGGATCGCGGCCGTGAAGTCAATGCCGGTGGCGAACGCTGTGGGCGCCGTCGGCATCAATACGAATGCCGAGGACATCGCGCGCTGGATGAACGTGCTGCTGGCCGGCGGCGTCGCAGGCACGGACGCGAACGGGAAAGAGGTCCGCCTGTACAGCGCGAAGCAGGCGCGCGAGATGTGGACGGCGCAGACGCCGATGGGCATCAGCGAGCCCGATCCCAGGCTGGCCGCGACGCGCCCGAACTTCCTCGCGTATGGCCTCGGCTTCCAGCTGCGCGACTGGCAGGGCAGGCTGCTCGCGATGCACAGCGGCGCGCTGCAGGGCTTTTATTCGGAGGTGCTGCTGGTGCCGGACGCGAAGCTGGGCATCGCGATTCTCACCAACGCGGAAAGCGGCGGTTCACTGAACGCGCTGCAGTACCAGCTGCTCGACCGCATGCTGGACCCGGCCGCGACGACCGACTGGATCGGCATCGTGAAAGTCGTCGAGGACGAGAACCACGCGAAGGAACTGGCGCGCATCGGTAAAGCGAACGGCGCGCGCGCGGCGAAGTCGCAACCGTCGCTGGCGCGCGCGGCGTACGACGGCGAGTACCAGGACCCGTGGTACGGCATCGCGACGATCAGACACGAGGGGAACAGACAGATCCTGACGATGTCGCGCACCCCCGACCTGACAGGCGAACTGGAACACTACCAGCACGACACGTTCATCGTGCGCTGGAAGGAGCGCAACTTCAACGCGGATGCGTACGTGACGTTCGCACTGAATCCGGACGGCAGCATCGAGCGCATGCGGATGCAGCCGATTTCGACCGAGACGGATTTCAGCTATGACTTCCAGGATTTGAATTTTACGCCGGTGAAGAAGGCAGTCCAGTAACGTCGTCCCCGGACTAGCCGTCCGCCTTGGCGGGGACCCAAGTTTGCTCGAGCGGCCACGCACGCGAAATTGGGCTCTTGCCTTCGCAGGGGCGACGGTGTTCCTGCGTCGCGGTTATATCGCCGGCACTGGCGAATACCCCGACACCGCCCGGTACTTCCCGTTCCCGTACCGGAGCACCTGCTTCTGGTCGATCGCCACCGGCGGCCCCGCATACGACTCCGCGCGGCTGATGGCGCCCTGGTAGCGAATGGTCAGGTCGCCCGGCTGGTCACGCGTCGCATCGATCGCCCAGCTGCTCTCGATCGCATAGCAGTCGTGCGTGTCCGATCCGCCGCCGTCGTCGCGCACGCCGGGGTCATGCGGTTGCGGTTTCACGAGCGGCGCCAGGCGGCGCTGGCAATCCGCAGCGCTGTCGACGTTGATGCCGGACAGCGCCAGCTCCACGGCCGGTTCGCGCCGCACGGCATCGCGGCCCACTTCGTACACAGCGAGCCAGGTGCCGCAGTAACCCTGCCAGCAGCTGCCGTATTCCACCGCGACGCCGGGACGGCGCGCGGCCAGCGCGACTTCGCGCACGGCGGCGCCGCCGGCAAAGCCGCGCAGTGCGAAGATGCCCTGGCGTCCGCTGACGCCCCACGTGCCGCCATGCTGTTCGAACTGGTAGGCGGCCAGCGCCAGCGGGGTCGCGTGGACGGCGGCGGTGCGGCCGTCGTCGCCCGCCGGCACGAGGCCCGCAATCAGGGTCAGGTGCGTGGGATCGGTGCGCAGCACGATTTTCGGTTCGACGAGTACGCGGTTCGAGCCCACGTTCCAGCCGGCGTAGATGCCGTGCCGGGTGCCGGGCAGCGGCGGCAAGGTCGCGCTGTGCACGCGGCCGGCCGCGCTCTCGCTCCAGCCGGGGAAGGCCAGCGCGGTCAGCTGGGCCGGCGTGGGCAACGATTGTGCGCCCGCGGCGAGGCAGGGCACGCACGCCGACAGCGCGACCGCGCCGAGCGTGGCGCGGCGTAACGAAAACACCGACGCCATCAATTCTTCTTGCCGTTCCAGACGTCCAGCATGTCTTGCGAACCTTGCGAGCGGATGCCGTTGTCCTGCAGGACGCCCTCGGTCGCGTCGACCATCGCCTGGCGCGGCAGGACCATCGTCTCGCCCAGGCGCTGGTCGAAGCGCAGCACGACGAGGTCGTCCTTCAGGTCGCGCAGCAGGGCCACCAGGTGGCGCAGGCTGCGCACGGGCACGCCGTTGATGGAGTCGACGACGGAACCGAAGCGGTTGCTGTAGCCCGTCACCAGCTTGTGCGGGAAGAACGGCGAGGCGATGACGACGAGTTCCTCGCGCTGCGCGTCCGGCTCGTCGCCGCGGCGCGTCACGAGCGGGCTGGCGTTGAAGCTGTAGGCGTTCAGCAGTTGCGCGTTACCGCTGATGAAGGACAGGTAGTCGGCCGTGGCGCGCGAGAACACGATCGGGCCGTACACGAAGTACGACGGGTAATCGCCTTCCAGCGGAGGGATCAGAAGGGGACGCGGACCGTTGACGGGCACCTGCACCTGCATGGTCTTGCCGCCGCGGACGATGGTGAGCGGCACCTTGCCGTTCTTCGCCACCTGCTGCACGCGGTACTGGAAGCGCACGCGCAGGTTCGGCCCCAGCCTGACCATGCCCTGGTCGTCGATGGGGTAGTCGCCGATGCGCGTGATGACGTCCCATTCCTTCAGCGGATAGGCGGCGTCGCTGCGGTACGGACGGTGCACGATGACGCCGTCGACCGACTTGTCGAGCTTGAGGTACCGGCGCAGGACCGGGTTCTCCAGCGTCTGGATATCGTCCAGCAGCAGCGGCTTGCCGTCGTAGCGGCCGTCGGCCACGTCGCGCAGGAACAGTTCCACTTCCTCGTTCGGAATCACGTAGCCGATGTTCTGGGCATTTGCCGCCACCGAGAATGCGAGGCCGACCATCTTGTCGCCGTCGATCACCGGACCGCCGCTGTTGCCGGGGTTGATGGGCGCGTCGATCTGCACGCGCAGGCCCGCGCTGCCATAGCCGTAGGGGACGAATTCGACGCGCGAGACGATGCCCTTGGTGACGGACAGCGACGTGCCGCCCACCGGATAGCCGTACGCCATCACGGCTTCGCGCACGTCCGGCAGGACGCTCGTGCGCTTGACCGGGTGGTGCTTGTCGAAGAACGATTCGTCGTCCAGTTTCAGCAGGGCCAGGTCCATGCCGCGCGCGATGGCGACGACGGTGGCGCCGACCTTGTCGCCGTCCTGGCTGGCCTGCACCTGCACCTGGCTCGCGTAGCCGACGACGTGGGCGTTGGTGAGGATCTGCCTGCCCTCGATGACCACGCCCGATCCCGTGATGTCCTGCGGCGTGGCCTTGGTCCAGGGCTTGAACGGGTCCGGCCGGCGCAACGTGCTGAAGATCTTCACGACCGAATTCTCGACGGCGGGCGACACCGCCGGCGCGGCTGTCGGCGGGGCGGTGGCCTGGCTGGCTTCCTGGGCCTGGAGCGTGCAGCTGGCCAGCGCGATCGCGGCGGCCGCCGCAAGGCGGACGATCTTCATGAATTCCCTGTTCTGGTAGGCGAAATGTGACATGCAGCGTTGCCGACGCAATATACACGGTGCGTAAGTGTAAAAATGCGCGAATTCTCACGCGTAATCATTCAGTCATGTCGTGTTGCATCGGCGCGTATTGACGCATGCATATGCGAGGTGTCCGGCGTCCTTGCCGCGGACACCCGGCGGACAGTCGCGGACACCGCAAATGGCCGCAACGCACGCAAATCCGCCGCTTACCACGTGGCACGAAGATTGCCTATCCAAAACGTCAACTTGCTGCTAAGGTTCATCGGTTTCGTGACCCGCAGTAAAAAAAGGAGCGGCCCCTACCCGGGCCGCTGACCAAAAAGACGTGTGTGATTTCAGGAGAATCCATGGAACGCCGTACCTTCCTTAAAATCGGTGCCGGGACCGCCGGCGCCATGCTGGTGCCCGTCTTCGGCAACGCCATCGCCGCCGAGGAACTGCTGACCGCGATGCCAGTCGCGGCCAAGAAGGCGCTGGCCGATACCGCGCTGAACGCCGCCACCAAGGCCGGCGCGAGCTATTGCGACGTGCGCATCGGCCGCTATCTCAACCAGTACATCATCACCCGCGACCTGAACGTCGAGAACGTGACGAACACGGAATCGGCCGGCGTCGGCGTGCGCGTGGTGGTCAACGGCGCGTACGGCTTCGCCGCCACCAACGACATGACCCCGGACGGCATCGCGGGCGCGGCACGCCAGGCGGTGGCGATCGCCAAGGCGAACGCGAAGCTGCAGTCCGAACCGGTGCGTCTTGCACCGGTCAAGGGCGTCGGCGAGGTGTCGTGGGCGACCCCGATCGTCAAGGACTGGCGCGCGGTGCCGATCAAGGACAAGGCCGAACTGCTGATCGCGGCGAACAAGGCGGGCATGGACGCCGGCGCAAGCTTCATGCAGTCGATGCTGTTCCAGGTGAACCAGCAGAAGTACTTCGCATCGACCGACGGCTCGTACATCGACCAGGACCTGCAGCGCCTGTGGGCGCCGTTCTCCGCGACCGCGGTGGACAAGGCCAGCGGCAAGTTCCGCTCGCGTAACGGCCTGTCGACGCCGGTGGGCATGGGCTACGAATACCTGGACGCGCGCAAGGAAGACAAGATCAAGGCAGCCGGCGGCGTCGCCACGCTGTACACGAAATCGTACGACATCGTCGAGGACGCGCGCGCCGCGGGCCGCGACGCCAAGCGCAAGCTGACCGCGAAATCGGTCACGCCGGGCAAGTACGACCTGATGCTGTCGCCCGAACACCTGTACCTGACGATCCACGAATCCGTCGGCCACCCGACCGAGCTCGATCGCGTGCTGGGCTACGAGGCGAACTACGCCGGCACCAGCTTCGCCACGCTGGATAAATGGGAGTCGAAGTCGTTCAAGTACGGCTCGCCACTGGTGAACATCGTCGCCGACAAGACGACCCCGGGCTCGCTGGGCAACGTGGGCTACGACGACGAAGGCGTCAAGACCAAGCGCTGGGACATCATCAAGGACGGCATCCTCGTCAGCTACCAGGCCACGCGCGACCAGGCGCACATCATCGGCAAGGAAGAATCGGATGGCTGCTCGTACGCGGACAGCTGGAGCAACGTCCAGTTCCAGCGCATGCCGAACGTCTCGCTGCAGTCCGGGAAAAAGAAGCTGACGCCGGACGAGATGGTCAAGGACATCAAGAAGGGCATCTACATCGTGGGCGAGGGCTCGTTCTCGATCGACCAGCAGCGCTACAACTTCCAGTTCGGCGGCCAGCTGTTCTACGAGATCAACAACGGCAAGATCGGCCAGATGCTGGAAGACGTGGCCTACCAGTCGAACACGCAGGACTTCTGGAACGCCTGCACGGCGATCTGCGACGAGCGCGATTGGCGCATGGGCGGCTCCTTCTTCGACGGCAAGGGCCAGCCTGCGCAGATCAGCATCGTGTCGCACGGGTCGTCCACCGCGCGCTTTTCCGGCATCAACGTCATCAACACCGCCCGCAAGATCGGCTAAGGCAGGGACCTACGACCATGACCATCCTGACCCAGGAACAAACCAAACATATCACCGACCGCGTCCTGTCGTTCTCGAAGGCGGACGAGTGCATCGTCACCGTGAGCGGCAGCCGCAACGGCAACATCCGCTTCGCGCGCAACCAGGTGTCCACCGCGGGCCTCGCGGACGACACCAATATCTCCGTGACGGTCGCTTTCGGCAAGCGCCAGGGCACCGCGACCATCAACGAGTTCGACGACAAGTCGCTGGAAAAAGTCGTGCGCCGCGCCGAGGACCTCGCGCGCCTGGCGCCGGAAAATCCGGAATTCATGCCGGCCGTCTCGAAGCAGGAGTACAAGGCGTCGAACACGTTCAACGCGAAGACGGCCGCCATCGATCCGGACTTCCGCGCGCAGACCGCCGCGTACGCGATCGAGGCCTGCAAGAAGAACAAGCTCGTCGCCGCCGGCTTCTTCACGGACGGTAACTCGATCTCCAGCGTGGCCAACTCGAACGGCGTGTACGGCCACCAGCAGCAGACGAGCCTCGACTTCACCTGCACCGTGCGCACGGAAGACGGCCGCGGCTCCGGTTGGGTCAAGCGCTCGGCCTCGGACGCGAACAAGTTCGACGCGCGCGAAGCGGCCGACGTCGCGATCGAAAAGGCGCTGCGCTCCGTCGACGCGAAGGCGCTGGAACCGGGTCGCTACACCGTGATCCTGGAACCGGCCGCCACGTCCGAGCTGCTCGGCTACATGCTGTTCGGCTTCGACGCGCGCCAGACCGACGAAGGCCGCAGCTTCCTGTCGAAGAAGGGCGGCGCTTCGCGCCTGGGCGACAAGCTGTTCGACCAGCAGGTCAACATCTGGGCCGACCCGTGGAATCCGGACGTGCCCGTGCTGCCGTGGGACACCGAGAACCTCATCGCGCGCAAGCGCATGGACCTGATCAAGGACGGCAAGGTCAACGCGCTGAACTACTCGCAGTACTGGGCGAAGAAGAAGGGCGTACTGGCCACGGCCACGCCGGGAAACATCATCATGGCCGGCACGGACAAGTCGACGGCGGAGCTGATCGCCAACACGAAGAAGGGCGTGCTCGTGACCCGCACGTGGTACATCCGCATGGTGGATCCGCAATCGGTGCTGCTGACGGGCCTGACCCGCGACGGCACGTTCTACATCGAGAACGGCAAGATCAAGTACCCGATCAAGAACTTCCGCTTCAACGAGAGCCCCGTCACGATGCTCAACAACATCGAGGAGATCGGCAAGCCGGTCGTCATCGGTGGCGACGAGGTGCCGTTCCAGATGCTGATTCCGCCGATGAAGGTACGCGACTTCAACTTCACGTCGCTGTCGGACGCGGTGTGATGAATCATGGTGGGCACGGGGTGCCCACCCTACGTCCGATCCGGTAGGGTGGGCTCCCCGAGCCCACCTTTGCTTGAACGGCATGGAGAAACAATGGAACGCCGTACCTTCCTCAAAATCGGTGCCGGCACGGCCGGCACCATGCTGGTTCCCGTGTTCGGCAACGCGATCGCCGCCGAGGAACTGCTCAATCCCCTCGCACTGAGCTTCAAGAAATCGCTGGCCGACACCGCAATGGACGCCGCGAAAAAAGCGGGCGCCTCGTACTGCGACGTGCGCATCGGCCGCTACCTGAACCAGTACATCACCACGCGCGACCTGAACGTCGAAAGCGTGACGAATACCGAATCGACGGGCATCGGCGTGCGCGTGATCGCCGCCGGCGCCTACGGCTTCGCCGCCACGAACACGCTGACGCCCGACGCCGTCGCCGGCGCCGCGCGCCAGGCCGTGGCCATCGCGAAGGCCAACGCGAAGCTGCAGACGGAGCCCGTGCAGCTCGCGCCCGTGAAGGGTGTGGGCGAAGTCGCGTGGGCCACGCCGATCAAGCGCGACTGGCGCACCGTGCCGGTCAAGGACAAGGCCGACATGCTGATCGCCGCGAACAAGGCGGGTCTCGCGGCCGGCGCCAGCTTCATGACGGCGAACCTGTTCCAGGTGAACCAGCAAAAGTACTTCGCTTCCACCGACGGCTCGTACATCGACCAGGACATCCACCGCCTGTGGGCGCCAATCAACGCGACGGCCGTCGACAAGGCGACCGGTAAATTCCGTTCGCGCGCGGGCCTGGCACCGCCGGTCGGCATGGGCTACGAGTACTTCGACGTGAAGCCGGAGCACAAGGTGCGCGCGGCCGGCGGCGTGGCCACGCTGTACAAGGGCGGCTACGACATCGTCGAGGAAGCGAAGAACGCGGGCCGCCAGGCGCGCGAAAAGCTCACGGCACGCAGCGTCGACCCGGGCAAGTACGACCTCGTGCTGGCGCCGGAGAACCTGTTCCTGACGATCCACGAATCCGTCGGCCACCCGACGGAGCTGGACCGCGTGCTGGGCTACGAAGCCAATTACGCCGGCACGAGCTTCTGCACGCTGGACAAATGGGAATCGAAGCACTTCAACTTCGGCTCGAAGATCGTCAACTTCACGGGCGACAAGACGGCCCCCGGCTCGCTGGGCGCCGTCGCCTACGACGACGAGGGCGTGCCCGCGAAGCGCTGGGACATCATCAGGGACGGCATCCTCGTCAACTACCAGGCCACGCGCGACCAGGCCCACATCATCGGCGAAAAGGAATCGCACGGCTGCTCGTACGCGGACAGCTGGAGCAACGTGCAGTTCCAGCGCATGCCGAACGTGTCGCTCGTCCCCGGCAAGCAGCGGCTCACGCCGGACGAGATGGTCAAGGACGTCAAGAAGGGGATCTACATCCTCGGCCGCGGCTCCTACTCGATCGACCAGCAGCGCTACAACTTCCAGTTCGGCGGCCAGCTGTACTTCGAGATCAAGGACGGCAAGATCGGCCAGATGCTGGAAGACGTGGCGTACCAGTCGAACACGCAGGACTTCTGGAATGCGTGCACGGCGATCTGCGACGAGCGCGACTGGCGCATGAGCGGCTCGTTCTTCGACGGCAAGGGCCAGCCGAGCCAGGTGAGCGCCGTCTCGCACGGCACGTCGACCACGCGCTTCAACGGCATCAACGTGATCAACACGGGCCGCAAGATCGGCTGACGAGCATGGCGACGTACGACTTCTACTTCACGCGGCTGACGTACGAGTCGGGCGACTGGGACGTGGACCAGCGCATGCCCAGCAACGTCCTGAACTCGCTCGTCGAGTACACGACGCTCAGGGTGGATACGGCCGAGCGCATCGTCGCGCTGGCCGACCCGAAGATGCTGGAAGCGCCGTTCTGCTACCTGGCCGGGCACAAGCTCGTGCAGTTCACTCCGGCCGAGCGGCGCAACTTCGAGCGCTACGTGAAGGGCGGCGGCTTCGTGTTCGTGGACGACTGCAACCACGACATCGACGGCCTGTTCGCCAAATCCTTCGAGGCCGAGATGGCGCGCATCTTCGGCCCGAAGACGCTGCACAAGATCCCGAACAATCACCGGCTGTATTCCAGCTTCTTCCACTTCGACGGGCCGCCCAACACGGCGGTGGAGCTGAACGGCTGGGGCGACGATCTCGTGCACGAATACCTGCGCGCCATCGAGGTGGGTGGCCGCATCGGCGTGCTGTACTCGAACAAGGACTACGGCTGCGAGTGGGACTACGACTTCCGCAACAAGCGCTGGCTCGCGGTCGACAACACGCGGTTCGCCGTCAACATCATTCAATACGCGTTGGGAGCATGACTACAGTGGCAGAAGCGGCATGGACTGAGAACGAGATCGCCGACCTGGCGGCGAAGGTGGACGCGCTCAAGGCGAGCATGGGCCGCGTGATCATCGGCCAGCGCGACGTGATCGACCTGCTGGTGACGTGCCTGCTGGGCGGCGGCCATGCGCTCGTCGAGGGCGTGCCGGGCCTCGGCAAGACGCTGCTCGTGAAATCGCTGGCGCAGGCGACCGACATGCAGTTCCGGCGCGTGCAGTTCACGCCCGACCTGATGCCGTCCGATATCGTCGGCACCGAGATCCTGGAAGAAGACCAGACGACGCGCCAGCGCGTGTTCCGCTTCCAGCCGGGTCCCGTGTTCACGCAGGTGCTGCTGGCCGACGAGATCAACCGCGCGCCGCCGAAGACGCAATCCGCGCTGCTGGAAGCGATGCAGGAACGCAGCGTGACCTTCGCCGGCCAGACGCACAAGTTGCCGAAGCCGTTCTTCGTGCTCGCGACGCAGAACCCGATCGAGCAGGCCGGCACGTATCCGCTGCCGGAAGCGCAGCTCGACCGCTTCCTGCTGCGCATCGACGTCGGCTACCCGACCGAGGATGAAGAGATGATGATGGTCGGCGCGACGACGCACGCCGGCCTGGCGGATGCCGATCCCGCCATGGACCTGGAGACGCTGTTGCGCCTGCAGCTGCTCGTGCGCGACATCGAGATATCGGAGGCCATGCTGCGCTACGCGACGCGCCTCGTGCGCGCCACCCGTCCGGCCGACTCGCCGGTGGACGCGATCCGCAAGCACATCGGCTGGGGCGCCGGCCCGCGCGCCGGCCAGGCGCTCGTGCTGGCGTCGAAGGCGCGCGCGCTGATGCATGGGCGCCTCGCCGTCACGCGCGACGATATCGGCGCAATGCTGCTGCCCGTGCTGGCGCACCGCGTGCTGCGCAACTTCGAGGCCGAGGCGGACGGCGTCGCCATCGCCGACATCCTCGCCGCGCTGCACGCCGGCATCCGGGCCGGGTAACACGTGCTGTCCGCATCGTCGCTGATCGCCCACGCGACCAACCTCGACCTCGTCGTGCGCCACGTGCTCGCGGGGCTCGGCCACGGCATCCACGCCGGGCGCGAGCGGGGCGCGGGTGTCGAGTTCTCGGAATACCGGGCCTACGCGCCCGGCGACGAGTGGCGCCGCGTCGACTGGAAACTGCTGGCGCGCGCCGACCGCTACTACGTGCGCGAGGCGGAGCGCGACAGCCACGTCGCAGTCTGGCTCGTGCTGGATGCGACGGCGTCGATGGCGGAACCCAGCCGCACCATCGAAGGACTGACCAAGCTGCAGTACGCACGCGTGCTGCTCGCCTGCGTGGCCGCCATCGCCCAGCGCCAGGGCGACGCGTTCGGCCTGGTCGTGTGCCGGGGCGAGCGCGCCGATTTCACGCCTGCCGGACGCGGACCGCGCCAGCTGCAGCGCGTGCTGGCGCGCCTGAACGGCGTCGATGCGGGCGGCGTGCTGCCCGGTGCCGACACGTTGCGCGCCAGCCTGCATTTTTCCCGCGCGCCCGGCGTCGTGTGCGTGGCCAGCGACTTCCTCGACTGGCCGTCGCCGCTGTCCGACGCGCTGCTGCGCCTGCGCCGCATGCGCCACGACGTGCGCGCCCTGTGCCTGCACACGCAGGCCGAGGTGGAGGCCGCGTTCGACACGGCGCCCTCGTACCGCGACCCCGAGCACGGGGACGTCTTCTACCGCTTCGGGAGCGATGTGCGCGATACGTATGCGCGCAACCGCGCGGCGCACTTCGACGAGGTCGTGCGCGCATGCCGCAAGAACGACCTGCCGCTGGTCCAGGCATGCATCGAGCAGGCGCCGGGTGAGGTCCTGCGGGCGTGGCTGCGGGCGCATATCGCGGGAGTTCGCGGCGCATGAGCCAGATGAGTTTGTGGTGGTGGGCGCTGCCCGTCGTTCTGCTGCCCATCCTGTGGCACCGCCAGAAGCGCGAACAGACGAAGACGGCCTTGCTTGCCTCGGCACGCTTCCTGCCGGCGGCCGAGCCGAAGATGCAGCGCGTGTGGCGCTGGCACGACGTGGTCCTGATGCTGCTGCGCTGCCTGCTGCTCGCGACCCTGATCGCGCTGCTGGCGGACCTCGTGCTGGCGTGGCGCGGCGACACGGTGCTGGTCGTGCCAGGGACGCCGGCGGCAGTCGTCGACAGGGAGGCTGCGCAGCGCATCACGCTGGCCGACCGCGATGCCGTGACGTGGCTGCATGCGCACGAGCGCGAATTCGAACGGAATGCGCGCCTGGTCGTCGTCGGCGATGCCGTCATGCCGGCCGTGCTGCCGCGCTTCCGGCACGCCGTCGCGTTGCGCACGTCGGCGATGCCGGTTGCACCGGCCGAGCGCCATGTCGCCGTGTTCAGCGACCGTGCCGACGCCTGGCGCCGGCTGTTCGCGGCGGCCGAGGGGCCCTGGCATATCGTCGTCGACGCGGTGCCCGGCCCGCGCACGGACCTCGTCGTGTGGGACCGGCCCGATGCCCCGCCGGCCGGCCTGGGCGGCCGCCTGTGGCATGCGGACGGTGGGCCGCCGCGTGATGCCGACAGGGCACGCGCCCTGTTCGCCGCGTGGCAGCGCCAGTTTCTGGGACCGCTGCCCTACACCGCACCCGCGCAAACGCTCGCGCCGGACGCCGCCGCGCCGGCCGGACCCGCATCCGGCGCGCTGCGCCACTGGCTGGGTCTCGCGCTGGTCGTACTGTTTGCACTCGAAAGGATCGTCACGCATGTCCGGCGCCGTTGATCTTGCGCGCCGCTTGCGGCGTGCCGCACAGTTGCGCCGGGCCGGCCTGTGGATGATCGGTGCGTTGCCGTGGCTGCTGCTGCGCTCCGGCCCCGGCCTGCTGGCGTGGTCCGCGTTCTGCGCGTGGGATGGCCTGCATTTGCAGCGCCGGGTGGCGCATGGCTGGACGCACTGGATCGACGGCGCCGTCCCCGAGATGGAAGATAGCGCCGCGCTGCTGGCGCAGGAGCCGGAGACGCCCGTCGCGCGCCTGCAGCGCGAGCGCTTGCTGAAACGTCTCGATGCCGCACTGCCGCCGCGCCGCGTGCGCGCGATCGTGGCCGCGCACGTGCCGTTCGGCTGGACGTGGCTGCTCGCGAACTGTGCGCTCGCCGGGCTGGCATGGGGTTCGACCCTGCTGCCGCATGCGGCGGGTACGCTTGTCGCCGCGCAGGCACCTGGTCACAAGGCCGCACCGCTGGCAACGCACGCCGGACTGGTCGTGAAGCTGGCGCCGCCGTCGTACACGGGCGTCGCGCCGTCGTCGTCTCTACCCAAGGACGTGCAGGTGCCGGAGCAGACGGCGGTCGAATGGTGCCTGGACGACCCGCACAAGGCAGATGAAACCATCGAACTGAGCGACGGCCAGGCGCTGCACGCGGGACCCGCTTGCGCGCGCTGGACGGCGACGGAATCCATCTTCTGGCGCTGGCGCGGCACGCGCTACACGCTGAAGGTGATCCCGGACCAGCCGCCGGAGATCGCGATCACGCAGCCGAACGACATGACGAAGGACTTGCCGCGCGATGCGAAGAACGCTGTCATCGCCGTCACCGTCACGGACGACTACCGCGTCCAGCAGGCCACGCTGCACCTGACATTGGCGCGCGGCAGCGGCGAGAACATCCGCTTCAGCGACCGCGAACTGCCGCTGCCCGCGTCGAGCGACCCGCGCCGGCGCAGCTGGACGAAGGACTGGCTGCTGACGGACCTCGGCATGGAACCGGGGGACGAGTTGTACTTTTTTGTGCGCGCCAGCGACAACGCGGCGCGGCCGCACACGGTGCAGTCGCCCACTTATACATTGCGCCTGCCCGCGCCGCCATCCGGACAGCAGGACGAGGCGACGGCGCTGCCCACGCTTGTCAAGCCGGAAAGCCTGCGCAGCCAGCGTCAGGTGATCATCGACACGGAGCAGCTGGTGGCGGACATGCGGTCGAAAAAGATGCGCGACGATGACGTGCGCGAACGCAGCGAAAGCATCGCCGCCGACCAGGCCGCGCTGCGCCGCCGCTACGGCCAGTTCCTCGGCGAGGAATCCACGTTGTTCGGCAAGGACGACGACCATGATGCGCGTCCCGGCCAGAAGCTCGACGTGCTGCACGAATTCGGCCACGCGCACGACTCGGTCGAGAACGCGACGCTGTTCGACGACGGGACGAAAAAGCTGCTGCGGCGCGCGCTGTCCGCGATGTGGGATGCGGAAAAGGCGCTGCGCGCGATCACGCCGAAGACGGCGCTGCCGCCCGAGTACAAGGCGCTGGAAGCGATCAAGGAATTGCAGCAGTCGGAGCGCATCTATCTGCACAAGACGGCGTTCGCGCCGCCGGCCATCAAGGAGGACAAGCGCATGAGCGGCGACATGGCCGGCGCGGCCAGCTACAAGCGCGCGCAGGCGGACGCGGCCGAGATCGTACCGGCAAACCTGCGCGACCTCGTACAGGCGCTGGGCGGCGACGCTCCGCTGCCCGCGCTGTGGACGCGCACGGCGCACGACTGGGTGCGGGCACGTATCGCGGACGACGAGCAGCGGCTCGCGGCGCAGCGGGCGATCCAGGACGTGGCCGACGGCAAGCCGGCCGCGCGCGCGCAACTGGCCGCATGGCTGCGCGGCGGTGTGACGGATACACCGGTGCTGCTGCAGGCGCGGCCCGTCGTCGAGACGCCGTTCGCGAAAGCGCTGCGGGGAGGCGGGCGATGACCGCCATTGTTGCCATTGCCATCGGCATGCTGGCCGCGCTGGCGTATGCCGCGCGCCGGCGCTGGATCGACGCCGTGCTGGCGCTCGTCGCGGGCGTGGCGCTGGCGGGCACCGTCGGCGAATTCGCTTTGCCGGGTGAGGCGGGGGCCACGCTGACGGTCGACGCGGCCGACCCGCCGCGCACGCTGGCCGGCGTGCGCGCCTTGCGCCTGTCCGGCGACGGCCTGCGCGCGGCCGAATGGGACGACCTGCCGGCCCGTCCGCTCGACTGGAAGAAACCCGACACCCCGGCGCTCGATCTCGACTTCCCGCGCACGATCGCGCTGGGTCGCGTGTTTACGCTGAGGGTGCACCGCTCGTGGTCCGCGCCCGGCCGCCTGCAACTGCTGGCGGAGAACGGTCAGGTGCTGGCCGAAGCGAAGGGAGATACGGACCTTGCCGTGCAATGGCTGCCGCCCGTCGCGGAGCGGCTGGTGTTGCGGGCGCGCCTGCTGGATGCCGCCGGCAAGGTCGTCGACGAAGGCCCCGTGCCGTTCACGGTAACGGACCCGGCGCCGCTGCAGGTGCGGGGCCGGTTCGGCGCGCCGTCGTTCGACCTGCGCGTGCTGGACGACCTGCTGGCGGCGAGCGGCGCCGTCATCGACTGGCAGGTCGAACTGGGTAAAGGACTGGAACGTAGCGAGACGGCGCGCGGGAAGAACGACACGCCGGACCTGGAGATCGTCGACGCGGCCTGGTTCGAGCGGGCCGGTGCGGGTCCCCGCGATGCGCTGCTCGCCCGCGTGGCCGCCGGTACGCGGCTGCTCGTGCTGGGTGCGAGCGCGCGCGATGCAGGCACGTGGGCGCGCAGCGTGCAGTTGCCGCTGGCGCCGCAGCCCGCCAACAAGACCGTCGGCACGGTGCTGCCGATGGCCTCGGACAGTTTGACGCCGGCCGGCGACCGCGCGGGCGAGTGGCTAGGTGCGGACGGCTTGTGGACACGCGACTGGAAAGACGGCCGCATCGCCTGGCTGGGCGTGGGCGACTGGCACCGCCACGCGATCGCGCAGCCGCGCCAGCTGGCGTTGTGGTGGCAGGACATCCTCGACCGCCTGCGCGTGCAGCGCCGCGCGGACGTCGAATGGCTTGCCCCGGAAGAGATGCCGCTGCCGCGTCAACGTCTCGCGATCTGCGCGCGCGGCGTGAGCGGCACGGTCACCGTGGCGGAACTGAAGCAGACGCTCGCCTGGCAGCGCCGCCCGGAACAGGTGGACGGCGCCTGCGTCGCCGTGTGGCCGGCGGCCAGCGGCTGGCTCCATCTGCAAACCGGCAGGAACGAGGGCCAGGTGTACGTGTACGCACCGGACGACTGGACATTGTGGCAACGCAGCGAGCGCCGCGCCGCGACGGCGCAGTATGCGGCGCGCACGCCGGCGCCGGCCGCACCGGGCACGCGGCCGCTCCCCGTGTGGCCGTTCGGCGTGACGTTCGCGCTGGCGATGCTGGCCCTGTGGTGGCGCGAACGGCACTGAATTTTTCACCCTTCGGCACGATTTTCCGGAACATGCGATGATCGTTCATCGTTCATCGTCCGCACGATCCGTTACGCCATGCCCGAATCCACCGCCGCCCCACGTCACCCCGACGGCCGTTTCCGCAACGTCGTCCCGCGCCGCCGGCAGGGCCTCCTGGAAGTGCTGGCGCTGTTCTGGAAACTGTCGACGTCGAAGCCGAAGACGGCGGTGCCCGACCAGCCGCTGCTCGTGCAGCCGGTTACCAGGGCCGACATCGAGGCCGCGCCCGACGCGAGCCTGTGGCGCCTCGGCCATTCGACGATGCTGTTCAAGCTCGCCGGCCGCTACTGGCTCACGGACCCCGTGTTTTCCGAGCGCGCCGCGCCGGTGCAGTGGGCCGGCCCGAAGCGCTTCCACGCGGCGCCGATCGGCATCGACGCGCTGCCGCCACTGGCCGGCGTGATCCTGTCGCACGACCACTACGACCACCTGGACCACGCCAGCATCCTGCGCCTGATGCCGAAGACCGGTTTGTTCGTCGCGCCGCTGGGCGTGGGCGACCGCATCGTCCGCTGGGGCGTCGATCCCGCGAAGGTGCGCCAGCTCGACTGGTGGCAGTCCATCGACGTGGAGGGCCTGCGGCTGACGGCCGCGCCGTCGCGGCACTTCTCGGGCAGGAGTCTCAGCGACGGCGACCGCACGCTGTGGGTGTCATGGGTGATCGAGGCGGCGGGATTGAAACTGTTCTTCAGCGGCGACACGGGCTACCACGACGATTTCAAGACGATCGGCGAGCGCCACGGTCCATTCGACGTGACGTTTCTCGAAAACGGCGCCTACAACGCGATGTGGCCCGAAGTGCACATGCTGCCGGAAGAGACGCTGCAAGCGCACCTGGACTTGCGCGGACGCTGGCTGATGCCGGTCCATAACGGCACGTTCGACCTGGCGCTGCACCCGTGGTACGAGCCGTTCGAGCGCATCGCCGGCCTCGCGCGCGCGGCCGGCGTGAAACTGGCGACACCGATGATGGGCGAGCGCCTGGCGCTGGCGCAGCCGCAGGAAAGCGCTCACTGGTGGCGCGACGCGATGCCCGCGCCGGCCTTGCCGCTCACGCAACCGGCGCGCTGACCGCGGCGCGCGTGCGGTAGCGGTAGGTCTGCAAGGGGCCGTCCGGGAAACTGACGGTCTCGGCGGCGATGGCCCCGGCTTTCAGTGCGACACGGCGCGACGCCTCGTTGCCGGGCTTGATCAGGCTGATCAGACTGGTCATGCCCAGCGAGCCGAACGCGACATCGCGCGCGGCCTGCGCCGCTTCCGTGGCGAACCCGCGCCCGCGCAGCGCGGGCACGATCATCCAGCTCAGTTCCGCTTCATCCCACCCGGCCGGATGGAACAGGCCGACGCGGCCCACGAAGCTGCCGTCGGCGGGATCTTCGACCATCCACACGCCGTAACCGCGCATCTGCCAGTGCCCGATCAGCATGGCGAGATGCAGCCAGGCGTCCGTCCGGTCCAGCGGGCGGCCCTGGCCGATGTAGCGCATCGTGTACGGATCCGCATGCAGGGCGGAGAATGCGGCGACGTGGCGCGCTTCTGGAACGACCAGTTGCAGGCGCGCGGTGCGCAGGAGCATGATGTCGGTAGCCATGCCCCATGCTAGCCCGAGCCGGGCCCGGGCCGGCGCACGATCAGCCGGCGTGGTCGCGCATCCACTCCTTCAACCCGTTGACCCAGTTCTTGGCCGGCAGGTTGTAGCGCCGCTTGATCTCGGCCGCACGCTCGTACAGCACGGCGAAATCGATCTGCGGCGCGTCCTTGAACGCGATGACGACGATGTTGGCGTCGTGGACCTCGGGCAGCCAGACGACGGCGTCGAACGCGTCGCGCATCGCGTCGAGGTTCTTGTCGTAGTTGGAAAAATCGCCGAACACGTTGGCCGTCATGATGCCGCCATCCTTGAGGCAGGCGGCGCACGCGGCGTAGAACTCGGGCGTATCGAGCACGGGGCCGCGCGCCTCCTCGTCGTACAGGTCGACCTGCAACACGTCCACCGTGCCGTGGTTGGCGTCGTGCAGCACGAAGTCCAGCGCATCCATCTCGCGCACATCGAGGCGGTCGCCGTCGGACGGCAGGCCGAAGTGCTCGCGGCAGATGGCGATCACGTTCGGATTCAGCTCGACGGCTGTGACGCGCGCGTCCGGAAAGCGCAGGTGGGAGAACTTGGTCAGCGCGGCGCTGCCGAGGCCCAGCTGCACGATGCGGCGCGGGTCCGGCAGGAACAGCATCCACATCATCATCATCTGGACGTATTCCAGCTCGATCGCATCGGGCCGCGCCAGCCGCATCGCGCCCTGCACCCACGAGGTGCCGAGGTGCAGCGAGCGTACGCCTTCGAATTCGGTGATCGTGGCGGGCGGGTGGCCGGGGCGGGAAAAGCGGGGATCCCTGGCGTTGGTCATTACGGCAGCGACCATGCGTACTGGACGGGCTGCCATGCCGCGACCGTATGGCCATTGTTCAGCGCGGGCTTGAAGCGGCACAGCCGGAGCGCGGCCTCCGCGGCCTGGTCGAGGATCGCGTGACCGCTCGACTTGAGCAGGCGCGATTCGCGCACGGTGCCGTCGCTGCCGACCAGGAAGGCCATCATCGACACACCGCTCATGCGCGCCTGCAGCGCTTCCTGCGGATAGACGGGCGGCGCGCAATCCTGTCCCGGCACCTGCTGCTGCGGTGGCTGCTGCGGCTGCGCAGGCGCAGAGGCCGTGCGGGTGCCGGGAGACTGGACGCAACCGGCCAGCAACGCCAGCGCGGTCACACAAAACAGGGGTAGTCGGATCATTCCTCGCGTACTCCAACATCGACGAAACCGGGAGTATCGCACGATCGTGCGCTTTCGCGGCAAATTCGGGGTCAGAGCACATTATAACGTCGTGGCGCCCAACGTCGCCCATTGTGCGGGTAAGTACGCGGAACGGCATTCAACCGACGTGGCGCGCCGAAAAAAGGGGTCTGACCCCGAAGTGTCGAGTTCAGGCGGGGAGGATCAGGGTGACGGCCAGGCCGCCGCCTTCGCGGTTGCCGAGGGTGATGCGGCCGCCGTGGGCTTCGGCGATTTCGCGCGCCAGCGCGAGGCCCAGGCCCGTGCCGCTGCGCTTCGTCGAGTAGAAGGGGACGAGGGCGTTCGTCAGCACGGCGTCGTTCATGCCCGTGCCGCGGTCGAAGACGTCGATGCGGACCACGTCCTGCACGCGTTTCACGTGCAGTTCGACGTCTTCCGGGCGCGAGCCGGATTCGTGCGCGTTCTTCAGCAGGTTGAGGAGGGCCTGCTCCATCTGCGCGCGGTCGATGTGGGCCGGCGTCTCCGGCAGTTCGCCACCCAGGCGGAACGCGACCTGGTCCGCCAAGCCGGCCACGAAATCGGCCCAGGCGATCGTCTCCAGCCGCGGTGCCGGCAGCTTGGCGAAGCGCGCGTAGCCGAGGATGAAGCTCTCCAGGTGGCGCGTGCGCTCGCCGATGGTCTGCAGGATCTGCGGCAGGCGCTCCGTCTGGCCGCGCCGCACGAGTTCCGTGCCGGAGTGGGCGAGGGATGCGAGCGGGGCGAGGGAGTTGTTCAGTTCATGACTGATGACGCGGATGACTTTTTTCCACGTCTGCACTTCCTGGCGCCGCAGCTCGGCCGTCAGCTGGCGCAGCAGCAGCAGTTCGTGGCGCCGGCCGTTCAGGCTGAAGTTGCGGCGGGCGAGGTGGTAGACCTCTTCCTCTTCGCCATCGCCGGCCGTGAACAGGCCGTCGCCGCCGCGCGCCAGCGCTTCCACCAGCGCCGGCGTCTTTTGCAGCACGTCGTGCAGCGCGTGGCCTTCCAGCTTGTGACCCTCGAACAGCAGCTGGCGCGCGGCTACGTTCGCATACACGACAACGCGTACATTGCGATCGGAAGCGCCCGGCGGTTCCGTCACGAGCAGCATGGCGACGGGCGTGTTCTGCACCATCGTGTCGAGCAGCAGTTCGCGCTGCACGAGGTCCAGCCGCTGTTCGCGCAATACTTCGCCCAGCGCGTTGTGGGCGGCGATGAGGTCGGACAGTTCGTCGTTCTGCGGCCAGTGCAGGCTGAACGAAAAGTCGCCGTCGCGGTAGCTGGTGACGGTGCCCTCCAGCGCGCGGAACAGCGACAGGATCGGCTGCACCTGCGAGCGCAGGGTGATGATCGAGATGGGCACGACGCACAGCAGGCAGATGCCCAGCACGGCCAGCGGCTGGCCCGGCAGCAGGTGGTCGAGCGCCAGCGCGATGATGATCCCGACCGCCAGCAGCGTGCCGACGAGGGCCGACCAGCGCGTGACGAGCGACAGCCGGAATTTCATGCGGCGCGGGCGATGCCGAGACGCTCCATGCGGCGGTATAAAGCCTGGCGCGACAGCCCCAGTTCCGCGGCCGCCTGCGCGATCACGCCGCCCGCGCGCGCGAGCGCCTGCGTGATGGCTTCACGATCCGGCTCCGCATCGAGCGCGACATGGGCCGGAAGCGGCAGGCCGAGGTCGGCCGCCTTGATCACGTCGTCCTGGGCCAGCAGGTTCGCGCGCGCCATCACGTTCTTCAGCTCACGCACGTTGCCGGGCCAGTTGTGCGCGAGCAGGGCGGTTTCCGCCCCCGGATGCAGCGTCTTGCCGCGCGGGAGGAAGCCGTGTGCCAGCGGCAGGATGTCGCCGGGACGCGCGGCCAGCGCCGGCAGCTTCAGTTCGATCACGTTCAGGCGGTAGTACAGGTCTTCGCGGAAGGTGCCGGCGCGGATCATCGCCGCGAGGTCCGCGTTCGTCGCGCTGATCACGCGCACCTTCACCTGGCGCTCGCGGTTGGAGCCGAGCCGTTCGAAGCGTCCGGTCTCCAGCACGCGCAGGAGTTTCATCTGCCCGGCCAGCGGCAGGTTGCCGATCTCGTCGAGGAACAACGTGCCGCCGTCGGCCGCCTCGAACTTGCCTTCGCGCGCCTTCGAGGCGCCCGTGTACGCGCCCGCGTCGGCGCCGAACAGCTCCGCTTCGATCAGCTCGGACGGCAGCGCACCGCAGTTCAGCACGACGAACGGGCCGTCGCGGACCATCGAATTCGCCTGGATGATCTCGGCGATGCGTTCCTTGCCCGTGCCGTTCGGTCCCGTGATCAGGATCGGCACGTCCGCGCGCGCCACCTGGCAGGCGAGGTTCAGCACCCGCTCCGTGGCCGGGTCGGCCCACACGAGGCCGCGCAGGTCGTAATTCTGCTCCAGCTCGCGCCGCGCGCGGCG